>Ga0265316_10001609_pt1 | contig 24085 bp, 17 predicted proteins | sample 4522metaG_FD_202092 | JGI IMG/M metagenome (GOLD analysis project Ga0265316, IMG submission 202092) | Rhizosphere microbial communities from Carex aquatilis grown in University of Washington, Seatle, WA, United States - 4-5-22 metaG | ecosystem: Host-associated > Plants > Roots > Rhizosphere >... | reverse complement strand
GCGCGCGTCTGGCTGGCGATTTCTTGGAAGTGGTGCGAGGCGCGTACGATCTGTTCGGCCCTGCGCGCCAGCGCGGGATCGATCTCGCGTCGCCACTCGCTGACCAGATGGAAGGCTTTGAGAGCGCCTCCCACCGGCCCGTCGGCCTCATACACCTCGTCGGCAGGCAAGCCGGCAAAGTCGGCCACATCGAATTCCGGAAAGATGGTCTCCGCCGTGATCTGCGCGTTGCGTTCGCCGAAGCTGTCTTCCGCCACCTGCTTGCCTTGACCGGCGTAGTAGGCGTACAGGCGCATGATGATGTTCTGCGAAGGCAGCCGGTGGTCCCAGTCCGCCACCCACAACACGGCCTGGTAGGTCCTGCCCATGAAGGGCAAGAACACGGGCAACGACTCGGCCAGCTTCTCCCGATCAGCCGTCGACTCGTACAGACCCTGCAATTCAACGCGCGGGTGGCGTCGCAAGTCGCGCTTTAGCTCTTCCCGCAGATCTAACGGAGCCATGACTACCAGAATAGCCGGGATCGGGGCTGAGCGCACTATGGGCTGCTACAGTTCGCCCTTGACCCTTCGGATATCCGCTCCCAGTCCACGCAGCTTCTTTTCCAGGTGCTCGTAGCCGCGGTCCAGGTGGTACACGCGCAAGACCTCGGTGGTGCCCGCGGCGACCAGGCCGGCCAGCACCAGGCAGGCCGAGGCCCGCAGATCGGTGGCCATGACCTTGGCCCCCTTCAACTTGGTGGGGCCGCGTACGATGGCGGTGTGGCCTTCCACCACGATGTCCGCGCCCATGCGCCGCAACTCGGGAACGTGCATGAAGCGATTCTCGAAGATGTTCTCGCTCAGCACCGACTGGCCGTGCGCCTGCGCCATCAGCACCATGAACTGGGCCTGCATGTCCGTGGGAAAACCGGGGTAGGGCCTGGTGGCGATGTCGGCAGGGCGAATCTCATTGCGCCCGACCACGCGGACCGCATTGCCCTCGACGGTGACTTCCGCGCCAGCGGCGCGCAGCTTGGCGATCACGGCGTCCAGGTGCTCAGGCAGGCAGTCTTTGACCAGGACGTTGCCCCGGGTCACTGCTGCCGCGACCATGAGCGTGCCTGCCTCAACCCGGTCGGGGATGATGGCGTGATCGAGCGGATGCAATTCATCCACGCCCTCGATGTTGATGAGCGAGGTGCCCGCTCCGCGGATGCGCGCGCCCATCTTGTTGAGGACGCGCGCCATCTCCTCGACCTCGGGCTCGCAGGCAGCATTCTCCAGTGTTGTGCAACCCTTGGCCAACGCCGCCGCCATCATGAGGTTCTCGGTGCCGGTTACCGTGACCATGTCGAACACGATGGTAGCCCCGTGCAGGCGCTTGGCTTTGGCGCTGACCAGGCCGTGCTCAAGCTCGATGCGCGCGCCCAGGGCGGCCAGGCCCTTGAGATGCTGATCGATGGGCCGCGCCCCGATGGCACAGCCTCCGGGCAGCGACACGCGGGCCTCGCCGTAGCGGGCCACCAGCGGGCCCAGCACCAAGGCCGAGGCGCGCATGGTCTTGACCAACTCATAGGGCGCCTCGAAGTTGGTGACGTGCGTGCTGTCCACCGTGGTGCGACCGTCGCCGTCGACCTCCGCGCCCAGCTGGCGCAGCAGCTTCTTCATCGTCACCACGTCCCCCAGATCAGGGACGTTGCGATAGGTGGAACGACCGCTGGCCAGCAGCGACGAAGCCAGGATGGGCAGCGCCGCGTTCTTGGCGCCGGAAACCCGGACTTCACCGCGCAGCTTGTGGCCGCCGCGTATGACGATCTTGTACATGGAAAGCGCGACGCGGACGGCGACAGCCAGGCGAGGCTATCGCTCGTCAACCGTCGCTTGGCGTTTCGGTTAGGTGGCCGCGGGCGTGGCGGGCGTGGCGGCAGCGGCCTCGGTGGCCTCGGCGCCCTTCTTGTGCTCGGCGCAGCGACCAGCCAGCACGGCGGGCTTGCGGCAGCCTTCCTTGCTGCAGATCCGGTAGCGGAACTTGTCGCCCACTTTCTCGCGACGCCAGCCGATATAGTGCTTGCGGCAGTATCCCTTGGCGCGCACCGGCTGCTTGCACTTGGGGGCGCGGCACGTCTTGCCACTGGCCTCCACGGTCTTCACGGCTTTGGCGGCGGCGGGCTTCTTGGCGGGTACTTTCTTCTCAGGCATGAATCTTCCTTGTCGGATGGTTTGAGGGGTTCGAGGATGCGGTTCCGGGACGCCAGAGTCAAGCTGGCAACTTGGTGCGGATGCGCCCCACGGCTTCTTCCACGTTCTCGCGGAAGCCGAAGGCCGACAGGCGGAAGTAGCCCTCGCCGCAGCTGCCGAAGCCCGAGCCGGGCGTGCCCACCACGTTGGTCTCGGCCAGCAGGCAGTCGAAGTACTGCCACGAGGTCATGCCCGCGGGAACCTGCATCCAGATGTAGGGGGCGTTCACGCCCCCGAACACGCGATACCCGGCCTGGGCCAAACCCTCGCGGATCAGGCGTGCGTTTTCCATGGTGTAGTCGATGTTGGCCTGGGCGCCGGCCGCGCCCTCGGGGCTGAAGACGGCGGCGGCGGCCCGCTGGATGGGGTAGCTGACCCCGTTGAATTTCGTGGTGTGGCGGCGGTTCCATAGGCCGTGCAGCGCTACCCACGCGCCCGACCCGTCGCGCGCCTTCAATTCCATGGGGATGACCGTGAACGCGCAGCGCGTGCCCGTGAAGCCCGCGGTCTTGGAGAAACTGCGGAATTCCAGGGCCACCTCGCGCGCTCCTGGAATCTCGAAGATGCTGCGGGGCAAGCCCGGCTCGCGCACGAACGCCTCGTAGGCCGCGTCGAAGAGGATGATGGCCTCGTGCTGCTTGGCCCAGGCCACCCAGCGCTCCAGCGAAGCGCGCGACATGACCGCGCCGGTAGGATTGTTGGGCGAGCAGAGATACACTAGGTCCGCGTGGTGCGACGGCAGTGGCGGGTCGAAACCATTGGCCGCGGTAGTGGGCAAGTAGACCAGGCGCTCGTAACGACCCTCGGCGTCGGCGGGACCAGTGCGGCCCGCCATCACGTTGGTGTCGACGTACACCGGGTAGACCGGGTCGGTCACGGCCACCACGCTGTCGAGGGAGAAGATCTCCTGCATGTTGGCCGTGTCGCATTTGGACCCGTCGGAGACAAATATCTCGTCGGGCGCCACTTGGGCGCCCTGGCTGCGGTATTGGGCCGCAATGGCTTCGAGCAGAAAGTCGTAGCCCTGCTCAGGACCGTAGCCACGAAACGTCTCCTTGCGCCCCATCTCGTCGGCGGCGGTTTTCATCGCGTCCACGATAGGAGCGGGCAGGGGCAGAACGACGTCGCCGATACCCAGACGGATGATGCGAGCCGTTGGGTGTGCCGCCGCATAGGCCCGCACGCGCTTGCCGATCTCGGGAAACAGATATCCTGCCTGCAGTTTTTGGTAGTGCGTGTTGATCTTGGCCATCGCTTCGACTTTCTTTCGGGCTGCGAAGCGGTAAGACTAACTAACTTTCCCCCTGAGGCGCAATGGCACCCAAAAATATGGTTCGCCCTGTCTTCTGTCTTCTCGCGATTTCGCTGCTTTCCGGTCCGCTGGCTGCTGGCAACAGCCCTGCGCCCGATCATCGACTGGCCTTGCTGAATGCGCTCAAGAGCGAGCTTCAGCGTTCGCAGACCAAACTGCGCCTGCCCGGCGAGGACGGGCCGTACTTCATCCGCTACCTTCTGCGCGAATACGACGACTACGATCTGGTCGCGCGTTTCGGCGCCTTGCTGGAAGACAGCCGCCAGCAGCTGCGCCAGGCCAACGTGGAGGTGCGGGTGGGCAGCTACAAATTCGACAACACCGCCGACGACACCACCGAGAAGGTGTTCGATCTGGATGACTTCGACCGCTACGAGCCGCCGGTGGGCGCGCCCATCGATGACGACGTGGATGCCCTGCGGGCCACGCTATGGCTGCAAACCGACGCGCGCTACAAGCAGGCCCTGGCCACCTTGCACAAGAAGCGCGGCGCCCGCGTGACCAAGATGGTGGAGGACGAGTCGGTGGGCAGCTTCTCGCGCGAGAAGCCCCAGCACGCTGTCGACAAGGCGATCACGGTGAAGCTGGACCGTGCAGCCTGGGAGAACCGCCTGCGCCGAGTATCGGCGCTGTTCAAGGCCTATCCGGAGATCTTCGACTCGCAGGTCAAATTCTCCGTGGATCACCAGACGCGCTTCATCGTCACCACCGAGGGGACGGAACTGGTCAATGAGCGCCTCATCTACGGTCTGCACATGACCGCCCACGCGCGCGCGGCCGACGGCCTGCTCATCAGTCACTTCAAGAGTTTCTACGGCGCTTCCGAGAGCGAAATGCCCGACGACGCCACCCTGGAGCGCACCGCCAAGCAACTGGCCGATGAGGTCAAGCGCCTGCGCGAGGCGCCCATGATGGATCCGTTCAACGGCCCGGCCATCTTGCTGCCCGAAGCAGCCGGCGTGTTTTTCCACGAGGCCCTGGGTCACCGGCTGGAAGGTGAGCGACAGAACGACAACAAGGAAGGCGCAACCTTCAAGGGCCAGATCGGCAAGACTATTCTGCCCACGTTTATCACCGTGCTCGACGATCCTTCAGCGGCCAAGCTGGATGGCGTGTCGCTCAACGGCCACTACGAGTTCGACGATGAGGGCGTGGCCTCGTTCCCTGTGACCCTGGTGGACCACGGCATTTTGCGCAACTATCTCAAGAGTCGTACCCCGGTGAAGGGCTCGCCGAGTTCCAACGGCCACGGCCGCGCCGAGGGCACGCTGGATCCCATCGGCCGCATGGCCAACACCATCGTGAAGTCCGACAAGGTGGTGCCCTATGCCAAGCTCAAGGAGATGCTGCTCGACGAGATCCGGCGGCAGAAGAAGAGCTTCGGGCTCATCATCGCGGACATCAGCGGCGGCCAGACCAACACCACCACGTACGACTTCCAGGCGTTCAAAGGCATGCCACGCATCGTGTATCGCGTGGATGCGGAGACCGGCAAGGAAACCCTGGTGCGCGGGGTGGAGTTCGTGGGCACGCCCATCGGCTCGCTCAACCGCATCCTGGCGGCCTCGGACAGCAGCGCTGTGTTCAACGGCTACTGCGGAGCCGAATCCGGCTACGTGCCCGTGTCGACCGCCGCGCCCGCCGTGCTGATCAGCGAGATCGAACTGCAGCGCACCCGTCGGGCCATGGAGAAGCCACCGATCTTACCTGCGCCTTGGCGGTAAGACGCCAGAGGCCGCGACTGCCACGGCCATCCCGCGCGCCCGCGATGTGCTACGTTAAAGTTCCATGCCTCGCGAACCCAAGATCACCCCCATCACCAGGCACGACCCGCGCACTTTTTACGCCACGCGTGCCACGCGCACGCGCAACGCCGAGGCCTGGGATCTCTGGGCCGTGGAGGACGGCCGCCGCGTGGGCTACTTGTCAGCCATCGACGACGGCCACATGATCTATGCGCTGGCGACGGTAAAGCGCGGCACTTCACATGACGAGATCGCCGATTTGGTCGACGGATTCTTCCCGCCCTCGGCCACCGACGCGCTAAGTCGGGAGACCGTGATCTCCGACTACGACGAAGAACCTGTCATCCTGGAGTCAGAGGTCAGCATCGAGGAGTAGCAGTCCGGCTGGTCGCTCTCTGACCCAGCGCTGGTCCCAGTTCGCCGTTCCACGCACTTTCCTCTTCCTTCCTGTCTCCGTGCGGCTATTCTGTCCCCATGTCGGTCGGCGGCATCCCGGCTCCCGGTCCGTTTCGGGGGCTCGTTCCGTACGATGAAAGCAGCGCTGCGCTTTTCTTCGGCCGCACAGACGAGATCGCGGCACTCGACCACTTGGTGTGCCGGGAGGGAGATCGGGTTGTCGCTCTGACTGGCGAGTCGGGCGTGGGCAAGACGTCACTGCTGCGCGCCGGACTCCTGCCCGCGTTGGCCAAGCACGACGTCACCGGGGTCTATCTCGGATCCTACGACGACATCGAGCAAGAGATGTGGCAGGCCGCCGGCCGCGTGCGCGCCGAGCCACCCACGCCGGGCGACGGACCGGCCGACTATTTGGTTCGCCTGGCGCGCAGTTCGCACGCCGGGACCTTGCTCATTCTCGACCACATCGAGACCGTTCTCGTTGACCGCGAGTCGGATGCCCACCCGTCGACCCTTGACCAGCTCGCGGCGCTGCTCACCAAGGTCACCCAGGGAGCCGGGCCTCGTCTGCGCATTCTCCTCTGTGTGGAAACCGGTTCTTTTCATCGCCTCGACCTGCTCTACCGCGCCTGCAATCTCACACCAGCGGCCGGGGCGTGGATGGAGCTTGCGCGGCTGAACCAGGGGAGCGCAACCCAGATCCTCGAACAGACCGCGGTGGGCACCGGAACGTTCTTCGAGGCTGGTCTGGCGTCCTTGATGGCCGGCGACCTGTGCCGAGGCGGCCCCTGCTTGCCCGCGGATTTGCAGATCGTCGCGCGCATGGCGGTCGAGTTGCGGCTGACCTCGTTGCGTCGCTACGAGCGCAGCGGGGGCGCGGCCATGTTGCTGCACAGCTTTTTTCAGCGGGCCGTGCACGACGCTGGCGGCCGCCCAGCCTTGCGCGTGCTGCTGGCGGCTGCCCGACCATCGAGTTCCACGGTGGACGAACTGGCCACGCGCGCTGGCCTGCCCCAGGCCGTCGTTGAACAAGCCGTGGCGCCTCTGACCAGTCGGGGAATTCTGCACAAGTTTTTTTCTGGTTCCGTCGACCGCTACGCGCCCACGCACCCGTGTCTGATTGCCCGCATCGAGGAATTCGCCGCCAGCGACGTGGGGGCGGCGCACGACATCCGACGGACCTTGCGTCGTCGCATCTTGGCCGGCGCGCGCCTCTCGCTGCCCGAGATCCGCAGGGTGCGGCGCTATTTGGGCGGTGATCTGGCTGCCGACGAGGCCGCCACGCTCAGGCGCAGCATTCGGCGCAGCGTTTTGCAGATCGGCTCGGCCGTCACTTTGCTGATCGGCGTGTTGCTCGCCCTCATCTTCGAGGTGCGCGCGACCTACACGCTGGCTTTTGATCCGGCACGCGATCAACCGGGCAGTCGCGTGGTCGTGCGGCGGGGACGTCCTTCGCGCTCTCTCCTGCATTTTCTGTCCGGCCAGAGCCGCCATGGTTCGATGATCGCCGACACCGGCTTCGCCGCGACCAGCGTGGCCGCTGATCTGGGGGCGCGCATTGCGAGCGGAAGGGCCGTGGGGGCCCTTGAAACGAACCGGACACCCCGGCTCCCGTCGTGGCTGCGCATGGTGATTGATGGTCTGGGACCGGTGCCGCGCGGGGTGTCACTGGTTCTGCTGGGTGAGCCCAACGGCGTGGTTTCGCTGAAACAGGCCTTTTCCGATCCCGCTTCACGTCGCGACGCTTTGGAAGCCCTGGCGGTGGTTGGCACCGGCCGGGCGGGCGAAGACGAGATCCTGGCTGGCGCGCTGAACGATCCCTCGCCCGACGTGCGTCGCCGCGGCGTGGAGGTGGCTGCCGCCATTGATCGTCGACAGGGCAAAGATGCCCATGCCGCCACACTGCGGGCCGCTTTGGCTGATCAGTCATTCGCCGTGCGCAGCGCGGTCCTGCGCGAATGCGGCAGCCTTGCGCCCACCACCGCGGCCAGCATTCTTTCGGTGGCTCTCGCCGACAAAGACGCCTCGTTTCGGCGGCTGGCCGAGACATCTTTGCTAGAACTCGCCGCGCGCTCGCCCGCAGCAGCCGCCGATGCTGTGCGATTGGCGCTGTGGAGCAGCGACGGCATGGCCCGGCGAAGCGCGGTGGGCCTGCTCGACCAGATCGCGGTGCAGGCCCCGGCCGAGGCCGCCACGGTTCTGGCGCAGATCGCGTCGGATGAGAGCGCGCCCGAAGAAGCGCGGGTCTCGGCCCTGTCATTTCTCCGTCGCAGCAACGCCATTTCGAACAATCTGCGGCCCATGTTGGAGAAGGCCGTGATGCCGGATGCGTCGCCGCGTCTGCGCACAGCCGCGCTACCGCTCTACGCTCGGCTCATCGATCCTGCCAAGGTGGCCGAGTTGGCCTCGGCCGCTAGCAAGGGTCCGCCTTCGGGTCGGGTGACGGGCGCGGCGCTGTGGGGCGTGGTGGCCATCAAGCAGCCCGATTTGGCGGCCAAGCCGCTCAAAGTATTCCTGTACGATCCGTCGGCCGAGGTGCGCGTGGAGGCGGCCCGTGGCTTCGGCTACTTGCGCCGCGAAGGCCCCGAGCTGGTACGCAAGGCCCTGCTCGACCCGAATGCTGAAGTACAGAAGGCCGCTCTTGATTCGGCTCTGCGTCTGGCGGTGGTGCAGTCGGGACCTATCGCCGACTTGCTGGGACACGTGCTGTCCAACGTGCGACCGGGCCTGCGCCGCTCCATCGTCGAAGCTCTTGGCGAGATCGGCAAGACCCGGCCCGCAGCAGTCCTGCCGGCGCTGGTCCGCGCGCTCAAGCAGGGCGATGCCAGCACGCGCGGAGCTTGCGCGCGTGCCCTTTGTGTGGTGGCCGTCAAGAGTCCCGCGGCGGCGTCGCCCTATCTGCGCATGGCGGCTCGTGATCTCAACCGCGAGGTGCGAACCGAGGCGGCTTCCTGCCTCGGCAGTCTGACCGAGGGTGATCCCAGGGGTGCCGCGCGCATGGCCATCGAGCTGACCTCCTCGGACGAGCCGACCGTGCGGGCCGCTGCCGCTGCCTCGCTAGGCGCGCTGGCCGGACGCGTTCACGAAGTCGTGCTCGGCCCCCTCATCAACCTGATCGAGGATCCCGAGCGCACCGTGCGCGTGGCGGCTGCCGAGGCGCTCATTGCCTACGCCAAGACCGGAGCGTCCCTCGCCAATCGCGCGGCCGATCTCGACAAGAAGCTGTCGGGCTTCTTCCTGCAGGGCGCTCTCGACGAGCGCCAGATCGCGCTGCGTTTGGCCGCGCGCGCTGGCTTGACCAGCATCCTTCGCCAGGCCGTGCGCGACGGCGACGATAGCCTGCGGCTCGAGGCGATGAAGGCCGCGGCCGGCATGCAGCCACCGGCGCTGGAGATCTTGCAAGCAGGAGCCGAGGACCGCCAGGGTCTGGTGCGTGCCGAGGCCGTGCGCGCCCTGGCCGCTGCCTCGGGAAGTGGGCCTGAGCGCGTGCTGCCGGTTTTCGAGGCCATGCTGCGCGCGAGTGACGCTGCCACCAGGCGGACTGGGGCTCTGGCTCTCGGCGACGTCACCGGGGAGCCCGAGGCCACTGCGGCCCTTTTGGCCGGGGTGCTACACCAGCGGGGCGAATCGGTCCGGGCCGCGGCCGCCGAGGCCTTGGCCAGCATCGCCCAGCGCGATCCCAAGGCAGCCGGGCCGTTCCTGGAACAGGCGATCGCTGATCCGGCGCATGACGTGCGTGCGGCTGCCATCCGCGGTCTGGGCACCACATGGGCTCGCCAGCGTCGTCCCGCCGAAGTCGCCGGGATCCTAGAATCCTGCGAGACCGACAGCGCGCGTCGGCTGGTGGCTGTTGAGGCCCTGGTCATCCAGGCTTCGCAAACGGGCAAGGGCAAGCCCGGCGAAGATGCGAAAGAGGCGCGGGGGCACCTCGAACGCCTGGCCGCCTCAGGACCGCCGCTGGCCCGTCTGGCTGCACAAGTGGGCCGCGCCTTCATCGGAGCCAGGCTGGAAGACATGCACGCCTTCTTCGACCGCCTCTACGGCGGGTGAGTGGCTAGCTTCTTTCACCACAGAGAGCACAGAGAACACAGAGATCGGAAGTGAAGAAGGGGTCGGACCAGACAGGAGCCCAACCCTTTCTCTTTCCTTTCTTCCGATCCGACTCTGTGGCCTCTGTGCTCTCTGTGGTGAAAAAGCATTCTACTTCGCGTAGTCGACCGCGCGGGTTTCGCGGACCACCGACACGCGAATCTGCCCGGGATAGGCCAACTGCGCCTCGACCTTGCGGGCGATGTCCTTAGACAGGGTGCGCGCCTGGTCGTCGGTAACCTTGGTGTTCTCGACCAGCACACGGACTTCGTGTCCGGCCTGGATGGCGAAGGCGCGCTCGACACCTTCGAAGCTGCTGGCGATCTTTTCCAGGTCGGCCAGTCGCTGCACGTAGGTTTCCAGGGTTTCGCGCCGGGCGCCCGGCCGCTGGTTGGCCAGCACGTTGGCCGCATCCACGATGTGATCGAGCACATCATCGGCCACGGCCTCACCGTGGTGGCACTCGATGGCATGGACGATCTTGGGCGCCTCACCGTACTTGCGCGCCAGCACCGCACCAGCCTGGGCGTGCGAACCCTCAATCTCCTGTTCCGCACAGCACCCGATGTCGTGCAACAGGCCCGCGCGCCGCGCGGTCTTCACCGGATAGCCCAGCTCGCCCGCGATCACGCCCGACAGGAAGCCCACCTCAACCGAGTGCTGCAGCAGGTTTTGACCGCTGCCCGCGCGAAACTTCAACTTGCCCACCAGTCGGAGCAGCTCGGGGTGCAAGCGGCCGATGCCCAGATCGAAGGCGGCCTGTTCGCCAGCCTCTTTGCACTGTTGCTCGACCTCTTCGGTGGCCTTCTTGACCATCTCTTCGATGCGCGTCGGGTGGATGCGACCATCGGCGATGAGCCGAGTCAGCGCCAGGCGCGCAATCTCGCGCCGCACAGGATTGAAACAAGAGATGACCACCGCCTCGGGCGTGTCGTCGATGATGAGGTCGATACCCGTGGCCTGTTCCAGCGCCCGGATGTTGCGTCCCTCGCGCCCGATGATCCTTCCCTTCATGTCGTCGGAGGGCAGGGGCACGACCGAGACCGTGCGCTCAGCCACGTAGTCGCTGGCATAGCGTTGCACCGCCGCGCCCAGGATCATCTGCGCCTTCTGTTGCGCCTGCTCGCGCGCTTCGTCCTCGATGCGCCTGACCTCGAGGGCTGCCGCCGCCCGCGCCGCCTCGCGCACCCCGGCCTCCAGCGCTTTGCGCGCTTCGGCCTCGGTCATGCCGGCGACTTTCTCCAGGCGCGTCCGCGCCTCGTTCACCTGGGCCGCGCCTGCTCGCGCCGCTGCCTCGGCCGCCTGTTCGCGCGCCTGCAGCTGCCGTTCTTTTCTGTGCAGGCTCTCATTCTCGGACTTGATTTCGCGTTCGCGCCGCTCCAGCGCTTCATGCTTGGCGCCGGTCGCGGCTGCCTGCCGGTCCAGCTCCTGGCGACGTACGCGCAACTCGGCATCCACTTCGGCCCGGATTTTTTGCGCGGCCTCTTTGGCCTCCAGCGCGGCCTGCCTGCGGATGCCGTCAGCCTCGGCGCGCGCGGCGGCCAAAGCCCGCTGGCGCTCCTCTTCACTCTGGGGAACAGCCTCGGGCTTGGAAGCCCGTCCTAGGAAAAAGGCCATCGCCGCCGCGAGCAGGGCGACCAAACTACCGATAATGATGACGACTGGGCTCATTGGTTACTCGGGAACGGCGCCACAGCGGATCACGCGTGTGTCCGTGACCACGCAGTCGATCGGCACGTCCCATTCACCCGTGGGACAACTTTCCGCGACCTGGAAATCGTAGCCAAGCCCGACGAAAAAGCCCGAGGGTCCTTGCGGGTGAGAACGCACGTAGGCCATCAGCTCGTCGTAGTAGCCACCACCGTATCCGACGCGGCCACCGCGGGCGTCAAAGGCAAGGCCCGGGACCATGAAAACGTCGATGTCGTGCGGCGCCACCTCAGGACAGCCGGGCCCGGGCTCGAGCAGGCCGAAGATGCCGAACACCAGTTCGGAGGGACCTTCGACCCGGTGAAAGCGAAGGCGCGGAGGCAGAAGCTCGGCGCTCACGCGAGGCAGAACCACGGTGACGCCTCGCCGACGCAGCCCCTCGATGGCTCGCGCGGTGTCGATTTCCGCCCTGGTGGATACGAAGGCCGCCACTACGCGGGCGGTTGTCACCTCGGGTAGGTCGAGCAAGAGGTCGGTGGCGGCCTGGGCGCAGCGGGCACGCTCGTCGACGGGCAGCTCTTCGCGCCGGCTGGCCATGACGCGCCGGATGGCTCGCTTCTCGTCGCGTAGCCAGAGATCAGCCGGGGACATCAATGCCGATAGCTCGTTCCAGACCACGCAACCCAGCCCGGCGCAGAATCGCCCCGCAATCGTCTAGCGTCGCGTAGGCATCAAGAACGAGGCCATCGCCTCGGGAAAAATGGGTTTCAGTTTTGTCCATTTATGAAGGCGTCCGCCGTTGGGCGGGCGGTCATGTCTGCTGGGTGGAGCCCACTATACCGCAAGAAGGCCCGCGCTAGGTGGCTATGAACAAGTCACACGCGGCCTCGGGTCTCGACCAGATGCAGCAAGGCTTGACTTCTGTCACGAACGCGCTTTTTGAGTTCGGCAACAGCGCGACGCTCCTTGAAGAGCTCCTCGGTGATCTGCAGGGCAGCCAGGACTGCGAGCGATTGGGTGTCGGCCGCGCGGGTCTGCTTCTGCAGATCCTTGATGCGGCCGTCCAGGTAGGAGGCCATTTCGCGGGTGGTGCGCTCGTCTTCGTCGCCTCGCAGCACGAAGCGCTGCCCAGCAATCTGTACGGCCACCGGCGTTTTCATCTAGGCGTTGCCCTTGTGCGGGGCCCGGATTTCAAGTGGGAGAGGCGGCTTGCCCAGCTTCGGCCTGCGAGGCCAGACCGAGCGAGGAGAGCACGACCCGGTCCTCGAAACTGACATCCATGAAGCGGATGCCCATTCCGCCGACGCGCGAGGCTTCGCTGACCCAGCGAACCTCGCCGCGCAGTTGCAGGGGCTGCGACCGCCACGGGATATCGATCGAGACACGCACCAGTTCGCCAGTGGCGTCCAGGTAGTCGGAGCAGAAAAACACACCGTCAGGGCTCAGATCGGTGACCAACCCGTCGATGGTCAGGCGCTCACTGACGTAGCGAGCTGGCAGTTCGACCCGCATCCGCACCGCGCGCCTCATTTCGCGAATCTCTCCAGGGAAATTTGGCATTTTTCGTCTAGAACCCCGCGCCTTGACCTCGACAGTCAATCAGCAGCGACACCATGTCAACTTTCTTCCGCACGCGACTGTGCTGAAAACTACCACATGGAATGCTATCGGGAAGCGCCCAGATTTCTTGAAACCTGACGCCACGCTACACCGGTCAGGATTTTCCGGCTGCGCCAGTCCGCGTCCATGCTACAACTTGCCGCCCGGTCCTCCGGATCGGAGAAAGGAAACTCATCGCGGTCTCGTTCGGGCCCATAGCTCAATTGGTAGAGCTGCGGACTTTTAATCCGTAGGTCGCAGGTTCAATTCCTGCTGGGCCCACAGCCCTCTGCCCCTCGCCTTCCGGCCCATCATCCCTGACCCCATCGTCTAGTCCGGCCTAGGACAATGGCCCTTCAAGCCATGAACGCGGGTTCGAATCCCGCTGGGGTCGCAAATTCTTACTGGGAACGGCGCCGAGATCGTCTGCCGAGTCATCGTCCGGCTTCGATCCAGCAGTCGCAAGTCGAACAGCCAATCAGGAAGGCCAAGAGGTCGTGAAATCTGGTAGCCGTCTGGAACAGATACTCGAGAGCGGTCAGTTTGCCGTTACAGGCGAAGCCGGTCCTCCTAAGGGGAGCCAGCCGGATGGCATGCGCAAGAAGGGAGAGCTGCTCAAGTCCTCGTGCGACGCCATCAACGTGACCGACAACCAGGCCGCTGTGGTGCGCATGTCGAGCTTGGCCGGATGCTTGCTGCTCAAGGAGACAGGCGCAGAACCGGTGCTGCAGATGGTGGTGCGCGACCGAAACCGCCTGGCCCTGCAGAGCGACATCCTGGGAGCCGCTGCGCTCGGGATTCGCAACATCCTTTGCCTGGCCGGTGACCACCAGCGCCTGGGTAACCATCCGACAGCCGCGGGTGCCTACGACATCGATCCGATCCAGCTGATTCAGATGATCAAGACGCTACGAGACGACCACCGGGTCGAAAGTGGCGAGACGATCACGGGGGATGTGCCGCTGTACATCGGCACTGTGGCCCACCCGTTCGCCGAGCCGCTGGAACTCCATATGATCACCTTGGCCAAGAAGATCCGTGCTGGCGCTGACTTCATTCAGACGCAGGCGATCTACGAAGTGCCGCGATTTATTGCCTGGATGGACAAGGTCAGGCAACAGGGGCTGCATGAGAAAGCGCACATCCTGGCCAGCGTGCTGCCCATCAAGTCGGTCGAGATGGCGCGACGGATGAGCAGCGGGGTTCCGGGCATGCGACTTCCAGACGAGCTGGTGGAACGCATCGAGCGCGCCACCGACGCGAAAGCCGAGGGAATCAAGATCTGTGTCGAGACGATCGAGCAGCTCAAACGCGTGCCCGGAGTGCATGGCATTCACATCATGGCTGTGGCTAGCGAAGACTCAGTTCCGGGCATCGTGAAGGCAGCCGGCCTTTCGCCGCGGCCGGAGCGGGCGAGGTAGAGCCTGTGCACCCGAAGGGACGGCCTGCGGGTCGCGCGTCCCGCGGGCGCGTGCGCGTGGGCGAGAGCGTGTTCGTGGGCGTCACGCGGGATGCGGAAGGCGTGTAGCGGGCCGGATGTGGGGACGCCGTCAGGCAGATATGGGACCATCTAGCTCGCTTCCAAATAGGCGGCCGGGCGGTCTGGGGTTATCCTGGGTGCTGTTACTCGGCCCAGCCGACTTCCTGCCATGCCCACCCGCGCATCGAATGCCCTGACCGCAGGCCAGCAGGCCACACTGGATCTTCTGCGCGTGCTGGCTGGCGTGCTGGCTGGCGTGTGGCTGCCCTTTGTGATCAGCCACAGTTCCATCGGGCACGACCAAGTCCTTTCCCTGGCGGTCGACATGGCCTTCCTCGTGCTTGCCGGGGCCAGCACCGCATTCGCCTTCAGGGGGCGCCTGACATGGCGTCGCTGGCTGCGGCTGGCGCGCGACTTGGCCATCGCGCTGCCTCTGTGGACCATGTTCAATGTCGAGTCCACGCCGCACTGGTGGCTATGGGCGTGCAAGCTCTTGGCGCTGCTCTATCTGGTTCGACTGGCAGCGCTGCTCTCCCATATCGACGCCTTGCCACCGTCGGCGGCTCGCTTGCTGCTGCTTGCGGTGGTCATGCCCTTGTGCGTGTGGTGGGCCGCGACGGGCTGGCTGGTACTGGGCGGCGACTCGGGCACCATCGACCCGCGCATGCGCCTGGTGCGCGCCATCTACTGGGCCATCGCCACGCTGGCCACCGTCGGGTACGGCGACATCGTGGCGCACACCATCCCGCAGATGCTGTACGCCTGTTGCATCATGGTGTCAGGGGTGGCCTTCTTCGGCTACATCCTGAGCAACATCGCAACTCTGATGTTGCGCCTGGATGCGGCCAAGCAGCACCAGGAGGAGATGCGCGACCGGGTCGAGTACTTCATGCACTACCACGTGGTGCCGCCCGCCCTGCGCCAGCGGGTACGCGCGTACTTCAAGTACCTGTGGTCCAGCCGCCACGGCTATGACGACGTCGAGGTGTTCGAGAGCCTGCCGCGCAACTTGCGCGCGGATTTGGCGCTGCACCTGCACCGAGATCTGCTGGCCAAGGTGCCTGTGCTCAAGGACGCCAGCCCCGAAGTCATCCGCGACCTGGTGATCACACTGCGGCCGATGGTGTGCGTTCCCGGCGACATTGTGTGCCGCAAAGGCGCGCCCGGCGACGAGATGTACTTCATCGTGCACGGCGAAGTCGAGGTTGTGGACGAACACGACAGCGTGCTGGCCCGTCTGCACGATGGCGACTTCTTCGGCGAGATGGCCCTGCTGACCGACAACCCACGCAACGCCACGGCCCGCACAGCCAGCTTCTGCGATCTCTACGTACTGGGGCGCGAATCATTCAAGCAGGTCGCGATCCGCCATCCCGTGTTCCACTCGTCAATCGACGAGAAAGCGCGAAACCGCCTCTCGACCGCCACGCTGCCCACCGTGCTTTGATTGGTTACGCGTCTTGCAGGGCGCGCAGTTCGGCGTCGGTGTGGCGCAGACGCGTGGCCAGCACGCGCGCCAGCCGGGCGAAGATTTTGATGCCGACCAGGGGCTGGGCGCGCACCACTTCGTCGAAGCGGTCGCGCGAAATGACATAGAGATCGGTGTCGGCGGTTGTGACAGCGTCCGCCGAGCGCGGGCTGCGATCGAGAAAGGCCATGTCGCCGAAGAAGTGTCCGCGGCCGAAGGTCGCCAGGCACAGCGGCCGGCCACTGTCGAGGGTGACGAAGATGCGCACGCCGCCGCGCCGGATCAGGTGCAGATCGGCGCTGGCGTCTCCGCTGCGGAACAGCTGTGCGCCGGCCGCAACGAATCTTTCTTGCACGCAGGCGCGTAGGGCCTCGAGGGTCTGGTCCTGCTCGAACTCGCGCACCAACTCGAACTCGGCCAGATCCAGCGGCCGGCACTCTTCGGCGGCGGCTTGGCGAAGATCTTCCAATGTGCGGTCTTCGGTCCATTCTAGGGCGTCGTCGAGCGTGCTGAAAATCTTCACGTTCTTGCTGGCGCGCACGATACCCAGGTGGTGGAAGTAGCCTTCCAGATCTTGTCCGCTGGGCAACTGCGCGGGCAGGCTGCTGAAGACCAGATGAGCGCCTCGCTCGGCCAGCAAGGCCTCGAACTGTTCGAGCATGTGGGCCGCAGTGAAGTCCACGCTCTGCACCCGCCGCATGTCGAGAATGACCGTGTGGCTGCGCTTGAGGTCAAGCTCCAACTCGGTGAACAGCCGGTCGGTGGTGCCGAAGAACAGGTTACCTTGCAGTTCGCACACGGTGGTCTGCCGGCCCGCCTGCAAAAGCGCCTCTTTCTCGGCGGGCAGGCGTTGCTTCTTCGACGAGATCTGGTGGCCGCCCAGCTTGCGGCGGATCACCGAGCTGCGCATCTGCTCGCGGATGAAGAGCATGATGGCCAGGGCCAGGCCGACCCCGGCAGCGGTCATCAGACCGTAGCCCACGGCGACGATGATCACGGCAGCGATCACGCAGAAATCAAGCACCGTGCTGCGCTGTTTGAGCAGGTGGAAGCTGGTTCGATCGAACATGCGGAAGGCGACAACGATGAGAATGCCGGCCAGCGCGGCGATGGGCACCCAGCCCACCAGGCGGCTCAGTACCAGAAACACCACCAGCGAGAACAGGCCCTCAAACACGCCCGACAAGCGCGAGGTTCCGCCGCTGCCCACGTTGACCAGGGTGGCGCCCATGGTCCCGGCCCCCGGCATGCCACCCACCAACGCAGACACGATGTTGCCTGTGCCCTGGCCGACCAGCTCGCGATTCGATCGATGCCGGCTGCGCGTGAGGGCGTCCACCACCACGCATGTCTTGAGCGTGTCGATGGACAGCAGCGCGGAAAGCGTGAGCGCGGGCACCAGCAACGTCTTGACCGTGGCCAGGTTGAGCAGGCCGAGTCCGCGCCAGCGCTCAACCAGGCTGGCCAGCACCGAGCCGCCGGTTTCTGCCAAGGGACCGATGACCAGCGGGTTGTGTTCGAGGCGCAGCAAGTTGCCGTCGAGAAGACCCAGTCCGAAGTAGACCAGCAGGCCCCCGCACAGCCCCACCACCGGGGCTGGCAACTTGCGGGTCAGCCGGGGCGCGCCCAGCATGGCGAGGATGGTCACGCCTCCCACGATCATTCCCTGCCACTTCCACAGCGACGGCGTCAGCAGCGCGTGCGTCCCCTGCGCGTCCTTGGGCAAGCCGAAAAAACGCGGCACCTGCGAGAGAAAGATCAGCACAGCCACGCCGCTCAAGTAACCCGATACCACCGGAAAAGGGATGTACTTGATCAGCCGGCCGCCGCCGGCCGCGCCGTACAGCACCTGCAGCACGCCGGCAATCAACCCGACCAGGGTCAGCAGCAAGGGCACAGCCTCGGGACGCAGAGGGGATCGACCGCCGGCCAGCAGGCCAGCCGCCAGCGCGGCCATGACCGCGGCGGCGGGCGCGCACGGGGCCGAAATCAAACGTGGAGCGCCGCCCAAGAGCGGGGCCACGATCCCCAACGCCACAGCGCCCAGGATCCCCGCCAGCGCGCCAGTGGCCACGTAGCCAGCGCCCAGCGGGGCGTAGGTGGCCACGCCGAACGCGATGGCCGAGGGCAGGGCGACCAGCATGGCGGCCAAACCGCCCCACAACTCGCCCTGCAGGCTCGATACGCCTTTGTCGCTGGTTGCGGACGCCATCGATGCGATAAGCGCCGCTTAGATTGTGAACGTGGTTTCGATGGTCTCCAGCATGTCCTTCTCGGGGTCGGAGATCTTGCCCACGCCGAGGAAGCCGCCCGAGCTCGCGGCCACGGCCCGCGCCCGTTCGAGAATGTCGCGCTTCAATCCCAGCCGCTCGGGCTCGCTCATCTTGCGGCACAGGCCGTGCACGTAGAGCTGCCACGCGTCTAGCAGTTTGGGGTCCGGTTTCTGCACAAGCCAGCTCGCCAGCAGGCCGTACTCGACGCTCCCCGAGGCGATCCCTTGCGCTGCGGCTGCCGCGAGCACCGCATCGCGCTCCTTGGCGTCGAGCGTGCCATCGGCCCACGCCACTGCAACCAGAGGCACGAGCGCGATGGCGGCCACCATCTCGGGGTTGACCTCGAGTTCGATCAGCTTTTGCAGCACGTGGTCGTCGTGGATGCCAGCGACCTCGGCCAGCGCGGCCTTCATCTCGGTGGATCGCCTGGTCTTCCGCATTTTGTCGAGCAACGCCTGGTCGCGGCTTTTGAAGAACTGGTCAGTCAGCGCAGCCCCAGCGGCCGCGAAGACCGAATCTCCTGTGGTCGGGTTTGCCATGGTTGCCCCAGCGTATCACCGTCCGGGCTTCGTGGTTCTTCATTCCGTGGGCGCGGAGGGTGTATTCTGGCGGGGAACGATCACATCCTCCGGACAAGGAAAGACTAATGATCAGGGCATCAGGACTTGGTTTGCTGCTGGTTGTCGCGACGACGACTGGGTGTATGTATCCGGCGTTGAAGTCGGGCGCAGGTGGCGCCGCCGCTTCGGGTGGCAGCACGGCTGGCGCGACCGGCAGCGGCGGCAAGGGTGGAAGCGCGAGCGGCGGCGCGGCTGGAGCGGTCGGCAGCGGCAGCGGCAAGGGTGGAAGCGCGAGCGGCAGCGCGGCTGGTGCGGCCGGCAGCAGCAGCGGCAAGGGCGGAAGCGCGGCCAGTGTGACGGGCAGCAGCGGCGGTGGCGGCCCCAGCAAGGGCGGTTCTAGCGGCAGCAGTGATGCTGGAGTTCCGGACGCACCTGTCGCGCAGCCGGATGCGCCGGTCGGTGGCAGCGCTGGCGGGACCAGCACCGCGGGAACGAGCGGCACGGGCGGGAGCGGTGGTTCGAGCAGCGTGGCTCTACCGAACTGCCCCGCACTCGCAAATCCAGACCACGGCTCGGTTTCTGCGGCGACAACGATCAGTGGCTCCACCGCTGTCTATTTCTGTGACCCCGGCTACAGTCTCTCGGGAAGCACGACCCTCACTTGCCAATCTGATGGCACGTGGGACGGCACCCCGCCCAGCTGCACCATTGTGGATTGCGGGGGCCTAACCGATCCGGGCAACGGTTCGGTGTCAGCGTCGAGCACGACTTATGGCTCGACCGCGGACTACACCTGCAACCCAGGCTATGGAGTATCGGGAACGTCGCCGCGCACCTGCCAGGCCGACGGAACCTGGAGCGGCGCCGCGCCCACCTGCAGTCCAGCTGATTGCCCCACGGTGACCAGCCCTTCGAACGGTTTTGTCGGCACGACTGGTACGACGTTTGGCGCGACGGCAAACTACAGCTGTCAGACAGGCTACGTGCTGTCGGGCACGGCTGCGCGGACCTGTCAGGCCGACGGAACCTGGAGCGGAACGACGCCCGCCTGTACTCCGATCGACTGCTACCAGCCGGCTGGGATTCTGAACGGCAAGGTCAACGCGACCTACACGACCTGGGGCTCGATTGCCTCATACATTTGCGACAGCGGCTATTCGATGACGGGCGCGTCCACGCGCACGTGCCAGTCAGACGGGACATGGAGCGGAACGCCACCCATTTGCACCCTGGTCGACTGTGGCACGGCGCCGAGCATCTCAAACGGAACGTTGCTCAACGCGTACGCTACGACGTACGACTCAACCGCATCATACACCTGCGCCACGGGCTATCTTTTTTCCAGCCTTGCGACGACGAGCACCTGCCAAGCCGACGGCACATGGAGCACGGCTCCGGTTTGCTCAATTCAGAAGCTGGACTTGACCATCAGCAAGATTGGAACCGGCACTGGAACGGTGACGAGCGCCGACAGCAAGATTTCCTGCGGAAGCGCCTGCGTAGTGACCTACGACTACGGCACCACCATCTTCCTTTCCGCCACGCCCGGCACCAACCAGTCCTTCATTGGTTGGAGTGGCGCAGGCTGCACGGGAGTGGGTGGTTGCCAAGTCACGATCAACACGAACACCACCATCACGGCCAACTTCTCCCCACCGCCCAACGTTATGTTCACGACCTCGACGATCTACACGCCCAATTTGGGCGGGCTCGCCGGTGCCGACGCCAAATGCAACCAGCTGGCCGCGGCCGCCGGCCTGACTGGAAATTACGTAGCCTGGCTCTCCACTGCCAGCGTGAACGCGGTGAGCAGATTGAACGGTGCGAGCGGATGGGTTCGTCGCGACGGGAGGCCTGTCTTCAACAGTGTCGACGATCTTTCCAAGAACAGGGTCTTCTACCCGCCCCGGCTGGACGAATCTGGGAACGATGTGGGGGCGTCGCCATGGGTCATGACCAATACCAATCCCGATGGCACAGGGTATGTCGGGGCGGGATACTCAAGTTGCAGCGACTTCAACTCGAACACAGACAATGGCACCTACCTGCTGTGTGGCGTCGCCAGTTTCAGCGACGTCACGTTTACCTCGAACTACGGAGCCGGCTGTTCGTCCCAAGGCAGAATTTATTGCTTGGGTGTCGACCGGCAAGCGCAGGTGGCCGTGGTTCCAGCCCAGGGACGCCATGCGTTCATGACCCTCGGGTTCTTGCCTCCGGGCAAGGGAATCTCCTCAGCAGACGCGCTTTGCCAGAGCGAGGCGACGACGGCGGGCCTGTCGGGCACCTACCTGGCGCTGCTGCCTCAGATGATCGCCGGGTACCAGTACAGCGCGGCCTCGCGATTCAGCACCAGTGGCCCGACCTGGGTTCGTGCTGATGGGATTGCGATCACGCAGACGGCGGCTGCCTTCTTCACAACATCCTTTTTCGACGTGCCGCCCAATCTCACTGCGGATGGGGTCTACCGGTTCGGGCCAGAATACGCTTGGACAGGAGCGGCCACGCCGACCTCTACAGCCACAGACGCCACCGACTGCGCCAACTGGACCTCGTCGAGTTCGAGCAGCACCGCCGTGGTAGGCTTCGCCGGTGACACCAACACCAAGGCCTACTTCAATGCCAGCACCTCTTCGTGTGATAACGCATGGATGCGTATCACGTGTCTGCAGCAGTAGACTGAAGCCCGCTATTCGCGGGGCCGGGGAACCGCCGCGGCACACGCGCTTCTGGATATGAATGCCGGCGGACATCGGCGGGCCACGTGGTAAAAGCTGCGCTCGATTCGCCATGCCGAGTATCGCAGGCAACATTCCGGCGTCCGCACCTGACGTCGGCGTCGGCCCCTGGTCCGATGACGAGCGAGTACGGCGCTACGACTCCGACGAGAATGGTCGTTTCTACGGGACATTGCTGACACGTCTGGTGGCCGGCGCGGGTCCGTTCGTGGGGGGGCGCGGTCTCGACCTCGGATGCGGCAGTGGCTTTGCCACCGAAGGGCTGGTGCGGGCGTTCCCTGGTGTCACCTGGGAGGGCGTGGATGTGTCAGCGCCCATGCTCGCGCGGGCGGCGTGCAAGCCGGCCGTGGCAGCGGTTCCGCTGCGCCACGCGGCCGCTGAGGCACTGCCGTACGCCGCGGGCTCATTCGATGTGGTGGTGTCGAACTTCTCTTGGCACTGGTTCGGGCCCGCGGCGGGGCAGGAGGTGGCGCGTGTGCTACGACCGGGCGGCTGGATGCTACTGAGTGCACCCTTGCGCCATTTGAGCGGCGCGCAGGGCAATCGCTGGCTGGCGCGGCAACTGCACGCGCGTCGGCGGAGCTTTCGTCGTTTGGGCAGCCAGGGTCTGCGCATGGACGACATGGGCAGCTTGCTGCCAGGTGACGCGCGCATTCAGCGTCTGGAATCGCTGGTGATCGAGGAGCGCTTTGGTAATGTCCAGGCGCTGCTGACCACGCTGGAAAGCCGCGGATCCCTGCACGCGATTTTCGGCGCTGGGGACCTGGACTCATTGACCCAAACCGACGCGCCTGCGGACCGCCTGGCGTTCGAGTGGCACGTAGGCCTGTTGCACCTGCAGACGAGACCGCGAGGCTGAGTCTGGGTTGTCGGGATCTGCTTGCGGGGTCCGCATGGCGCTGCTATTGCCTTGCCCGAACTCATGAAACGCGTGGTTGTTGTCGGGGCTGGAATCTCCGGCCTGTCTCTCGCTTTCGAGTTGGAACACCTTGGTATCCCCGTCCTGGTGTTGGAGGGCGATCGACGCGCCGGCGGCAAGATCGAGACCGATCGGCGTGATGGCTACATTTGCGAGCGCGGCCCGGCCAGCTATCTCGACCGGCACAACAGCATCACGCCTTTGGCGCGTCGTCTGGGTATCGAAGGCCGCGTGCTGCCGGCCTCCGACGCGGGCGAGCGCCGCCTGGTGGTAGCCGATGGTCGGCTGCACGACACGCCTCTCGATGCAGCGGCTTTCTGGCGTTCGCGACTTCTGCCGTTTTCGGCCAAGCTGCGCATGCTGGCGGATCTGGTGCTGCCGCGCGGCCCTTCGGCGCGAGGCCAGGAGGAATCCGTCACTGCCTTTGCCAGCCGGCGTCTGGGCGTGCGGGCCGGCGAACGTCTGTTGCAGCCGCTGGTTTCGGGTCTGTATGCAGGAGATCCCGATGTGGTCAGCTTGCCAGCCGCGTTCCCGCTCATGGCCACGCTGGAGCGCGAGCATCGCAGCTTGGTTCTGGGTATGCGCGCCGATCTCAAGCAACAGCGGGCGAAGCGGCACACGGAAGGCGACGCCCTTCGACTGTCATCGTTCGTGACCGGACTCGACGAGCTGACCACGGCGCTGGCCGGCAAGCTGGGCGACCGGCTTCGCCTGGGTGCGCGGGTCGCGCAGGTGGAGCGCGTCCCCGGGGGCTTTCGTCTGGCGCTCGACGAAGACGGGCGCGGCAGCACGTTCGACGCGGATGCGCTGGTGCTGGCCATTCCGGCGCACCAGGCCTGTGCCGTGGTCCAGCCGCTGGATTCCGAGCTGTCAGAAATCCTCGCGCGCATTCCTTATGTCCCGGTTGCCCTGGTGCACTTGGGCTACTTCGCCTCGGCACTGCCGCGGCCCGCGGATGCCTACGGGTTTTTCGTGCCCGCCTCCGAGCGCTTGAGGATTTTGGGCGCCATCTTCGCGTCGGCCATTCTTCCTGGTCGCGCGCCTGATGGTTTCTCGCTGTTCTCGGTGCGCACCGGCGGCGCACGTCATCCTGAAACCGCAAGCTTGCCTGACGACGAACTGACGGCGCTGGCCCACGCCGATCTTCGCGGTCTGCTCGGCTTGACCGCGCCACCGGCGTTCGCGCATATCGCCCGTCACGAGCGCGCGCTGCCGCAATACACGCTCGGGCACCTGGATCGGGTGGCGGCGCTGGAAGCGGGCGAGCGCCGCTATCCCGGCCTGTATTTTCACGGCAACGCCTATCACAACGCCGGCGTGCCCGAACTGGTCAGCCGCTCGGGCAAGCTGGCGCGTCGGATGGCCGAGGAGCTTGCACGATGAGAGAGTTGCTGGAGGCGGCGCTGTTGCGCGAGATCGGTACCACCTGGCGCGAGATCAGTGGCAACCACTTTCGTGGTCGATTGCGGCCGCCGGTGTTCGCCCTGCACGACGCGGGCGTGCGCCTGGGATTCTGGGACCGGCGCACCCGGACGCTGTCGCTGGCGCGCTCGCTGGTGTATCAGCAGCCTTGGGGTGTGGTTCGCGAAGTGCTCAAGCACGAGATCGCGCACCAGTTTGTCGACGAGGTGATGGGCATC
>Ga0265316_10001607_pt1 | contig 24098 bp, 20 predicted proteins | sample 4522metaG_FD_202092 | JGI IMG/M metagenome (GOLD analysis project Ga0265316, IMG submission 202092) | Rhizosphere microbial communities from Carex aquatilis grown in University of Washington, Seatle, WA, United States - 4-5-22 metaG | ecosystem: Host-associated > Plants > Roots > Rhizosphere >... | reverse complement strand
GTCCCGTCCGCCGCGGACCTGTCGCGACTCTCCCGGGGGGCGGAGCTGCTCGGTGAGCTGCTGCCCGCCTGTGCCCGCAGCGTGCTCAGTCACGCGCACCTGGCCGTCGTCGTGCCGCATGTCGGGAACTGGAGGCGGAAGGGCTCGTGCTCCGAGTTTCGTATCAGCGGTACGATCTTCCTCAACCGAGAGATGCTCGAGAATCCCTGGTGGGTGGCCGAGCACTTGTTGCATGAATCGCTGCACCAGAAGCTCTACGATTTCCGCCATACGCATTCACTTCTGGCGGAAGACCTATCGCCCGAAGCGCCGTCGCCAGAGCAGGGCGCGATCATCCAAGCGATCTGGAACGTCGGGGGCACCGCCAGGTCGAACGGCTGGGACACGTTCAGGGCGATCGCCGCGTTCCACGTTTACGTCCACCTCGCCCTCTTCGGCGTGCAGGTCTCGAGGCGCAGGACGGACCTCGTGAAGCGCTTCGGCGCGACGCCCGAGGGGGTGGCGCCCGCCATGACCCAGGGACGCGAGGCGTTCGAGCGCGCGCAATATCTGGGCAGGTCGATCAAGGACGCCAGCTGGAAGGACATGGGTCCGGCGGGGCGCCTCTTCGTGGCATGGCTGGGCACGATCCTGAGGACCATCGATCCGGTGGGGCTGCCGGCCGATTCGCGATTCCTGCACCTCGTCCTCAACCGGTACACGAACGAAGCGACCTGGTTCACCAAGCGGGACCTCATCGCTCCGGAGGTGGCGACGCGCCTCATGACGCTCGTCGACGATGAGGCGCTGGTCATACGTCAGGCGCTCCTCGCCGTCGAGGCCGATCCTTCCGACCTGCAGCGACTCGACGAGGCCAGAGCCCGGGCGCCGGAGGAGGAAGCAAGCGCGATCTTTCTGCGATTCCGCCGGGCCGCAGCCGAGATCCTCCACCGTCTGTCTCCCGACGGCTACGGGCTGGGGCAAGCCGGCTCCGCCTTATCGACGGCGCCGGTCGATGAGATGATCCGAGCAATGGTGGACGCTTCGAGCGAGGCCCTGATGCCCCTCCTCTCGAATTCCTGACTCTGAAGGGATTTTGCCTCAGCCGTTTACCGCCGGCGAGATGAACCTCCCAAAGCCCAGGGCGAATTGAAGGTTAGAAGGCGGCCGACAACGAGAAGTAGCGTGCGTCAGTACAGGTCGAGAAACATCGACGCCCAGATCATCCCCTCGTCGGCATGGTAAAACCACGCTCTTCCTTGGTACGGCTTGCCGTCCAGGCGATAGACCTCGAGGTAGTTGCGGTCGCGGCGGATCAGGGCGGCGAGGTTGTCTCGGTGCTCGGTCATCTTCGCTGCGTCGACCGCGCCGAGCACGCGCAGATACGCGGGGGCGAGCTGCATCCAGCTCGGGTCGCCCTGGTAGTTGGGCGTGAACAGACGAGGAACGAGGAGCTCGCTCTCGGGCATGCGGCGTTCGAAGTAGCGCAGCGGCACGGGGCGGGTGAAGCCACGCGCCTCCAGGGTGTCGAAGGCGCGGCGCTGCATGTCCAGGTCGGTGAACACGCGGAAGAAGAATGGCCACACGTTGCCGTCCCCGGAGGGGACTTCGCGGCAAAGCGAGTCGCGGAAGAAGTCACCGGTCCACAGGTGGTGCAGCATGGTCGCCCGCACGTCGTGACCGGCGAGCGGATTCGGCAGTCGGCGTTGTCCGTCCAACAATCGACCGAGGAGCGCGATCATCGTGTTGGCAAACACCGTCGATCGTCCGGTCATGCAGTCGCGCGGACCGGAGAAGTATCCGGTGGTGCGTGCCATTCCCAGCTCGGGGTCGAACACCGTTTCAAAAAAACGGTGCACCTCGCGTGACAGCAGCGCGTGGTGGCGCTCGATCAAGTGCGGGGCATCGGCCGCCTGTAACGCGAACAGGAGCATGGGCAGCGAGTCGCACGCGTACGCGTACACGTCGCGCGGGTAGCGGCGGCGAAAGATCGTGGTCGTGATCCGCCCCGCCTTCTCGAACCGTTCGAGGCCCCACGCCCACGATTCGATGACCCGATCGCGCATGCCGAGGCGGCACAGCGCCGGCGTGCACATGGACAGGTCGCGGGTCCAGAATTGCTTGAAGTGACCGGCCGAACCGGCGAAGAAGTCGCCCGTCCAGCAGTCGTCGATCGCGGCCCGGCAGATCGCCTCGACGCTGCCCGGGTAGCGTTTCCAGCCGAAGAGCCTGCGGGCCCACGAGCGGGCCACCACGTTCGCGCCCGCCGCCCACAGGACCGGATCGACGGGCAAGGGCGCGGAGTCAGTGGCGTTCGCTGGGGCGACGGTCAGTCGGGACCCGACCGCGAGCGCGGACTTGTCGCTGGGTACGTGGGATACAGCCACAGATGATCTCAATCGGCTTGTTGACCGGGTTCTGGACAGTTTGATCTGCCTGAACCGAACCGCCACCCCGCGCGGATCGGAAAACGGCCCTCTCGGGGCCCTTTCTCAGTACGGCGCCCGACCGATCACGTTTCCGGCGGGCGCGTAGTTGCAGATCCAGATGTCCTCGGTCAGCGAGCCGTTCGCGCAGGTCGCGACGCCGCAGCCCAGCTGGGTGCTGTTGCGCCACACGAGCTGCGTGTAGTGCCCGCAACCGTCGCTGTGTAGGTTGGTGTAACAGGCGGTGTTGCACGTCTCACTGCCGAGGATGGTCCCGAAGGTCCAGCACGCGACCTCGGCCGCCCAGGCGTTCACGGCTTGCTGCGCGGTGCTCGCCATGACCGTCATACCCGGGCGCGGACCACCGCCCAGGCTGAAGGTCGCCAGATTTTCTCCGTAGCCCTTCGCGATCAATTCCGAGCTCGCGCGGTGCTGCGGTTGCGCGCACATGGTCGTGGCGAGCGTGGTGGCCCACTGCTGGGCGTAGGCGGCGATCGCTTGGTTCCAGACGAGCGGCGCGAGGGAAGGTTGGGTCTTGACCGCCGCGCGCACCGCGTTGTGCGCGGCCGTGATCCCCACGAGACGGCCGGTCTCCGGGTCGGCCGCCCCCGCCCCGCCCGCGCCCCCCGCACCCCCCGCACCCCCCGCACCCCCCGCACCGCCCGCACCGTCGGTCGCCGCGTCTGGGGCGTCGGTTGCGTCTTCTTCCTTGGCATCGCCGGAAGGGGAAGGGCCGGCATCGGCATCCGCTTCGCGCGCGTCCCCGTCTCTGCTCTCCACCGGCGCATCGCTGGCCGGAGCCGCCACGTCCGCCCCGTCGCCAGCGTCAGCGTTGATCGATGGCGTGTCGCTGGAACCCGCATCACGGAGGGGACCCGACGTTGCATCGCTCGATCCGTCCGGCGGCGGCGAGGCGCGGCCGCTCGATGCCGCGCAGCCAACGAACGAGGTCAAGCCGACGGAGAACGTCACCCCGAGGACGACGCGGAGGCTACGCCCTGACATTGATTGGAGATACCATATCCGCGAACGGCGAAGGCGCGCCACCGTGGTAGCGTCGAACACCGTGAAGCCCGAAGCTGTCTTTGTCCCCGTGAGCGTTCTTGCGCTGTGGACCGGCGTGGTGCTCTTCCTGACGGGCTGGAGTCGTATCCGAGCGGTGCGGGCCGGGCGCGTGGGCCGCGCCGCCTTCAGATTGGGAGAGGCGGCTGACGTTCCATCCAACGTCACGGTGTTCAATCGGAACCTGATGAACTTGCTCGAGATGCCGGTGCTGTTCTACGTCGCGTGCATCTCGTTTTACGCCACCCGGCTCGTTTCGCCGCGCGTGATCGGGCTCGCCTGGATCTACGTCGTCCTGCGGCTCGCGCACTCGCTCGTCCATCTCACCCACAACCGCGTGGTCCCGAGGATGATCGTGTTCGCGCTCAGCAACGGCGTCCTGCTGACGCTGTGGATCTCGTTCCTCTCCCGGGTGCTCTGACGACGGCCCCTACCACCTGCTAAGCGCGTCGGGTGGGCGTGAGGACCCTCCGACGTCGAGGCCGGGATGTGGGGCTTCGCTCCGTCTGGTCGCCGTCGCGCTTCTGTTCCTTCGCCGCCAAGGTGCACGCTTCCATCAGCGGACGGAGGCGTTCGGCGAGGAAGTCTCGCAGGACGCCGACCCGAGCCGGCTCATAGGTGGTGGGGGGCGACACCAAGCTCACGTCGGCGCCGGTCATCGCGTGGTCTGGAACACCCGCACGAGCTCCGCGCGCATCGAGCGCAGCCCCCCCTTCATGGCCCAACCGAAGTAGGTCTCGGGCACGAGGCCGATGCCGATCCCGGAGGCGATCGCGTCCGCCGCGAAGGCCATGTCGTGAACCACGAGCGGTCCGTCGATGGCGACCGCCTCGTGGCCTCCTGGGCCGAGAAGGCGGAGCAGCCGCCGATCGTGTGGCTCTCCGAACAGGACGAACCGATGCCCCGCCAGCTCGCTCACCCGCCGCGGTGTGCCGGCCTTGCGCACGTAGGCGCGCGACGCGAACAGGCCCAGATCGCCACGGCCGAGGCGCCGCACGATCAGCGAGGAATCGACGAGAGGGCCCGCGCGCAGGGCCAGGTCGAAGCCCTCGGCGACCAGATCAACGCGACGGGGCGTGAGCACCACGTCGATCTGGACCTTGGGATGAAGAGCGAGAAACTCGGCCAGCAGGTTCGCGAGCAACCCGGTGTTGTCGCCGCCGGCGGTGAAGCGGATCGGTCCCGCGATCTCGCGGCTGGTGTCGATCACGGCCGCGCTGGCGTCCGCGAGGCCGCCCAGCGCCGCCCGGGCGCGATCGAAGTAGAGACGTCCGGCCTCCGTGAGCACCAGCCTCCGGGTGCTGCGCTGGAGCAGCCGGACACGCAGCGTCGTCTCGAGCGCGCTGACCCGCCGGCTGACCGACGACTTCGGGAGCCCGAGCGCGCGCGCCGCGGCCGTGAAGCTGCCGGTCTCCATCACGCGGACGAACGTGCTGACCTGGTTCAGGTCCACGGCCTGTGTTGCTGTCACGACAACGATATATTGTCATAGGTAGCGCTAGTTGTCGTGGGTGCAACGATCCATGGTGAACGGACTCGAAAGGACTGACACCATGACCACCCTCAAAAAGTACCTGCCCGCCGCCGTTCGCCTGTTCCTGGGGCTCGTCTTCACGGTCTTCGGGCTCAACTTCTTCCTGCACTTCATCCCGGCGCCGCCTAGCCCGCCCCGCGCCGCCTCCTTCGCAGGGGCGCTGTTCGCGAGCGGCTACCTGTTTCCGTTGCTCAAGACCACGGAGGTGATCGCCGGCTTGCTGCTGCTGAGCAAGCGCTTCGTGCCGCTCGCTCTGGCCGTCCTGGCGCCCATCGTCGTCAACATCGTGGGCTTCCACCTGGTCCTGGCGCCCTCCGGGGCGCCGCTGGCGCTCGTCATTTTAGCGGCTGAGCTCTACCTCGCCTGGAGCTATCGCGCGGCTTTCGCGCCCATGCTCCACGCCCGCACCGCGCTCGATCCACGCGAGACCGCACCCGCGGCGCCCGAGCGCGTTCGCCTGGCGGCCTGAACCGACAGGCGGGCGCGTGGGCCCCTGGCTCAGGGGGTGACAATCCTGCCGGGGGCCATGTTCGCGCCGGTTTGCGTGTGACAGGAGTTGCAATCGCCGGACGTTTGCGCGGCGATCATCAGGCGCTCGCGGCCCATGTAGGTGACCTTGGCCTGGTAGGGCTTTGTCACGGCGCCGTTGCTGCTGAAATTTCCAGCGTTGTTCGGGGTGAGGGTGATGGACTTGCCATCCGCCCCGGTGATCACGATCTGCGCGCCGGTGCTCCCGTTGGTGCCGTTGCACAGGTCGGGCTCGTGCCCGGTCGGATACACGGTCCCGGCGATCGTGAACTTCGGTGCTTCGCCGCTCTTGGCGTGGCAGCTCACGCAGGCCATGCCGGGATCCATCGCCGCGCTCTCGCCGCCTTTGAACATGGTGCCGCTCGTGCAGGTCGCCGCCACGGCGAACGGGTCGGGTGCGGTTCCGGGACCGGCCCCGTCGGCGCTGGCGCCGCCGTCGGCGGGAACGCCGCCGTCCGCCGAGCCACCGGGGGGGGCGCAAGAGCCGGTCGGGTAACCCGCCGCGATCCATGCTTGCATCGTGCCGACCTCCGCGGCCGTGGCCGGCGTTCCCGGCTTGGGAGGCATCGGCACCGTGGTGTTCTGCATGCGCGACACCGCCATCTCCGCCTCGGTCTTCGTCGGATCGCTCTTGGAGGGTCCCGTGAGCTCGGCGTAGGTGACGAGGGAGGTGGGCACGCCCAGGACGGGCGTCGCGCCGTGGCACGTCTGGCATCGGTTCGTGAGGAACGTCTGCACGTCGCAGGGCAGGCCCATGCCGGGGTTGCTTCCCCCGGTTCCCGTGATGGACGCTCCACCGCCCGTGCCCGTGCCTATGCCCGCGCCTGTGCCTCCTGTGCCCGTGCCAGAGCCGCCCGTGCCGGTCGCACCTCCCGAGCTGGCTGCCCCGCCCGATCCCGTCGCGCCTCGCGAGCTCGCCGATCCGACCGCTGCTCCCCCGCTTCCTGACGTTGCCCCCGAGGTGCCTCCGGTCGAAGGCGCGCCTGCCCCAGGCCCTTGATTTCCCACGCTGCCACCCGTCGCATCCCCGGGCGCGGGCCCGCTCGCCCCCACGCTGGGCCCGACGCAACCCGCTGACAGAGCCCACATCGGGACCAGCGCCAACAGGACGCTACCTCGCGCCAGTACCGTGAGCCTCAGGGGATTTCGCATTACGCCTCCGCGTGGTGAAGAGTGAGAGAGTCAGCTTCGTAGGCCCAGCGGCTACCAAGGGGGCCACTGGCGAAGCAGACTCGAGACTGCCGAGTTGGTGCCAGGTTCGAAGCGCGATCAGGCAAGCGACCGTGCTTTTTTGGCGATGGCGCGCTTCGCACCTATCGGGTACTTGCCTGCTTTCGCCGTGGCGGCGGCACTAAGCGAGAGCAGTACAGCCATGACCGCGTCCAAGATCGTAACGAAGGTGTCGGGGCTCGCGCCCGTCGCGGCCGCACGGCCACCCGCGATCGACGGGATGGATGCGATGGACGCAATGGACGCGATGGACGATCGAACGTTGTTGGCAGAGGTCCGGGCAGGAAACCCGATCGTCGCCGACGCTTTTTGTAGGCGCGTTTGGCCGCAGGTCGATCGCACCGTGCAGCGACTGCTCGGTCGCGACGACAACGAGAGCGAGGACGCGAGCCAGCTCGCCGTTCTCGAGCTGGTCAAGACCATAGGGGCGTATCGCGGTGAGTGCTCGCTCGACACCTGGGCTTCAGCCGTGACCGCTCACGTCGTCTACAAACAGCTCCGCCGTCGCAAGCGGGGCCGCGAGGTCTCGCTCGACGTCGTCGTGGAGGCGAACATGCCCTCCTCCGGGGCGAACGGCGAACGAACGCTGGCGGCGCGCGAGATCCTTGCCAACGTCCTGGTTCACCTCGATGCCATCGGCGAGAAGCTGGCCTGGTCCTTCGTGCTTCACGACGTCCTCGGGCACGGCGTCAAGGAGATCGCGCAGATCCTGGGCGTGAGCGAGGTCGCGGCGCAGAGTCGCCTGGTCCGCGGTCGCCGCCGGCTCCACAAACGCATCGCCGACGATCCCGAGCTGGCCGAGCTCTTGGCCGGCGTGCCGCGGGCAGCGCCGAGATAGCCGCCGTGGACCCGCGTGGGTCTAGCCGGCGGAGCAGCGACCCGACGCAGGATCGCAGAACGGCGCGCTCGTCGGGCAGTCAGCCCCGCTGCGACAGACGACACAGGTGTTTCGCGCCGGCTCACACCGCGGGGTGGGCGCCGCGCAATCCAGGTCCGTGCGGCAGCCCACGCAGATGCGCGGCGAGGCGAGGCAGAACGGCGCCGCCGAGGTGGCGCTGCACTTGTTGGTATCGTCTCCGCACGAGCCGCAGAGGCCGTTGTCGCAGGAGCCCGAGGCACCGCAACCGGTGTCCGTCGCGTCCGAGCACGTCGTGATGCAACGACCTGCCACGCACCGCTGGGACGAGCCACAGTCCGCGCCGGTCGTGCACGCCACGCAGCGGTGCAAGGTCGAATCGCAGCGCCGGAAGGCCGGGCTGGCAGCGCAATGCAGGTCCACGAGACACGGAACGCACGTCTTCGAACCCCCGACATCGCAGTGCAACGTCGCCAATCCACAGTCTGGGTCCGTGACACACGAGATCCCCGCGGCGCCACCGCCCGCGCCGCCCCCGACTCCGGCGCCGCCCATTGCTCCCCCTGCGCCGCCGTTACCACCGCCCGCGGCAACCCCAGCTCCCCCGGCACCGGCGAATCCCGGCGCCCCGGCTGCGCCCGCCGCGCCGGCGGTCCCCAGGCCTCCCGTGCCCGGTGTGCCCCCCATCGCGCTCGAGCCGCCGCTTCCCGGCATGCCTCCGCTGGCGGCGAGACCACCGCTCCCCTGGACGCCGCCGGTCGCGACCCCTCCGGTCCCGGTTCCACTCGCGTCCGATTGCCCGCCGGTGGCCGCCACGACGCCGAAGTCGAGATGGCCGCGGCACGCGCCAGCGGAGAGCAGGGAGCAAACCGGCCACAAGAGGAGCAGGCTCGCCTGTCTCCGCGCCGCCGTTCGCCTCATCATGGCGTGGGTGCGGCGCCCGACAGCAACGACCGGGCTTCGCCCCGGCCGAAACCGTCCGGGAATCGCGCCACATACTGGATGGCGGCGTCCTTGGCCGCCGCGCGGTCAAGCCCGGCGAGCAGCCTCATCCGCTGAACCAACGCGCTCTCGAACAGGGACGAGTCGGGATACTCGCGAAGGAATCGATCGAAACGAGCCAACGCCTCTCCCGGCTGTCCGTCGCGCCTGGCCCGGACCGCCGATGCGAAGAGCGTATTTTGCGCGCTGAGCATCGACGGCGAGACCGTGGCCGATGCAAGGGATCGCTTCGCCGGCCCCCGCCGCTGGCTCGACGTGGTGCCGAGCGCCCTCGCAGGCTCGGCGGCCGGTGGATCGCGCTCGGAGACCCGCGCCGCCGCGCATTTCGAGATCCATTCATCGCCAGGGAAAAGCCTGGCCTCTGCTTGCCCTGCGGCGACCGCGGTGACCACACCTTCCGAGACAGAGACGTGGGTGACCGTGGCGCTCGCGCACGCCGGCCCGTTCTCCTCGAGCGCGACGCGAAAGCGGGTCCCGTGGACCTCGACTTCGGCCTGCGCGGTGTCGATGATGAAGCGCTCGCCCTGGCGGAGCTTCCGGACATGGGTCTGGACTGCTCCTCGCTTCAGCAAGAAGCGCTTTGTGGAGCCCGCCTCGGTCACATCGAGCTGCCCCCCGGGCTCGATAGTCAGCTCGATGCCGTCGGCGGTACCGACGCGCAGCGCTTCCTCCGAGGAAGCCCGATAGTGCTCGCCCGCGGACACGACGCGATCCGGGGACCACGCACCGAGGGCCTGGCCGGGGGCTCGCGCAGGGACTCCCTGGTTCGCGACGAGCCCCTGTTCCGCCACCGTTCTGGTCTCGTCCGGGCGAAGCCTCGACAAGACGAGCAGGCCTCCCAGCGCAGCAGCGGACACCACGATGCCCGCGCCGGCGCGCGCCATCCGACGGCGCCGCCTGCGACCCCGTAGCTCTAGCGCCACCCGTCCAACCAGGCCGCTCGGTGGATGGGTGCGCCCATGAGAAGGTTCGTGCCACGCGCGGCGGACCCAGTCGCCTGCCATCCGGGAGTAGTCATCCCCCGGGCCACCGGCTCGACCCCGGCGCGTTTGACGGTCCTTGTGCACGACTCTTGGTACCGAAGTCTTCCAACAAGCAGGCAAGGCAGCTCCAGATTGCGCAGGAGCGGCGATTGCCCGTGTCAGAAACGGAGCCGGAGGCCCAGGTGTCCGGCCACACGCAACGCGGGGATGGTGGCTACGACCTGAAGGTCTGTCCCCTTGCGGAGATCCGTTCCGCCGGCCGCTGCTTCGATCCCAGCTCCTCCGATCAGCTCCCACGCGGGTGTGAGCCCGAGGACGGCTTGCAACGACAGGTCACCGCCGGGAAGTAAGCGGCGCTGGGTCTCCGTCTCGCCCGTCTCGTCGGTGCCCGTGACGCGGTGATAGAGCGCGACCGCGCTGGCCTGCAAGCCGACGCCCCAGCTGGGTCGGGATCGACCGAACCAGGGCCACCATTCGAGGCCGATGCCGGCCCGAGCCACCCGATCGGTGCCGGGCAGACCGGGAACGTCACCGGTGCGCGCGCCCGCGACCGCTCGAAGGCCGAAATGGGCGCTCGGGAACCAGATGCCGTCAATCTCGGCGCCGGCACCGCGCGCGCTCCCGCCTATGCCAAAGGCTCCGGTAGCCGCGAGGCCAACCCCGAACCGACGAGAGGGCCATGGTGGCGCGATCTCTCGGGGCGCGCGGGGCTTCTCCGCGGGCGGCGTCACGGAAGGAGTCGCAACCGTGTCCGAGGGGGGGGCGTCGGCTGGCGAGGTCGCGTCCGGACGCGTCTTTGGCTCCTCAGCGGGCAACCCTCGGTCTCGACGCTCGAGGGACTGTTCCACGGGCTGGGACGGCCGCTCCCTCGCCAGGCCGGGGCGCGGCTTCGGCGCCGTCGGCGCCGTCGCCACCGGAGGCGGAGGTCGAGGGTCCGCGCGTTTCGCCCTCTCTGGCGTCATCGAAGCGGCGGCGAGCCCCAGGGTCCGGCCGCGCTCGCGCAGCGTATCGGTGGCCGCGAACGACATCGATCGCACGATCCAATGATTGGACAGGGCCGCGTGAAACCGCAGGACCGCATGCAGCTGTGCCGGTTCGGCCCACGACAGCACCACGACCGAATCGGCCCCCAGATCGTGCTCGACTCGAAGGGCGGCTGCATCCGTGGGATCCGGAACCTCGACCAGCTGGACGAGCGCCGCGGGGCCGAGGGCATCCACCGCCGCCTCTCGCAGGGCGGCCGACGTCGGGCTCCGCGCTTCGCCGACCACGACGACGATCGCTAATATGGCGCCCGCCGACATCTACTCACCAACGGCCTTGTCGCATGAGGGGGAGGTCACTGGCGCAGAAGGTAACACTGTCGCGGCGAACGGGACGCGTCTAGAAAGCTAGCGGCCAGGTTGCACGCGAGTCGCGGCGGCGACAGGAAACGGCCAGGGCTGCATCGCCTTCGCGTAGATTGGCGGCGCCATGAAGGCGGTCGCCATCAGTCGCCCCGGCGGACCGGAGGTCCTGGAGATCCGGGAGCGTCCGTTGCCGTCGCCAGGGCGCGGCTCGATTTGGAATCAGCGCTACTTCAGATACGCGGCGAGTCCGATGTTCTGATCGCGCAGAGCCTTGGCGACCACGCCCGCGATCTGCGACGCGCCGGACGCCTCGAAGTGCGTGTGGTCGTCGCACATGAACTTGCCGACCGGGGTCGTCTCGTCGGTGAAGCTGCTGCTGTTGGGGCAGAAGCCGAGGCTGGTGTAGAGCGCGGCCGATAGCTTCGTGAGGTCGATGACCGGCACGCCGTTCGCGGTTCCCGCGGCCATGGTCTCGGGGCCGAACCCGCGATTTGGATTCACCATGCTGCCCGTGCAATCCATGGAGCTGGTCGATGTCAGGAAGATCGCCTGCGCGCCGCGCATCTTGGCGGCCATGGCCATGTCAGCGAGGTACGTCTGGAACAAGGCCTTGCCCACGTGACGACTCTTCGAGCAATCGGGGTCACCGTCGTTGATTCCGAACTCGACGAACAGATAGTCCCCCGCCTTCATTCCGGTCAGCATGGCCTGCCAGCGCGCGGAGTACGTCTTCGGCATGACCACGCACTCGCCGTCGGGGCCCGCCATCGTCGTCACGTTCGGATCGTAGAGCCACGTTTGAATGCTGCGACCGCCGGCCGCGCTGTCGACCACGGTCGCGTTGGGACCAAAATACGCTTGAAACTGGCTTCCCCACCCGCACGGGCAAGGATTGGAGCAAGGTTGCATGGTCGAGTCGCCCGCCATCCAAACCGTGATCTTCCCCGTCGGAGGCGGCAAGGCATCGGGTGGAGATGTGGAATCCAGGCCGGCGTCAGGCGAGCCGGACGAACCGCCGCCACCACCACCGCCGGGGCCCGCCGCCGCGCCGTCGAGCCCGGCGTCGGGGGTTCCTCCGCCGGTCCCAGGTGGCGAGCCGCCGGTGCCGGGCGCGCCGCCGGACGCCGAAGCTCCGCCACTGCCGCGGAGCGCGCTGCCGCCCGTGGCGGTCACCCCGCCCGTGGCCGTCGCGCCGCCACTGCCCGAAACTCCCCCCGTGGCAGCGGCGCCGCCCGACGCGCCTGCCTTGGACCCACCGGTCCCCTGCGCCCCCCCCGACGCGCTTGCCGTTGATCCTCCCGTGCCTGTGTTCTGGCTGGTGGAGCTTGCCCCACAACCAGCGACTACGATCGGCGCAACCGAGACGGCGAACAGGATGATCAGGCGAGGATTCGATCTCATGCTCATGTGGCGGTCCCCCGGTTCGTTAGAGGCGGATCTCGAAGGTAGTCGCGTCAACCCCGTGCGGCAAGCCCCGGCGCCAACATCGTTCACAGATGCGGGGCGTCAGCGTATCCTCGCCGCCGTGGGTGACGCCCGGATCGAGCCCGATGAGTCGGTGGCCACGCTGCCGCCCGACCCCGACGTTGGGCCTTCGCCGGTGGGCGTCCCTGCTTCAACCGCAAACACGCCCCGCGACGGTTGCGTTGGCCAGGACACCAGCGCGCCAGGCGTGAGCGCGCGCGAGCTCGTTGGTTGCCGTTACGAGATCCTCGGCCTGCTGGGCAGCGGGGGCATGGGGACCGTGTATCGGGCCCGCGATCGTGAGCTCGATGAAGTGGTGGCGCTGAAGATGTTGCGGCGCGAGCTCGTGGAGGCGCCCAGCATGCTCGAGCGTTTCCGCCAGGAGGCCAAGCTGGCGCGGCGGGTGACGCACCGGAACGTCGCGCGCACCTTCGACATCGGCGAGCACGCTACGGCCGCGGGGACGACCGAGAAGTTTCTCACGATGGAGTACGTCGAGGGCGAATCGCTCGCGGCGCTGCTCGGGCGCACCGGCGCGCAACCGCTGCGCCGCGCGCTCGAGATCCTCACCGAGATGTGCGGCGGGCTGGTGGCGGCGCACGCGGCTGGCGTCGTGCATCGCGACCTCAAACCGGACAACGTTCTGGTGGGCAAGGACGGCCGCATCGTGATCACCGACTTCGGGATCGCGCGCTCGGCGCTCGCGGGCTCGTCGCAGACGAGAGAAGGCATGGTCGGAACGCCCGCTTACATGGCGCCCGAGCAGGTCGAAGGGACGCCGGACATCGACGCGCGCGCCGATCTCTACGCGCTCGGCACCATCGCCTATGAGCTGCTGACGGGCGAGCGGGCCTGGCCGGGAAACGCGGTGTACGCCGTCGCGGCGGCCCGGCTCACCCAGCCGCCCCCGGATCCATGTGTCAGGCGCGGGGAGGTCCCGCCCGCGCTGGCGGAGCTCACCGCGGAGCTGATGGCCCGGCGACGCGAGGAGCGGCCGCCCGACGCGTCACAGGTCAGCCAGACGCTGGCCCGCATCGGCGACGCCCTGAACGCGTCTGGCGTCGCGACCTTGGTGCCCGTCCCCGCCCCTGCCCAGCGGCTGCGCATGCCGGTGGGCGACAAGACCGTCGCCGTGCTTTCGTTTCGCAACGGCGGTCCGCCGGAGGACGACTACCTTGCCGACGGCGTCACCGAGGATCTCGTGGACACTCTGTCCATGACGCGGGGCTTGCGCGTTCGACCCCGGGGAACGACGAGCAAGCTCGCGCGTGACGCCGATCCGCGCGAGGCCGGTCAGGCGCTCGGGGTCCAGGTGGTCGTGGACGGATCCGTTCGCAAGGTCGGCGAACAGATCCGGCTGGCTGCGCGGCTGATCAGCGTCGCCGATGGTTTCCAGCTGTGGGCGCAGCGCTTCAATCGCCCGGCCGCCGACGTTCTGCTGATGAATGACGAGGTGGCACGCGCCGTCGCGCTCGCGTTGACCGCGGATCTGCAGGCGCCGGCGCGCGAGGCCCCGAAGAACGCCGAAGCGGTCGATCTCTACCTGCGCGGCCTCCACGAGCTGAACAGGAGCTGGTACGGAACCGCGCACAAAGCGGTCGCCTTGTTCGAGCAGGCCCTCGTGCTGTCCCCGGATGATCCGTCGATCCTCTCCACGTACGCGCGCGCCGCCGGGCGGCTCACCGAGAGCGACGCCCACACGAGGCAGCAGTCGCGACAGGCCGCCGAGCGCGCCATCGCGCTGGCGCCTCGACTCGGCGAGCCCTGGGTGGCGAACGCCCGCGTGCAGATGTCCGCCGGTCAGCCCGTCGCGGCGGCACGCAGCCTTCGCAACGCGCTCGAGCGAGCCCCGAACCATGGGCTCGCGCACGAGATCGCCGGCATCTTGCTGATCGAAGCGGGAGACCATCCGCAGGATGCGATGGCGCGACTCGAGCTGGCGTCTCGTCTCGATCCCTCCGTGACGCAGGCCCCCTGGGATCGGGTCCGCGGTCACGCGCTGCTTGGCCAGTGGACCGAGGTGGACGCGGCGTTCGCCCTGCAGCCGGTGGAACCAGCGGCGATCTTTCAGCGGGTGCTGTTCGGCGCCCGATTCTCGCTGTGGCGGCCCGACGGACGCGGCGACGACATCGCCCTGCCCGAGTTGCAGGGCTTCGTCTTGCCCATGCGGATCGCGCGCCTTTATCGTGCTGTTCACGCGACGCGGTCCCTGACCGACGAGCAGCGCACGTTTCTGCTGGAGCTTCCCGAGAAGGCCGCGCTGGCGTCGCGGCTGAGACCGCTCTTCCACCAGATCCAGGCAGAGGCCCTGGCGTTCCTCGGCGAGCACGAAGGAGCGATGGCCTCCCTCGCGGGCAGCGTGGCCGCCGGGCTGTATGACCGGGCCTGGATGCGGCGGTGCCCGGTCATCGCTCCGTTGCGTGCGGATGCGCGTTGGCCGCAGCTGGAGGCGCACGTGACCGAACGCGCCGACGAGATCCGGGACACCTTCTTCGGCAAGTTGCCGTGAGGGACGGGGGCGTCGGGCGGCGGTCCGGTGAATCTCGGACAGCCGCGACGAAGGTTCGTCTCTGCCTGAGCCTGCGTCCTCTCTCGGGCCTCGGTCCTCTCGGCTGAGATCGTGGGTCGGGTCCGGACGAGGCAGTGGCATCCAGACTGCAAAGGCCGGTGGCGATGGCCAGCCAGATGCCTGCGATCCTCTTCCGACCAGCGCTCGTGCTGGCGCTCGTCGGTGCTCTCGCCGTTCCCGACGCCGCCCGCGCCGAGGGCGCTCCCCAGCAGCGGCCACTCGCGACCGTCGATGTGCGGGCTTTCGTAGGTTTCGGCAGCGGGATCGCCGTCGACACCTGGCTCTGGGGCCGCAGGATGAGGGTCGACCTCGAAGCCGCGACCGTCGTTCCAACCCAGATCGATTGGGGCGGTCTGGCGATCGTCGTCCCAGTCGCCCGCACGGCGCGAGGCTTCTTCGGCCTGCGGGCGGGCGACACGCTCGAATACACCGCGACCCGGGATGGGTGGGTCAGCGGGAGCCGCTTTGCGCATGCCCCCGATGTGGGCGTCGTGGGCCACCTCGAATCGTCCGGTGGGAGCACGCTCGAGGGGCAATTCGGCGCCGAGGCGGTGCTCCGCCCGGAGGCGACCATCTGCTGCGACCACGCGGCCCTGCCGACCTCCAGCCTCGGTGTTCGGCTCGCGCTGCGCGGCGAGCTCGCCCTCTCCGACACCTGGGCGGTGGTTGTCCAGGCCGGCCTTCGAACCGCCGACCACCTTCTCGAAATCAAGGTGCTCCCGACCTTCTCGGTGGGCGTCCGCGGCGATTCTAGGCGGGAGCCCAGGGGCTCAGGTCGCCAACCGGGTGAACCCTTTCGCGACCAGCGAGACGAGCGCGTCCACTACCATCTCTGCGGAGAGGTCGAGCCTGGCGGCGGCCCCGAGCAGGGCGCTCACGGCGACCGGGTGATCCATGCTGGCGAGCAGGTCCAGCTCCATCGGAACGAGCGCATGCTCGACGGACAGCCCTTGACCGAACAGGCGCGCTTGAATCGTCGTGGGCACGTCGACGCCCAGGGCCCGGCTCTCGAAGACCGCGACGGGGCTGGTGCGGACCACGTGGCCGGCGCGAAGCCGTTCGCGGAGCGTCGCCTCGCGTGACAGCCTCTCCGCGGCGAAGATGGCCGCGAGCTCCGCGCCGGCCGCTTGCTTGGGGGGAAAGGCTTGGTCCACGCGGGTCCACGGCGCCGCGCCCTGGCTCCACTCGAAGGTCAGGAGAACGGAGACGATGCGGGCATGACCGTGCGCCCTCAGGTTCGCGGCCCACGCGCCGACCGAGCTCAAGAACGCGGCCGGATCGTTCCCGTCCGCGTGGCCGATGGCGTAGGCTTGGGCCGCGTGCGTGCGCAGGCGCAGGACGTGGAGGTCGATCGGGGCGTCGCCCAGCCATCGTCGGAGCCGGAGCTGCAAGGGGGCGCCGTCGTTCTCGCCGAGCTCCGTCACGATCTGGGCCACCCCTCCGGGGGCGAGGTGAACGGGGAGGCCTTCGACGATCCGGCGTTGGACGTCCTCGCCGCTCCGGCCTCCGTCGCGGAAACCGACCTGTTGAAAGGGAGCGGGCACGAAGGGCGGGTTCGCCGTGATGAGGTCGAAGCGACGCCCCGCCACGGGCGCATAGAGGTCCCCCTGCAGCGCCTCGAGATTCGTCAGACCCCGCAGCTTCGCGTTGAAGGAGGTGCAGCGGACGGCGCGCGCGTTGATGTCCACCGCCGTGACGTGCCGTGCGTGCGACGTCGCCAGCAGGGCGTGGATCCCCGAGCCGCAGCAGAGGTCGAGCGCGGAGGCGACCGGATTGCGGAGCGTGACCCGGGCGAGCCAGCGGCTGTCGGTGCCCACATACATCACCCGGTCGTGGTGACCCGCGGAGAGGTCGTTCGGGTCCAGCTCGTGGCTCGCGTGATCGGAGACGATCAACTCCTTCCCGACGGGATACAGCGAGACGAGCGCCCGAAAGCCGTGGGTGTCCTCGCGCAGGACGCCGCATGTGATCAGGGCCGCCCGTTCCGCCGCGCCGAAGAGATTGTTCAGCTCGGCGACGGGGAGCGTGCCCTGCAACACGAACAGATCGATCGCGGAGGCGAGGGGATCGCGCGCTTCCAGTCTTTCGGCCCGGTAGATCGGCGCCGCGCGCAGCTGCAGATCGTTGAGATCGCCGAGTCCCAGGCGGCCGCGCACGGCCTCCTCCGCGAAGCCGATGGACGAGAGTCGCGACAGGGCGCCCGCGCAGGCCGCCGGATCGGAGTCGAAACCACTGAACATGACGGCACGCTACACCTCCGCCCGAAGTCGCGATATGGCGGTACCCGTTATGCATGTGAAAGGCGTGGGAGGTGTCACCATGCCATCACTCGTCTTCCCTGCGTTGGTGCGAAGGCAGGTGCTCGAGCAGCACGGAGAGCTGCGCGTTGTTCTCGAAAGGGCCATCGCCCGCGCCGCGCCGGTGGCGCTGGACGCCGTCGAGCTGGCGGCCAGCGCGCGAGAAATGTGCGGCCGTTTCCGCGTCCATCTGGACTTCGAGGAGCATGCGCTCCCACCCGTCTTCGCGGTGCTGGACGCCTGGGGGCCCGAGCGCGTGCGGGATCTGCGCGATGAGCACGCCCGCCAGCGTCAGGTGCTCGACGGCCTGCTGGGTCGCTTCGAAGCCGGCGGCAACGTCCACGAGCTGGCGGGAGCGCTGCGCGACCTGGCCTTGGACTTGTTGCGTGACATGGAGGAAGAGGAAGACGGTTGCCTCCGCGCGAGCCTGATGTCGTCGGATTCTCTCCCGGTCGAGCGCCGCTAGTGCACGGCCGCTCGCGGCTAGCCTGTCCCAGGGTGCGAACGCCTTGCGCGCCAAGCCGCAGCCCGCCGCAGAATCTGCGTAAGCGTCCGCGGACGCTACACTAAGCCCGGACGGGCCGCGCTGACGGCCTGCGGTCACGCCGGCGTAATCCCCTGATTCCCAGGAACCTGGTAAATCGGTGAGGGGTAACCCGACGCACGTGCGTATCTGCTACATCAATCCCGCCGGGGCGGCGCTGTTCGAGCACGGGTTCGTGGAACGCCAGCACTACGGTGGCGCGGAGGTGGCCTTGGTCGCCCAGGCCAAGGCGATGGCACGCGGCGGCGGCGTCGACGTGCATATGGCGATCGATGGCGATCATGACGGCAGCGAGCGCATCGATGGCGTGACGGTGCATCGCATGCGCGGCACCTACCGCGATCAGCCGCCGGCGGCCTTCGCGGCTTACCGACGCGACTACTGGCGAACCCTCAGCGAGGTGGACGCCGACGTCTACGTGCAGCGCGGCGTTCCCGCCGATCTGTACTTCCTGGCGGCGGTCCACTGCAGGGCGCATCGCAAGGCGTACGTTCAGGTGCTCGCCCTCGCGCCCTTGCGGCAGCTCGACACCTTCACACTGAAGGGCTACCTGCGCTGGATCCTCATGGAGCAGGCCTCCCTGCGGCTCGCCACGGCGGTGGTCGCCCTCGCGCACGATCAGCTCGGCGGGCTCGCCCCGGCGGTGCGAGCCAAGACGCGCGTGATCTACGAAGGCAAGCCGCCGGCGCGGCTGGCGCGGGAGCGGCGGTTCGTGCTGTGGGTCGGACGGGCCGTCGAGACGAAGCGCCCGGAGGTCTTCATCGCCCTCGCGCGCTCGCTGCCCGACGAGCGCTTCGTGATGGCGGTGGCGGGCGCCTTCGACGGCAGCGTCCCGGCGAATCTGACCGTGCGCCGCAACGTCCCCCACGAGGACATGGACGATCTGTACGCGAGCGCGAAGCTGGTCGTCCACACCTCCCGGGTCGAGGGCTTCTCGAACGTCTTCATCGAGGCCTGGAACAACGGCACCCCCGTGGTGAGCCTGGAGGTCGACACGGACGGGTTGCTCGCGCGCGAGGGGCTCGGGAGGTGCGCGCGCTCGTTCGACGAGCTGCGGGAGGACGTGGTGCTGTTGCTCGGCGATCCCGCCGCGTGGGAGACCTGTTCGCGCAACGCGCTCGCGCACGCGCGGACGCATCACGATCTCGATCGTCAGATCGTGCGCTGGCGCAGTCTGTTCGAGAGCCTATCGCGGCCACTCCGGAGGGTTGAGCGAACGTGATCTTGCTGATCTCGGCGACCCGTGGCCGGGGGCATGGCGCGGAGCGGATGCTGGTGTCCCTGCTCGAGGCGTGGCCAAACGCCGCCCGCACCTTCGCCTTGATGGCCCCCCGCGACGCGCAGGTGTTTCGGGTCGCGCGCCGATTGGGCATAGCCACCACGCCGCTCGACGTACCCGGCAGCGTGCTCGGCAACCTCGCCACGCTCGTTCGGGCCCTGCGCGACGCGCCCCCGTGCCAGGTCGTCCACGGGTGGACCGCCATCACGTTCGAGCTGGCGGCCGAGGTGGCGCGGCGGCAGCGGGTGCCTTGCACCGTGACCCTGCACGATCACCCTCAGGCGAGCTACTTCTCCGTGCCGCGTCACTGGCTGTTGCGACTCGCGAGCTCCCGGGCGCAGGGCATCGTCTGCGTCAGCCAGGCCGTCGCCGATGCCTGCCGCCGCTTTGGCTACACGGCGCCGTTGCGGGTGATTCACAACGGCCTTGCCGACCTGTCGCCCGCGCCCGCGTCGCGGTCGTCGTCCTCGTCAGCGGTGCGCGTCGGCTTCCTGGGCATGGAGCACGAACACAAGGGCTTCACCCTCGTGCGGGACTGGGCCGCACGGCTGCCGCCGGGCGTGTCCTTCAATCTCTACGGCCGCGTGTCGCCGGAGGCGAGGCACGCGGTGGCGTCGCTCGGCGCTTCGGGGCGCGCCGTTTATCGTGGCGAGCGCGCGCCGGAGACGATCTTCGGCGAGCTCGACCTCGTCGTTCACCCCAGCCTCGTCTTCGATTCGTTCCCGACCGTGCTGCTGGAGACCGCGCGGGCGGGGCTGCCCGCCGTTGCCTCGAACGTCGGCGGTGCGCGCGAAATCGTCGAGGACGGCGTCACGGGGTGGCTCTTCGAACCCGGCGCGCCCGCCCAGGGGCTCGCGCGGCTCCACCAGCTGGTCGCCGACCAAGTGGCGAGGCAAGCGATGGGTGCCGCGGCCCGCGGGCGTTTCCTGCGCGAGCTGACGATCGGTCGGATGATCGACGACTACCGCGCGCTGTGGGACGCCGTGTGACTCGCCGCGAAGGCGGCCGGCCGGGCTCAACCTGCCAGGTTGCGTTCCGCGTGGGCGAGGATCTCCACCAGGCTCTCGAGTGCCTCCTCGCTCCCGGGCACACCGTGGGCCCGAAGCGCGACCTCCTTCGCGAAGAGCGCGAGGAGGTAGCGCAGACGGGTGCGGGGCTCCCCCCGCAGCGCGATGTAATCGTCGTGGCTCGCGTTGACCTGCCATCGCTGGCCGTCGAAGCGACTACGCCACCGCCCGCCGGAGTCGTCGACCAGCTCGGGCTCCGGGACGCCCGCCGCGAGATCGGCCTGCGATTCTGGGCGATCGGCGATGAGCACGGTCGCCGCCGCCTCGGCGCGCGCGGCGGATTGCGTGGCCACGACGGAGATGGTCGAAAGCAGGCCGGGGCGCGCCTCCGGGTGCGCGCGCACGAGGGGCCGCATTCCCACGCCGACGATCGCGACGGCCTCGTTGTCGCTCGACCACGAGAAGGTCACGTCACCGGGCACGCGCCGCCCGTCGCTGTCCACGGCGATGGCTTGCACCCGCCGCTCGCGCCCGGCCTGCACGGTGATCACCGCCGGCAGGATGCGGACCTGGGAAAGCGGGCCCGGGGGGAATAGGGACGGGCCCTCGTCCGTCGGGTCCTGGTCGGTGTCGCCGCCACGCTCGGCGCTGCCCCCTGGGGCGCGCTCACTTTCGTCGACGGCCAGCGCCAGTCCCTCGGGCGGTGCACCGGCGGGAGCCGTGACCGCAGCCGCGCCCATCTCCGTCGGGGCTGGCTCGACCTTCGGCAGCTCGTACTGGGGCAGACGCGTGCGGAGGCCTCGCAAGGCGCGCCGCAGCTCGCCGAGCAGCTGGCGGCTGGTCGTCGCCTGGCGCTCCTGGTCGAGGCGACGGAGCTCCCCTTCGACGAGCGGCGCGTAGGCGGCCATGGCTCGCCCGAAGGCTTCGGACGCCGCATCGGGCACAACGCCCCGCCGGGTGCCTGGAGGGACCTGAAACGCGGGGAACTCCACGAGGCCGGTGAGGCCTCGCCCGGCCCAGGGGGAACGGTCGAAGCCTCCCACGCCGAGGGTGGCGATGTCGTCCGCCACCAGCGTCCCGGCGCAGCTCACCTCGATGGCGGCCCGATCCGCGCCCCGCGCCAGGTAGAGCTCGACCTTCGCGGGGGCGTATCCGGCGACCGGCGCGGTCTCGGGCACCGCGAGGCGCTCGCCTACGAATCGCCTGGGGACGACCACGAACGAACGCTCGCCGAGCCCTCGGGTGAGCCCGTCGTGGATCTCGAGGGTCGCGCCCGTGGCGAGCAGCATGCCGCGCAGCTCGGACGAGAGATAGTCGTTGAGCCGTCTCCCCGAGAGGAGCCGCTGCGCGGATTCGTGGAGCTCGCCGATCACGATCTCCGTGAAGGTGTCGGCCGTGTCGAACGCCATGCGATCGCGCACCAGCTCGGCGCGCTCCTGGTCCTCGACCAGGCGGAGCGCCCATACGTCGCCGCCGCCGACCCGCGAGCGGATGTCCATGCGCTGGCCGATGGACCAGAAGCCCAACAGGCCGATACCGTACTTGCCGGCCACCATCTGATCGTGCCGCTCGCGCGGCGACAGGCCGCGCTTCCGCGAGTGGCCGATGTTGGTCGCGATGGCCCGCAGGGCCTCCTCGCGGGACAGCCCCGGCACGATGCCCTCGCCGTCGTCTCGGATCACGAGGGCAGGGGAGCGGCGAACCCGCCGTCGCTCGATGGTCACCCGTCGCGCGTTCGCGTCTAGCGAGTTTTGGACGAGCTCCGCCACCGCCTTGCGTGGATCGCTCTGGCTGCGCGCGAGCCACCGGATGAGATCGAACGGATCCGCTGGCTTGAGCTTGAGGCTGGACGACGAGGCCTTCGGCGACATACAGGCGGCAACCGTAAACGCAAGCCCTGGCGGCCGCAATCGCCGCGCGCTGGCCGTGCCACGGCGCCACCTCAGCGACGAAGGACGGCGGTGGCCAGCGTGGCGGCGGCGAGCGCGTTCGCCGCGAGCCACGGGCGATCGAGCAGGTTCGGGATGGCGCGCACGTCGAAGCTGCCGGCGAGCGCCGCGAACAGCAGCGCGCCGGCGACGCCGAAGCCGAACCCGGCCAGCGCGCCGCGCAGCCGGGGGACCCCGTAAAACACGGCGGTGAAGCCGAGCGGCAGCAGCACGCTCCACACGAGCGGCGTCCCCCGCAAACCGGGACGCAGCAGGGCGTCCAGCCCATCGAGCGCGCCGTTCGACAGCAGGTCGAGCGTGCCCGACCGGTCACCGAAGAGGAACGGCATGACGAACAACCCCGATGAGCCCAGGATCAGCGCCGCGACGAACCCGAGGCCAAGCCTGCCCGCGCCGCGTCCTCGTCGCCCGAGCAGCGACAGGCCCGCGAGCGCGAACGCCGCCCCCAGCCCCAGCTCGCCCGCGCCGCGACCGGCGCGAATCTTCTTCAGCGCCGCCATGGCGTCGATGATGCCGGCGCCGTAGTGATCGTCGACGCGCCCCGCGGGCGCCGCGCCGTCGCCGGCCGCGTCGCCGGCCGCGCTGCTCGAAGGCTTGCGGGCGGTGTCGAGCAACATGCTCTCGACCGCCTCCGGCTTCGTGACACCGGCGCCCACGATCAGCGCCGCTACCCCGGCCGCGTGGGGCGCCGCCATCGACGTGCCCATGAACCACAGATAGTCGGTGCGCGACGTGTCCCCGGGGACCACCGTGTTTTGCAGGACCCCGTCGGGCTTGCCGTCGCCGTTCTGGTCGACGCGGGTGTTGCCGCCCGGGGCCGCGACGTCGATCTCCGCACCCCAGTTGGAATAAAACGTCGTCGTGCCGTCGAACTGCGTCGCGGCGACGGCGATGACGCCAGGGTAACGGGCCGGATAGCTCACGCGCCCGCGCCCGTCGTTGCCGGCAGCGGCTATGACCGTCACGCCCTTGGCGCGCGCGTACTTGACGGCGCTGCCGATGGCGGACACCGGCATGGGGCCGCCGAGGCTCATGTTGATGACCTGCGCGCCGTGATCCGCCGCGAAGCGGATCGCCTGCGCGATCGCCGCCATCGAGCCCGAGCCGCGGGCCGACAACACCTTGAGCGGCATGATCGAGGCCTTGAAGGCGACACCGCTGACCCCGAGGCTGTTGTGGGTGGACTGGGCGATGGTCCCGGCGACGTGCGTGCCGTGCCCGTGATCGTCCGCGGCGTTCTCGGTGTCGTCGACGAAGTTGTACCCGGGCACGAACTTCGTGTCGGCCAGATCGGGCACGCGGCTCACGCCCGTATCGATGACGGCCACGATGACCCCCTCGCCCTGACCCAGCTTCCAGGCCGCCGGCAACCCAACCTGGGCGAGGTTCCACTGGTACCGGTAACACGGATCGCGCGGGAAGCCAGCGTGCTGGCTCTTGTCCTGCTGCCCACACTCGGCCTGCATCGAGCCGTTGTTCGGCGCCGCGATCTCCTGCGCGCCCTCATCCGGGGGAATCGCGGCCTCGGCGTCCCAGCTCACCGATTCGACTCGCGGGTCGGCGCCGAGACGTCGGGCCGCGGCAGCCGCCTCGGAGGGGGACGAGAACCGGACACGGTACAGGCGATCCGCCGCAGACCAGCGGCTGATCGGCTCCTCGATCTCCGGAGTGGCCGCCAGCTCGGCATCGGTGACGTCGTCTCGATAGTCGACGATCAGGGTCGTCTCGTCGTGGTCGGCCGCCCAGGCCGCGGCTTCGCTCGCGTCCGCGGCGGTGGTGTCGGGCTTCGCCATGCTCGAGCGAGAGGCCGGCCCCTGCCAGAGCCGCCAAGCCCCCGCGGAGACGACCAGCAACACCACCAGGGGGACGAGGCGCGATTTTGTCATGGTGATCCTTCTGATGATACCGCCATTCCTGGACGACGCAGCTTTGTGTGCGGACCCGAGCGTGCTTGCCTGCCCGCGCGGCCTGCCCGCGCGGCGAACCGATTGTGTCGGCCCCCGCTACTCCCGGAGCGACCGTTGACCCCGAAGAGTGTGT
>Ga0265316_10001605_pt1 | contig 24102 bp, 15 predicted proteins | sample 4522metaG_FD_202092 | JGI IMG/M metagenome (GOLD analysis project Ga0265316, IMG submission 202092) | Rhizosphere microbial communities from Carex aquatilis grown in University of Washington, Seatle, WA, United States - 4-5-22 metaG | ecosystem: Host-associated > Plants > Roots > Rhizosphere >... | reverse complement strand
CGCCGGTGTCAAGCGCCTTGAAGGTAAAAGGTATCTATGATACATTACTCATGGAACTTTTTTCCAAATAACCATGTCTAACTATTAAAGAAATGAAAATAGTAATTTTTGCCCCCAATTGGGTAGGCGATGTGATTTTCATCACACCGGTTTTTGAGGCCTTAAAAAAACACTTTCCCGGCGCGCATCTCGGATGTATTTTACCCGCCCGCTGTAAAGATATCCTAAAGAATAACCCCTTCGTCGACGAAATCATTACTTTCAACGAACGCAAAGAAGACCGAAGTTTATTTAAAAAAATATCGTTCGTACTGAACTTAAGATCAAAAAAATACGATATGGTTTTTTTACTGCACCGATCCATGACACGCGCCGTACTTTGCGCCATGGCGGGGATAAAAAAACGCATCGGTTACAACTATAAAAAACGCTCGTTCGTGATCACCGATTCAATCGATCCGGTCAACAAAGATTCCCTGCATAAACAAGATTATTACCTGAATGTTTTAAAATCGTGCGGGATAGCCATCGATGACCATAACTGTAAAATTTACCTTTCCCCGGAAGAAAAATCCTGGGCGGATGAAATCATAAAACGGTATACGCGCGGCAACGAGATAAAAATCGGCTTAAATCTGGTGACTAACTGGGCACCGAAAAATTGGGTCATCGAACGCTTTTGTAAATTGATCGACATTTTAAACCCGCGTCTTGCAAATGTGAAATTTTTCATTACCAGCGGCACGCACGAACCGCAATTCGATATTTTAAGTAAAAAAAATAATGTCGTAGATTTAACCGGACAAACTTCTCTTTTACAGCTTGCCGCCATTTACCATGGAATGGACCTGGTCATCTCCGGCGATTCGGGGCCGCTTCACTTAGGCGCCGCTTCCGGCACAAAGTATATCGGCCTTTACGGACCGACCAGCCCAAGTTTAAGCGGCGTGCGCGCCGCAGCACAGGGAAAAATAATCTCTAAAAACACATCCTGTCCGACCCCCTGCTACAAAGAACCGTGTGACAAAAATTTTGCCTGCATGGGTATCAGCGCCCAGGAAGTCGCGCAAGCGGCAATCGAATTGTTAAAAAGTTAAAACCAGCCATTGTAAACATTTTAAATGGTATTATGAAACTTTTTTGACAATGTGAATGTCTAATTCTCAAAGGCATGAAAGTATTACAAGTAACAACTCACTTGAACCCGGGCGGTATTTCTACCTATATTTACAATATCTCCAAGTATCTGGTACGTAACGGTATCGAGGTTGCCGTGGCATCGGGCGGAGGAACATGGGAAAGCGAGCTTCACAATATTGGAGTAAAGACTTTCGCAATCAACATCAAGACCAAGAGCGAAATATCGCCTAAAGTCCTCTTTTCTTTATTTGACCTTAAAAAAATCAAAAAGGATTTTTCCTTTGACATTCTTCAGCCCCACACCCGGGTAACTCAAATGCTCTGCGCACTATATGCAAAAATATACAAAACCCCTTATGTCTCTAATTTCCACGGCTTTTACAAGCACAATAAAATACGCGTAGGCCGCCGGCTGGTAAAAGCTCAGGGGAATTTCGCAATTGCGATAACCCCGGAAACCGGAAATGATCTCACAAAATGTTTTAATGCCGACCCAAAAAAAGTTAAAGTAATCCTCTCGGCAATCGATTTCGAGCGTTTAAACACCCCTTCGTTACCGCTGAATCTGACGGGTAACCCGGCAATCGGAGCATCAGGAAGGCTCTCGCCGGTAAAAGGCTTTAATTATCTCATTGCGTCGATGCCGCAAATCATCAAGGATTTTCCCCAAGCGCAACTCTATCTGTACGGGCAAGGGGACGAAGAGAAAAGCCTTCTTTATTTAGCCGATAAATTAAAAATATCCGATAAAGTAAATATTGTGAAAAATGTCCCGATTGCCGACTTTCTTAAAGCCCTCGATATTTTTTGTTTACCGTCAATCGAGGAACCATTAGGCCTTTCGGTGATTGAAGCGCAATATTTAGGTATACCCTCGATCGTCTCCAATATCGGAGGACTTACCATTCTGGTCGAAAATGAAAAAACCGGCTTAATCGTAGAAAAAGCAGATCCATCGGCAATCGCCGCGGCAGTAAAGAAAATCATGTTAGACACTGACCTTAAGAATAGAATATCGGTAAATTGCCAAAAACAGGCCCGGGAAAAGTTTGATTTATCCAAAAAAATAAACGACTTTATCGCCGTCTACCGCGAAGCACTTACATAAGGCCTTTGACTACAGCGAGCACTTCCGAAGGCGTGATATCGCGCATGCAATCATGCTTTGAACATTTCGAACGATAACAATGTGAACAAGAAATATTTTTTTCAATAATTCTCAAATTAGGGCTTTTTACCACATGGCCTTGCGGATTAGTCGGACCAAAAAGTGCCACCACTGCCGTACCTAAGGCTTGCGCTAAATGCAACGCGGCCGTATCGGGAGTAATAAAAACTTTTACTTTTTTTAATATTTCGATTAAATCAAGCAAGGTGGTTTTCCCGCAGAGATCAATAACCTTAGGTTTCGGCAACGCCGCAGCAATTTCGGCCGAAATCGACGCCACGTTTTTATCCCCTAAAAGTAAAACGCTAAAATCAGGGTAACCTTTTAAAAATAACTCGATAAATTTTACAATATTTTCTTCAGGCCAATTCTTGGTAACCCACTTGGCCGAAGCAGAAACATTGATCGCCAAATACTCCCCTTTAAGATTAAATTGCGTAATATCGTGCGACGTCGGCCAAAAGGTAAGTTGTTTTTCCGGTATTTTCAATCCGGCTAAGCCGGTAACCAACTCCTGAGAAGAAAGCGGGTCCATGCTTCCCTTTTTGGGCAATTTAGCTTTTTGGGTAAAAAGTAACCCCAGCTTGCGGGAAAACCCGAAGGATTTTCGGGGAAACGCCAGAAATGATATAAGCTGCGACGCCCAGTTATTTTGGAAATCAAAAATATAGTCAAGACCCATGCGGCGTAATTTACGCGACACTTCGCGGATATTTTTAATCTTTTTATATTTTTCTTCGACCGTCAGAATATGGTCGACATAAGGACAACCGGAAAAAAGCGGAGCGTATTTTTTAAGCGTCACCAAAGTTACCGTACAACCCTTAAGTTTCATTTTAAGCGTCTTCAGGGCCGGGATTATCAGGATCAGATCGCCCAACGCGGAAAGCTTCATCACTGCCACACGATGTGTATTCACGGCATTCAAATAAACTGCCTCTTCTTCGGGAGCGCATTTTTTAAGGGTGAAAAACTCTTCGGCTTTTTTACGCCCGGCCAAAGAAAAACTTTCCGCCAGATGGGGCTGGTTAATGATCTCTAAAAGCGCATCGGCGATAGCATCTGCGGAACGCGGCGGAACTAAAAACCCATCGACACCATGCTCGATGACCTCGGAATAGCCGCCGACCTTGGTCGCCACGACCGGAACGCCGCAGGCAAAGGCTTCGGCAATTACCCGGCCAAATGACTCATCTTCCACCGACGGCGCAACCAAAGCACGTGCATCCGTAAGCTCATGGCCGACATCGAGCGTAAAGCCGGTAAACTTTACGTTGTAATGCAGCGAATAACGGTTAATCAGCGTATTAAGATATTGAAAATAGCGCATCTTCGACTTATCCGGCGCGCCGACAATCTTTAAAACCATGTAAGGATTGACGCGCACGATCTTCTTAAAACTCTCAATAAGGTATTCATAGCCTTTATTAGGAGCAATACGGCCCACCGCCGCGATAAAATTGCTCTCCTTACGCCGCTCGTAGGGAGTATATTCGAACTGGTCTAAGTCGACCCAGCGATTGACCACAACGATCTTTTCTTCCGGTACGCCGAAATTTTCGCGCATGTGACGCGCCACGGTCTTCGACGGACAGATCACAAATTTACCCCAACCCATGACCTCGCTGAACGCCCGGTTCTTATAAACACCGTGGGCAGTCGTAATAAAGTGAGTATTCGTCCCGCGCGTAGCAAAAAAAGCGAGCCAACCCGGGACACGCGAACGTCCGTGCGCCAAATCAATCTTGTTATCGTTAAAAAGTTTTTTTAATTCAGGGATCAAAAAAAGTGACAATAAAGATTTTTTATCGACCGGCATCGCAACATGTACCGCGCCGGTTTTTTCGAGTTCCTTGACCAAACCGCCGCCGGCGCTTACGACCCAGTATTCCGCTTTGCGGTTTTTAAAATATTTAGCCAAATCCAGCACGCCGCGCTCTACCCCGCCGACGTTCATCCTCGGTAATGTTTGCAGCCACTTCATTTATAAAATCCTCTTTATCGCCGCCTGGATCGTCTTACGGTTATTCTCAAAAATAGTAGATACCTTAAAATCAAGCCCGCTTATGTCGTAAGGCGGCATCAAAACATTTATTTCGTTGGCGATCATCTCTAAAAAAACTTTGTGTTTATCTTCGTTCTTTTCGAATGCCACTGCCACACAGGTTTTTTTCAGCGATGCGGCCTCGGAAATCATGGAGATACTGTCGCCGCTGGCAAAAACAATATCAGAAAGCCCACAAAAACCGTCAAAAACAAAATCGTAATTCTCCTGGTTAGGAAAGACCAATGCTTCAGTACCGGCGAAACCGGAAAACTCCTGCTTAATATAAGCGTCAATGTGCGCCGGCGTGCGCCGTGAAGTACTTATTAATAGTTTATACCCTCTTTCCAGGGAAAATTTTTTCAACGCCGACGAAAAATCCTTCACATTCTGCTCAAACTCTTTTTTATCGCTTATAACTCCGCCCAGAAAAAATGCCGCTTTTTTCGCGGAGCTTAAGTTGAAAAATTTCCGACACTCTTGCGCTTTATCATCGGCATCGCAAGGGTAACATAGCGCACCTTTAATCTGCACCGTACTCTCGGTGCCGACGCGGTCATGTTCCGGCAAGATCGCCAGATCAAAACGATTAAGCGGAATGTTGGGGCGTAAAATAGAAACCGATTTCGCCCCCACCGTATATGCGTAAAGCCGGTTGACCGAAGCGAGAAAACTACCGGAACTTACCACAATATCGGCATAAGAAGATTTAAGCTCTTTAAAAGTCTTAGTGTCGAGAAACAACCGCATGCACATACCGCACCCTAAACAACCCTTATGTGAAAAAAAGGTGCAGACGTCGGTAAGGGTACGTAAATTTTTTGACCGAAAATTGACGCCGACGGTCTTCGACCGTATTTCATACCGCTCATCCTGCAAAAATTTTAAAAATGCCAAAGACTGCTTTAGGTGCCCGGTCTTGCCGTCATCCAGGACCAGGACATCCAGGTCGCGTTTATGCTTAAAACGCTTATAATGCCAGATATACTCAGCCGGGTATTTTTTCAATTCGTCCTCATAAATATCGTTGAGTTCCTGCAAAACTTCCTCATCGCTTTTACCGGCAGGGTCGACCGGCGGAAAAATCCGGGCGGCATGGCGAAATCCTTTGAGACGGCGCCCAAAACAAGGATATATTTTTTTATTAAGCTTTCTGGCCAAATAAACTACACCGCCCGGGGCCGGCACAAGATGCGAAAAGAATCTTACAAAAACCGCATTATCTTCAGCGCCATGGTCGATGGCCATGCCTAAATATGCACCTTCATGCATATATTTCATAATTTCTTTCAAGGAGAAGCAAACTTTGATCCCCCACAAAGACCGCAAACGATTAAGAAGTAGATCAAGTCCGGCATCCTTCTGGGGTTTAGCAAAAATAACGTAATTTTTTTTCTGGGCAATATAAGCGTTATAGAGCTCCCAACTCCCCTCATGCACCGCGGCGATCACCGCGCCGTTGTCCGGTAAAAGATCGATGCCGGTAGCATCAACATATTTAAAAATACGCGGAGCAATAAACATCTCTATGATGCTGATCCCGATATTGGTAAAACTTTTTCTTATTATCGCATAAAGCTCTTTGTTGCTCTTGTGCGGAAAAGCTGATTTTATATTCCTAAAAGCGGTAAGACGCCGTTTCTTGTTGGCGTACATGATCAAGCCGGCGAACCAACCGCATAAAAGACAGACACCAAACGGCGCGCGCGCAAGGAAATTCTTTAAAAACCCGAAAACCGCGTTTCTCATTGTTTCACAATGGAATCGATCTCCCGCCGAAAATCATCTTCATTATCAATCGTCATCTCGATTTCGGCGGTCAAAATTGTAAATTTTCCCAAAAGGGCGTTAAATCTATTTTTATCTTTCATCGTTACAATTATATGCGTAATTGCTTTTTTTGCCAGCGAAATGGAAAGGCAGTCCGCCTCGCCTTTGTTTAACTCGTAGTGGTCGGGATAAATTATATTTTCAGCCGCATCAACACCATAAGCCTTAAGCTTATTAAAAAACCCTTGGGGATAACCGATGGCAGTAACCGCTGCGGCCTTAAGCAACGCCAGCCGGGCAAGAGAAAAAATAATGCCGCTTGCATCCCTGACAAAAGTTATCCGATAATCCGCCAAAAATACCGGCGCGCGCGTATATTTTTTTACGGTAAGCACAGCCTCTTCGACATTCTTAAGCTCCGATTTATAGTTGATAACCACGAGACCGGCCCTTTTTAGAGAATTTAACGGCTCACGGAAAATATAGGCTGGGATAAGATAAAAAGCGTGATTAAATTCACGCGCGGCCATAACCACAATATCGCAGGAACGGTAAAGCCGGCGATGTTGGAATCCATCATCCAGGATAAAACAATCATAATCGTTTTCTAAATTGCGGGCGAGTCGAACGCGGTCTTTACCGGAGTAGAGATCCACACCTTTATCTTTAAGCATTGCTTCTTCATCAATGCCATAGCCGCGGCGCAGTATAGCTGTTTTAAGGTTACCCTTTAGGTATTGCAGTATCTTCAAGGCCAAGGTACTCTTCCCTGAGCCGCCCCATGAAATATTACCAATCGATATTACTCGTTTGCTTAAGCGATCGATGTGAAAAATATTTTTATCGTAGCAAAAATTTATAAAAAAAACCGCAGCGCCATACAGGCGAGAAAGAAATATCAACACCCCAAACAAAATATCATTAACAATATTTTTCCGGCGTTGTTCGATAAATGTAAGATAGCTATTTTGTATCGCGGATATCATATTTTAATATGTGCCGAAACGACATCCAGGCTTTTTTCAAGAGAACTTTTTTCGCCCGAAAAAACATTGCGGCAATTAGCAGTTAAGCGCTGACGCAAATTCGGGCTGGTAGCCATTTGTATAAGCATACGCTTTAAATCGTCCGCATCCTGTACTTTTATGCCCGCTTCCTTTTCAAGAACGATACGTTCGATATCTTTAAAATTCTGCATATGCGGCCCGAAACAGACCGGTTTTGAAAAATAAACCGGTTCTAAAATATTGTGCCCGCCGTAGTTCGCGATCGTGCCGCCGACAAAGCAGAAATCACACATCGCGTAAAAATAAATCAGCTCGCCCACCGTATCCAGAATATACACCTTCTCGCTGGAAGTAAGAAACGGCTGACTATTCTTAAGGCGGCGCGGCACAAACCCGTAATCGCGTACCAGCCTCTCGATCGGGCGTACGCGTTCAATATGACGCGGCGCAATAAGTAAGGTCACATTACGGTAAGTCCCCAATATCTGGGCATACGCATCGATAATGATTTTTTCTTCCGGATCATGTGTGCTGGCGGCAAGCAATAAAAGTTTTTCTCCGCCTTTCAAAAGCGGTAAAAACGTAGCGAAAATCTCCTCCAAACGTTTCGGGTCATATACTACCGTATCCAGCTTCATGTTACCGGTAACGGAAACTTTTCCTGCCGGGCACCCTAACGCGATAAAACGTTTTTTATACTCTTCATTCTGGGCGCCGACAAAATCACAATTCTTAAAAACTTCACGCGTGATGCATCCGACCAGGCGATAACGCAAATATGCCCGATCGGAAATGCGCCCGTTCAATATTACTACGGACGCCTTGCTCTTTTTAAGTTCCCGGAAAAGATTAGGCCATATTTCGGTTTCTATGGCGATAAAGATTTTAGGGTGAAAACGGCGGATAAAGCGTTTCACTATCCACGATAGGTCAAGCGGCGCAAAAACGATTACCGCCGCGCGAGAATAACGCTTTATCGCGGTAGCATAGCCGGTAAGGGTGGTAACCGAGAGAAGGACGTTGAAACCGTATTTTTCCTTTACCGCATCGATCAACTTACCGGCCAAGATCACTTCCCCGACGCTCACGGCGTGGATAACGGCACATTTGTCGATCTTGCGTTTGCCCCAAAAACCTAAGCGTTGGCGCAACGAAAAAAACCTTATCTTTCCCCGCAGAAAATAAATCGGCAAGTATAAAATAAACATTACAAAGAAAAGCAAATCATAAAAAAAATAAAAAATATGTTTCATGAGGCTCTCGGGTGGGCCTTATCATAAACCGCTTTCAGGGTATCAAGCGTCAAATGTGTATAGATTTGCGTCGTAGCAATACTCGAATGGCCTAAAAGCTCCTGTACGCTGCGCAGGTCCGCTCCGTGGTTCAATAAATGAGTAGCAAACGAATGGCGAAACGTATGGGGAGAAACCTTAAGCGCCAGCGCGCTTTTACGGATGTAACGCTCGATGATGTCGCGCACGCCGCGGTCGGTAAGCGAACCGCCGCGCTGGTTGGTAAATATCGACTGATTAAAATCGGTGCGTAGATCTAAAAATTTTTTTAAAGCGACGATCGCCGGTTCCCCCATCGGCGCCAAACGCTCTTTCCGACCCTTACCCCTGACCTTGATAAAACCACTGATCAAATCGACATTCTCTTTTTTTAGCGATACCAGCTCCGCCACGCGTATGCCGGTAGAATAAAACATCTCCAGGATTGCTTTATCGCGTAAGCCCCAAATCCCCTCTTCGACCGGAACGTTTAAGACCCGGTTAATGTCTTCTTCCGTAAGGAATTTAGGTAAATTTTTATCCATCCGCGGATAGATCAGCGAGGCGGCCGCATTATTTTTTACCTCGCCCTCGCGCATCAAAAATTTAAAAAAACTTTTCAACGTCGATATTTTGCGCGAAAGGGTGCGTTTATTAAAATTTTTTTCGCTTAAAACTCCCAAAAATTTGCGCAATACGAAATAGTCGATATCCTTAATATCCTTACCGCCTTGGGAGGCTAAAAATCGGTCAAACTCGGTCAAATCGATCCGGTAATTCAAAATCGTGTGGGGTGAATAATTTTTTTCGATTGCCAGATAATTAAGGAAGCGGTCGCTGTAGTAAGTAAGGGGTATCATGCCTGCTCGTTGTTCTCAACGCCTTTATTCTCCTTTTGAACGTTCGGCAGCCAGCGTGAAGTATATCGGCACTCCGGAAAGCGGCTGCACCCATAGAAAAACTGCCCGCGCTGGTTACGCCGTTTTATCAACTTGCCCGTCTTACAATCAGGACAAGCAACGTCGGTGGTAATGCTCTCGGCATAACGACATTCGGGAAATTTTTCACAACTTAGGAATTCTCCTCTACGCGACCATTTTATCACTAAATTAGCGCCGCACTTAGGGCAATTTTTACCCGAAAGGATAACCTCTCTTTTTGCTACCGCCGAAACCGCATCCACTTTCGCTTTGAAAGCCGGAAAAAACTCCGATAAGACTTTCACCCACTCCACATCCCCTTCTTCCACTTTATCGAGTTTTTCTTCCATAGAGGCGGTAAAGTCTTCGTTAATAACGTCTTCAAAACTTTGAGCAAGGATATGGCTGACCCTAACCCCAAGCTCCGTCGGCATAAACGCCGCGCGTTCACGCTTAACGTAATTACGGTCGATCAGCGTAGAAACAGTCGGCGCGTAAGTCGAAGGCCGGCCGATCCCCTTTTCTTCCATCAACTTAACCAGCGACGCATCATTGTAGCGCGGCGGCGGTTTAGTAATATGCTCTCTAATATCTAAATTTACCAATTCGAGGTTTGTGCCATCGATTAAAGCCGGTAATTCGCTCATCTCTTCGTTCTGGCCGTAAACTCTTAAAAATCCATCAAAGACCAATTTTTTACCTTCGGCAGTAAATTCGGAATCGCCTCCGGAAATGAGCGCTTTAGCATTTTCGAAGACCGCTTCCTGCATCAATCCGGCCAAAAAGCGGCTCCAAACCAGCGCGTAAAGGTGTTCTTCTTCTTCCGTCAAAAATTGTTTAATATCCGAAGGCAAACGCCAAACTCCGGTAGGACGGATCGCTTCATGCGCCATCTGCGCACCTTTTTTCTCTTTGAATCCGTAATTTTTATCGGCAAGATAATTTTTGCCGAATGTTTTTTCAATAAACTCCTGGCCCTCGGCCTTAGCCTTAGGGTTGACATAAAACGAATCCGTACGCATGTAAGTTATCAAACCCGTACTTTCTTCTTTAATATCAATACCTTCATAAAGCTTTTGTGCCACGAACATCGTCTTTTTGGAAGAAAAGTGCAAACGAGCGTACGCATCCTGCTGTAAAAGCGAAGTGGTGTAAGGCGGCGGCGGTTTACGCCGAGATTCTTTTTTAACGATCTCTACCACGGAATAAACCGACGCTTTGATCTGTTCAACACAAAGACGGGCTTCTTCCTCGGTAGCAAAAATAGGATTTTTTCCTTCTTTAAATTTTGTAAGCCGGGCGTTAAAAAGCGCCTCGCCGGATTTAAACGATGCTTCGATCGAATAAGTCTTTAGCGGAACGAATTTGGCGATCTCTTCTTCGCGATCGACAATAAATTTCAGCGCCACCGATTGCACCCGGCCGGCTGAAAGACCGCGGGCGATCTTTTTCCATAACAGCGGCGATAAGTTGTAACCGACCACACGGTCCAAGACCCGGCGCGCGGTCTGCGCTTCGACCTTTTTCTGATCGATCTCGCCGGCGGCGGCGATCGCTTCCTTGATCGCACCTTCAGTGATCTCATGGAAAGTAACACGGGCGAATTTAGCCCCGGTATCCATCAACTTTTCCTTAAGGTGCCAGCTGATCGCTTCACCTTCGCGGTCAGGATCGGTAGCCAGATAGATAATATCCTTATTCTTGGCCATCTTTTTGATTTGATTGATCAACTTCTCTTTTCCGGGGATCACGCGGTATTGAGGAACAAAACCATGCTCAACATCGACCGCCAGTTTACTGGAAGGAAGATCGACTACATGGCCCATCGATGAAGTCACTTCATAATCAGCACCCAATATCTTAGATATCGTACGCGCCTTGGCAGGCGACTCGACGATCACCAGGTATTTTCCCGTAAGGGCCTTTACCTTCGGAGCTTTTTTCTCCCTGGGAACTTTACTTTTTTTCTCTAATTTGGCTGAGGGCATAAGTTAAACTCCGTTAAAATATCATCGATGTTTTGTACCAGTTTGGCGCCGTTCTGGATCAGTAGATTGGTACCTTCGCTGAAAAAATCATCCGGCTTCCCCGGAAGAGCGAAAACCTCGCGATTTTGCTCCAGAGCGCAATTGGCGGTAATCAACGCTCCGCTTTTCGCGGCAGCCTCGACCACGAGAATACCCTTCGCTAATCCGCTGACAATACGGTTACGGCGGGGAAAATTATCTTTGAGCGGGGCGGTATTTAAAGGAAATTCCGAAATAACCGCACCGTTTCCGGCAATCATCTGCGAAAGCCTTCGGTTTTCTCTTGGGTAAATATCCAGTAAACCGCTCCCTAAAACCGCTACGGTTTTATTCGCCAATGCTCCGGTATGCGCGGCAGTATCGATACCGCGCGCCAGCCCTGAGACGATCACAACTCCCAACGCCGAAAGCTTACGGGCAAATTCGCAAGCCATATTTACGCCATAATTAGTCGCAGTACGCGAACCGACAATCGCCAGGGAAAATCCATTTAAAACCGCAGGATTACCGTTGATATAGAGGACCGGCGGCGGGCAAGCGATCTCTTTCAAAAGCTGCGGATAACCTTCATCAAAAAAAGTTACGATCGTTACTTTATTTTTTTCTATTGATTTTAATTCGTCCTCCCACTCACCGCTTTGCCGAATATCGGTAAGCGCCTTAGCTTCATCCTCATTTAGGCCTAAGCTCAAAAATTGTTCCGGCGGAAAAAACGGGAATTGAGCAAAATCTACCCCCGAACGCAATAAACTTTGAGTTTTTTGCGCCGGTAAATTTGCCAGATTAATAAAGATCAATCCATTATTTCGCATTTTTTAAAATTTTTACGATTGCTTCCGCCACCTCTTCCGGGGTCTCGTCTTCCGAGCGTACCTGATAATCGGCACGCGCATAAAACGGCGCGCGTTTTTTTAGTAACTCGTTTATCTTTAATAACGGATCTTCAACCTGCAAAAGCGGCCGGTCCTTATCGGCTTTGGTGCGCGCATATATTTTTTCGGCGGAAGAAAAAAGATTTACAATCACTCCGCTCTTTTTCATCATTCCAATATTACCTTCGCAGCAGATCACCCCGCCGCCGCAGCTAATGACCATACCGCTCTTAAAAGCTAGTTCGCCCAAAAGGTTTGTTTCCATCACCCGAAAGACCGCTTCACCATCCTCTTTAAAGATCTGGGTAACCGTTTTTCCGGCGCGGCGCTCCAGTTCCTGGTCCATCTCGAAAAAATGCGCGGTAAGCTTCCTAGCCAAAATACGCCCCACGAAAGTCTTCCCCGTCCCCATAAATCCGGTCAGATAAACATTTTTCATTTATATTTAAGTATTTAATATAAGCAATACGCAGTTATTATGGCGACCAGCGGAGCTTTTGTCAATATTCATTATATCGAATGACAAAATTATGTCAATATCAATATTTTATTTTCATAGCAGAAAAAGCAAAAAACGGGGAAGTTTTTACCCTTCCCCGTTGATTGTAAACAAAATAACTTATTTACCAAACCTGCGGATCAAATCCAGCGCGATGATGTTGCGCTGAATCTGGTTGGTGCCTTCATAAATCTGGGTAATTTTTGCGTCGCGCATAAATTTTTCTATCGGATATTCTCTGGTATAACCGTAACCGCCAAAAATCTGTACGGCGTTGGTTGTAACCTCCATCGCCGTGTCGGACGCAAATAATTTTACTGCCGCCGAAGCGGAACTCGCGTTTTCACCCCGGTCAATCGATTGGGCCACGCAATAAAGCAAACTGCGTGCCGCTTCGATCTTGGTTGCCATATCGGCGAGCATCCATTGGATACCCTGGAACGACGAAATCGGCTGATTAAACTGCTTACGGTTATGCGCATACTGAATCGCCAGTTCCATCGCCCCCTGGGCAATACCGACCGCCTGTGCCGCAACCCCGGGACGGGAACAGTCAAAGGTCTTCATCACCGCTAAAAAACCAATCCCTTCTTTGCCGCCCAGCAGGCTTTCTGCCGGCACTTTACAATCGGTCATGATAATCTCGCGGGTTGAGGAAGAACGGATACCCATCTTCTCCTCTTTTTTACCGAAAGTAAAACCGGGAGTACCCTTTTCGACAATAAATACCGAAAGGCCGCGTGAACCCTTCGCCTTATTGGTAACAGCTAAAATAGTATAGACGTCGGCATCGCCGGCATTGGAGATAAAGCACTTGGTACCGTTTAAAATATAATGGCTGCCGTCTTTTACCGCGCTAGTCTTGATACCACCGGCATCGGAACCGGCTTCCGGTTCGGTTAAACCAAAAGCGCATAACGCCTTGCCGGCCGCGACGCGCGTTAAATACTTTTTCTTCTGCTCTTCGGTACCGTAAAGCAAGATCGGTAGCAACCCTAAAAAACAAGCCGCGTAAGATGTCGCTACACCGCCGTCGACGCGGGCAATCTCTTCGGTGGTAATACAAAGATCGAGCAAGCTCGGCCCCATACCGCCGTAAGCCTCGGGAATCGATACCGCAAAAAGGTCAGATTGGCCTAATGTTTTAATAATTTCTACCGGAAACTCTTCTTTTTCGTCCAGCTCATGGGAAAAGGGACGTATCTTTTCCTCGGCGATCTTGCGGGTAAGCTCTTTAAGCATCTTTTGCTCTTCGGTCAGGTTGTAAGTTAAAATCGACATCGTTTTCTACCTCCTGTTAATGTTTCACGTTAATAATCACAGCCTCTTCATGGCAATCAGGAAAAAACGTACAGTTGATGCAATCACTCCAGATCTTATGCGGCAGCTTATTGCGATCGGTCTTTTTAAAACCCAGCTTTTGAAAAAACTTCAGCACAAAGGTCAAGGCGAAGATCCTATCCAGATTTAAGCCTTTGGCTTCATCAAGGCAACTTTCGATCAAAGCGCGGGCAATACCACGGCCTTGATATTGAGGCGCAACGGCCAGTGATTTGATCTCCGCCAATGATTCCCACCCAACGATATGCAGCGCACAGCAACCGACAATCTTGCGATCCGCTTCAAAAATCCAGAAATCACGGATATTTTCATAAATATAATTAAGCGGCCGCTCCAGCATCTTACCTTTTTTTGCCCAGAGCTGGATCAATTCCTGAATCTGCTTCGCGTCGCTTATTTTTGCTTTACGGATCATATTATTTAAAAAAATAGGTTATACCGGCCAATATCATCCTGACATTTATCCCGCCGTTAGGCTTCACGATACCGCAATTAGAGAGGTGCCGAAAGCGGTATTCACATGTAAACGCTGTCGTTTCATCAAAAAACCAGTAAAACCCCATACCCGCCTGCGGCAGAAAATTCCACTGAGACCCCTGCTGACCGGTATGCTGGCTCATATACAACGCACCGATACCGCCCTTAAGGAACGGCATAAACCGCTCGTTCAACGGCAAAACAAGATTTAAAAGAAAATTGGAACCCGCCTCAATATTCGTATCCGGCGAAACGATTGTATTCACTAACGGTTCAACGATAAATTCAACTTTCGGCTTTAAAACGCCATCGCTCTCTTTTAACGTAAAATTAAACGGCACCAATATTGGTATACCGCGATAATCGGCCTTGTACTTTAAGTTGCCGTCAAAATAACCGGTCAACACGCCTACGCCATCGAGAGCAAAAGCATCACTACCCACGAAAAATATAAAAACGAAAACCAGTAATTTTTTGAGCATAACCTTATAGGAGCATAAAACATACTAATTTTAAATAGAATTGCAGGGCGTGTCAAATTATTTTCTGCGGGAAACCGGCAGAACAACGTCAATGACCACCGGCGTTAAGCCGGTAATATTTTTTAATTGGGCGGCTAATGCTCTACTGTCTATCTCAACACCTTTGCCGTTCTTGCGCGTTTCGATATTCCCGGAAAGGTTATTTAAATCCAAACCGCCGTCGGGTTGGTCTGCTGAGGCAGAGCCGCCGGCAACCGCTCTTAACGGAACAGCTTCGCTATCCGGCGACGGCGCCCCTTTTCTCAGCGCGAGCGGAACAACGCATGTTCGCCACCCTTTACTTCCTAAGACTTCGTCAAAATAGGTGCCGTTAAGTACCCTAAGGCGTAACTCCTTATATCCCCGGGAATGAAGCGTACCGGCATTTTCAAAAATTTTATCCAGCTCATCCGGCGCATAGTCGCGGCCGATGATCCGGGCTAAGAGGAGCGCGCGCATGGCCGGCGGAAGCCGGGGACGCATCTCATCCGGAAAATCCGCATCAATAATCCATCGATCAAGCCATAATTCACGCTCCGGAACCTCGCCGGTCATAAAAAAAACACGTAAACTTAAAACCATCGCGTAATGGTCACGATCAATACTTTCCAACGGTATATCGCGAAGAATTTTTAAAAATGGCCCAAAAGGAAAATCGTAAGGGTTTATCGGACCACCCGTCTCTAACGATTTTAAGGAATCTAAAGCGCGGTATAAATTTCTGGCCGCTTCCTGGATCAACTTTCTACGTTTAAATAAATCGCCGGCGTTTTCTGCCTGCGCGGCGGCCAGCTCTTTACGGCAGGCGTCGACGTGTTGGTTAAACAAGTTAGAAGGTTCGATCGGCTCATCCCCCGACATCGGCCGGGTTGTTTCGCCCCAAACCCGCGAATGAAACTGAGACTGCGGCACCGGCGGCAGTAAACTTTTTTCAAGCCTCCCTTGTACCCCCTGATAAATTTCCAACCCATGGCGTATCTTTGTCCGCGCTTGAACCACTTCGGGGTAGACCGCGGCAATCAAAGCAATAAAATCTTCCGGCGGCATATTACCGATACCAAACATCTGGCAGGAATCATTTATCTGGCGGCGTAAATCTTTAAGGCTCGCCGGGCTTATATCCATCATTAAGTGGCTGACTACAGTCTGAGCAAGACTGCGGCGAAAACAACCTTTGTCTCCCGGAAGAATACCCAATTGCCGGTTCACCGCTTCAGTAAGTATATAAAACTCAGGTGAATAATGAACCCGCCATCCGGCATCTACCGCCCAATTCTGACAAAGCTCTATTTTGTCCCCACCATAATAAATCGCACGAGCCACATCCGAGTGCGTATAAACAACGCGATAGCTGGGATCATAGTGGCCATCGGCCATATATCCCACGACAAATCCCGCAATCTCCCTGCCCAGGCCGTCGAAATCCGCCAGGAGCTTTAAGGCGTAATTTTTACCGAAGTCACCCCAGCGCTCGATCATGGCCGCAACCTGCTTAAAACGGGCGCGCATGGTCGGATCACCGGAAATATCAACCGCCAGTAAATGCGCGTAAACCGCCTCGATGATCAGAGTTACCCCGTAATTGATCTTCATGCTGTCGTGGTAAGGATCATCGCTTAAACCATCAAGCACCTCACGCAAATTAAGATGATGGCGATGATTATTTACACATTCAATGATTGCTACGGTAAGGTTCTTGGCAATCACATCACTTTTTAATGGGGCCCGGCTGGAAACAAGCTCAACCTGAACTATGCCGGAAGCATCCACTAAATCCGACATTGCGCGTAATACCCGCGGATAGATATCGCGATATAGCTCACTCCCCTCCTGTAACGGCTTCAACCGGCGCACCGGATCAACTGCCGTAAGAAAAATATTCCGCCCCAGCGTCTGCAAATATGAGCCCCATTGAGGAATAGCGGCAAATGCAGGGTCTTCCGCAAAGTCTACACCGCGGTTTTTGATTGCCGCTATCAGCGTTTGCGCGATTTCGCCGCTATGCGCGCGATAATGTTCAATAATGGCAGTATATCCCGCGATATCACCTTGAATACCCTCAATTTCCTTTCTAATACGCGCAATCTGACCTGCATCTTGTTCGGTCGCTAAGCGTTGCTGTAATTTTTCGATTTGCGAGGCAAGAGTATCTTTTACATGACGCTCATGGCTCAACGCAATACGCATCACCACTACCGACGCTTCGGCTATTGCCGCAGTTTCTTCCTCCGGCAAAAAACCAACTGATTTTGCCTTAAAAGGATCTGGATCTCTCATCACGTTAGGCGGCATCGCCGCATCCAAAAGCGCTAATTGCCGATCAGTATGGGTGGAATCTATAGGCTCCATGGCTAACACGGCTTGCGGGCTATTATCTGCCTGGGCCTGGAGTTGTGGCAACGCCTCGGCTATCGGCCTAACTTCAGTATCCGCGCTAACCGTTTCTAATGTTGCGCCGCCGGAGAAATATTGGCGTTTGGTGATTTTTTTTACGGGCGAATAATTATTCGCCCCTACACGATCAGATTTTACATAATTATACGCACCCTGCTTAAATGCCGCCACATACTCATTATAGATTTTTTCTCTCATCGCCGGATCCAACGCTTCTACGCCTTTTATCTTATTAGAATTAAAATAGGCCTGGCTTAAAATTGTATCTTTCAATTTTTTCTTAAGCCACTGCGCCAGAATAACTGAACGGTAAACCTGGCGGAATTGGGCAAAATGTTTTCCCTGATTGATCTCCTGCTCTATTAAGGGAAGGATGTGGGTTTTAAATGCCTGACCTGCGGGCGAATGATTATTCGCCCCTACACTATTTTTCTGCATCGCCAGATAATCTTCCTCCATCATCACCTTTAACCCGGCATCACCGATCACTACGCGGTTATTGCCTTCATAAACCGTAATTTTCCCCGGCACGATCCAAATTTTATTAAAAGATTGGGTCGTTTCGATACGAGCCGCTCCCTGAGTGTTCCGCCCATTGGCGGAACGTATCGAAGGGCGCGGCTCACTCAACGACCGGTTAAGGTTATTTATCGCACCCCAATACGCCTTCCCCGCCTCTGTCTCCGGACAAGTCAGACTCGACGCCAATTGCTTTAAAACATAATCTTCACCGAGCATATCTTTACCCAAATCGGTCGCGGCTAAGGCATCCATGCAGATACGCTCCGGCTCATAGGGTGAAAGGTTTACCCAGAGGTCTTTTTCCGGTATGGCCAACGCCGCCATAAAATAACGGCCCATTTTTTCCGCCTCGGCCCTTAAAACATCCGTACGCAAAGGATAGTTTCCTTGATCGATAATAAAGGTAAATTTTAAAGGATTTTTTGGATCAATGACCATACCCAAAGGTTGAGGAATGCTAAAACCTTCGGTCAAACCGATCATGGTACCGGCTTGCGGCATGTAAGGAAGCGCTGCGGCGTAGGAATAATTCGGTGAAAAGAGAAAAGTAAGGGTGACAAAAAGCGAAATCGCTTTAAGAAACAGGCGATTTTTGAGCTTTTCCACTAATTTACCTCCCTAAGATGCCCATATCATTCGGATAAGTTATATAGATATACCATTATCCTGAACAAAAAACAAGGTAAAATGAAAAATTTTCGGAAAATTTTGAGAAATTAACGCGTTCGCGATAAAGAGAACAAGAACGCGGGATCGCCATATTTATGGCAACCCCGCGTTCCTTAAAAACTATCTACTTCTGCGCTGTAACTTGTGCCAAGCCGTCTTCCGCAAGTAAGGCCTTGATCGTCTTTTGGCTACGATTACCGGTAAAATCCGCAGTTAAGCCCATGGCTTTTTCCAACGAGAAGCCGCTTTTAAAGTAAAATTTGCCGCTGGTACGGTGCAAACCGACTTTGATCTTATCCATAATAATACCGCCCGGAGGCAATGCGCCATCTGCCGTCATCGACGCAACATCCGAAGACGGAGTACCATCAGCCGTAACTGCTCCGGCTGAGCCGGAACCATTACCTTCTCCGGCAATGCCCTTGGCCGTCAGTTCGCGCTGTTGAAGCTGTTCGACCGTGACTTCTCCCTGCTCCATCCAAACTTCCATTTCCAAGGTTTTTTCTTCTTTCGGATCTAAAACTATTCCTTTAACTGCCTCGCCCAATGTCGTATCGCCCCGTTCTCTTGCCACTTTCTGAAGGTGAAATTTATTCGTGGCATCAGTCTGTACTTCTACGCACAAGGCTCCGTTTGAACCGGGCCAGAAAGGCGTAAAAACAACTACGTGCCGATATTCGGGAGATGCCTTAATGATCTTGGTTGTGTTAGTAATCGGATCGTAAATCGTAACATATTGATGGTCAACACCTGCCGGCAAAGCTTTCAGATGAAAAACATCGTCAAAGATCGTCTCCGGCGTAATCTCCCCAATAACTTGTCCTTTGTCAAACCCGAAACGCTTTTGCGCTGCCGCTTCACTACCCATAAGTATCCTATCTCCGGTGGGCCAGCGGCCATTCTTACTCGGATCAGTCACATAGGCAAAGTCTGCAGAAAATTGGACCTTAACTTGGGCACGATCTGTAACCTTATCGCCTTCGGCGGTTTTCCCTCTAGGATTGGCATTCCACCAAAAGTGCACGCCGGTGCCGACGGGTACAAATCCATCGGCCAAGTGAGTCATTTTATTGAGTATCACCCATCTACCATCTCTTGCCGCATGGGTTTCAGTAAACTTTAACCCTTGGAAAAGCTCCGGCACACCCTCAATGTTCGTATCCGCCACGCCGGTTGCACTGCCATCGGGATTATGTGTTACCTGCCAAGGCGCCCAAGCTAACAAACCATGGATGGGGCCAGGCTCACCCGGCAAAACTAACATGTACCCCTTCTCCTGTAAAGCCTTGGCTTGGTCCATGTTAAGTTGAAATTTATGAACTGTACCATCCGGAGCCACCCACTCACCTTCCAATTCTAGGCGGTTAACTGTAGGTTCCATGGTAAACGCCGGATCGCCTACGCCCGGCTCTTCGGTCAATAGGTTGTAAATCTTGCCGTTTAACGCCACTTTAACATCGCGCGGTGAAAAACCTCGGGAATTATCAATACCGATCTTTACCGTGTCGCTCTGAACAACCACATCGCCTCTAACCAGCAAATTGCCTACCAAGCTTGGTGCATTAGCGGCAATCACCTTAGTAGCAACTTTCTGGCCGCCGGCGGGCAAAATCATACCCGCTTCTCTAAACCCCACGAACTGCATCCCCTCGCGCCCGATTTTTAACGGCGAATAACCGCGCATGGTCAAACCGGCATCAATCTCGATCGAAAACGGCTTGGTACCAAGGAATTGGCTTGCCCCTGCAGGCCTAAATTCCAACAATAAACTCCGGTTTTGCTGGTCCAAGGGCGTTGATTTATCCGCAACGTTATAATTTCGCGTAATCTGCACTTGGCCGCGATTACCAAGGTCTAATGTGTCACTACCCGTAGCAATCGCTCGCGCAACCGCCGACTCTAAAAGACCGGGATTAACCGCAACGCCGTGCTCTTGAAACTGCGCCGCAAGGTTAGTGCGCTTGACATACTCCCTAGCCGCGTAAGCCGGATCATTAGCGATCATGTGACGGGCTTCTTCTTTTTCGATCTCGCCCATCCCATGTTCTTGAAAAAATTTTGTCATGTACGCGGTGCCGTGCGCAGAAACTGCACCCAGATTAGCACCAGGGCCGCCGGCGCCTAAAGGAATAAGATGGATCCCGGCGGCGCGCCCTTCTTTGACCAATGTCGCGATCGGGTCGAGATCATACAAGCTATGCGCCTCCAGCCAATCCGCGCCGTGTGATTGCAAGAGTGCACGGACCAATTTAAAATCATTGTAATAGCAAACTCCGCCCACGGTATAACTCTCATCAAAGAGTAACTTTCTAAACTCTTCGGCATAGGCCGGTAAGCCATGAATACCGGTTTGCGCGCGCAAGGCCATTTGAACAAAATGAAGCTGTACTTGATCGCGAATATCTACGATCTCATCCGCCACTTTACCGGCGGCTTCAAAATCCTGGGTTGCCAAAGCTTTGCGCCAATCGCTTAACAGCGCGACCTGGCGGGTAAACCAATGGCGGATCGAAGGGTCTTTCGCGCTCGCTTCCAAAACAAAGGTCCACATTTTATTAACAAGGTCCGCGGTGCGGGGAATAACCGCATTACCGTCTAAATACCCTTTACCGGCCTGAGCCAACATCACATGCTCTTCGATCGCCTTGATCCCGGCTTCATTAGTCAGGGGAACCGCCATAAACGAATAGGGATTTGTTAATTGGCCCTGAGCGTCGCGCACTCCGGATAGCCAAACCAGCAAGTTGGCCCCGCCCAGCAGAACGCTGCCATGGCCCTGGCCGCCGGTTAAACCGCCTAAATCATTATTTTCCAAACGTACGGCCGTGGCAAAAATATCCGCCTGCGATAAGCCGGCGCCGGTCAACATGCTCGCCGCCGCGATTAACGCCGTATTCACCACATTAGAAGATTCCAACCCTCCGGCTAAAACCATCGGGTCAATTTCATCGCAAATAATACGAATCCCTTTTAAGCCGAATAAATTCCTGAATATATACGCCGGAGCATGGGCCTGATTGGTCCGGCCGTTTTTATCCAGTTGTACTTCACCGGTTACCCGCAGGGGCTTATCCGCCGTGATACCATAGCTAGGCGCAACATACTCGATTACATCCTCATTCCCCGGAGGCAATAACTCAAAGCGTAATTTAACCGGATAATTCGTGGTAGTCGTCGATGTGGCCGGATAGTCGTTAAATTGTGATACTCCTCTAGGCGTAAGCTCTAATTGCCACTGTGGTAAATCCAAAGAAGTACCGCCAATATCGATGCCGCGCGCATATCCCCAAGCTGAAAGCCCGATACCCTGTGCTTGTGCCTTCTCAAAAAACGAGATTACAGCCGCATCATCGTTCTTTCTGAATTTTGTAAAATATCCCGCCGGAATCGGTGTGCGGTCGTTCGGATCGTAATTGATCATGGTCGGACGAAAGAGCACAGCCTGCGTTGGCACAATATTACGCCCGGCCAAAGTTACAGTTTTTGCAAATGCGTACAACTTATCCCCGCTGGCGGGGGCATAAGACAAAGTCAAAACTTGATCATGACGTTCTATCTTTAAAACGCCTCCATTAACCGGTACCTCGACGCTACCGTTTTTAACCGCATCCGCAACCGCCGCCTCCAGGGCGTCTGCTGAGATATTAATCGCATTACTCGCTAAAGCCGACAAAAGGAATTCACGCTGGATAACTTCTCTGGCTATCTCAACCGAATCCCCCTCATCAGCGGCGCGATCAACTGTGGCAATACTTTGAGGAGCTAAACCGGCTTCGTCTACCACCAGCGGACGCGTATCTACAGGAGGAAGGTCCGTAACCTTAATACCGCCGCCGGCTAAACCGGCAAGATCAGCACCGCCGGAAAAATAGGCGCGCTTGGTAATTTTTTGTACGGGAGAATTATTATTCGCCCCTACACGTTCCGATTTAATATAATTGTACGCCCCGGCTTTAAAGGCCTCGACATAACGGGCGTAGATCTTCTCTTTGGCGTTTTTATCCGTAATATCGATACCTTTAACCTTGGCCTGATTTAAATAATACTTGAAAAACGATTCATTAAATTTTTCCTTAAACCATACGGCCAGAATCAGCGAATTATAAGCCTGGCGCAAAGTAGCAAAATTTTTGCCGTTGTTGACATCGCTGTTGACGATCGGCAAAATCTTGGCCTTAAATGCCTGGGTTACATCCGATTTAGCGGGCGAATGATTATTCGCCCCTACACCATTTTTCTCCATCGCCAGGTAATCTTCCTGCACCATTGCCTTCAAGCTGGATTTAGTAATTAAGACAATGCTGGCGCCTTCGTAAACTTCGGCCTTGTCCGGCACGATCCAAACCTTATTAAAAGACTCGGCTTGATTTTTACCTTGTATGGCCGCCCAATACGCCTTCCCGGCTTCGGATTCCGGATAGGTCAACGACGCGCTGAGTTGTTTCAATAAATAATCCTGATCGAGCATATCTTTACCCAGATCAGTGATACTTAAGCTCGGGGTAACAATGCGCCCCGGTTCATAGGGCGAAAGGTTGACCCACAGATCGGCGCTGGGTATAGTCAAACCGGCCATAAAATACTTTACCAACCGGGCCGCTTCGCGGTCGTCCAACTTGGCTTTATCGGCGGTATCAAAAATAAAATCTATTTTTTGCGGATTATCGGGGTGAAGCTTTAAACCGACCAATACCGGGCAAGAATATTTCGGCGAAACGGGAACAAGCCGCAATGACTCCGGACGAATGGCTGTTCCTTGCGAAATACTGCACCAACCGATTCCATTATTTAATAAGGAAAGGGTTAAGACTAACGCAACCGCCCAAGAAAACCTTCTCTTTCTCCCCGTGATCTGTAAACTCATCGTTATGCCCTCCGGTTAAACAGTTAATAAACTTTTTTAACGGTCCGGTAAAAACAAAAGGGGAAGCAATATATCCCTTAGAATATCGCCTCCCCTGGCTATCCTTTTGTCGTTTCGCCTGATTGTTTATTGAAGAAAAATAAAATTGTAAACGCTTTCAAAAGTTATAACATATTTCTCAAAAAAAAGCAAATTTTTTTTGAAAATATTTTGATTCGTTATTTAGAACCGTTGGTATCGTTGATCTGGCGGCGGCAGGTATCGCTGATATCCTTGGCCGTATTCGGAGTAATTACCAGATAAAAACTCCCTTTTATACTGCTTCCCTGGTTTTCAAAGTTAGTTTCCACGAGAAAGCTAAACTCCTCCCCGGCGTATGGGGATAAAATTATATTTAATATCTCACCGATCGAACCGCTGATAAGCGTAGGGATCGACGGGATGATCATGCGTTTCAAAACAAGACTTAAAGCGTTTAAATAGGAGGCGATGATCACATTGCCGATTTCTTTAATTAAGGAAAGACTCATCTCCGTCATGATGCCGGGGTGTTTGTTTTCGTCGGGCAAGCGGTATGACATATCGATAAGCTTATA
>Ga0265316_10001602_pt1 | contig 24123 bp, 18 predicted proteins | sample 4522metaG_FD_202092 | JGI IMG/M metagenome (GOLD analysis project Ga0265316, IMG submission 202092) | Rhizosphere microbial communities from Carex aquatilis grown in University of Washington, Seatle, WA, United States - 4-5-22 metaG | ecosystem: Host-associated > Plants > Roots > Rhizosphere >... | reverse complement strand
TTCAGTATGAGGCACCCCATCCACAATTAAACGAACCTCAGCCATTGATAATGTAGGTTTTCCGCACATAACATTTAAAAAATCAAGTTTAATTTTCTTTTCCTTGCTTCTGACATCGCCTAATAATACAAGTAAATCATCATCATTGATATCTTTTTTCTTGTCAGCCATTGCAAGAAATTGATCATAAACTTCATTTAGTTTTAAGCTATCAAGTTTATGACCCAACCGATCCAATCTATGTTTTAAAGCTGCCCTGCCACTACGGGCTGTAAGTTTTATTGAGGATTCACTTAATCCAATATCTTTAGGATCAATAATCTCATAATTTTCCCTGTTTTTCAAAACACCATCCTGATGAATACCTGAAGAATGAGCAAAAGCATTTCTGCCCACAATAGCTTTATTTGCTTGTACAGGCATTCTCATTAACGTCGAAACCAAACGACTTGTAGCCATTAATTTCTTTGAAATAATACCTGTATTTAATTTTATATCTCTTCGACATTTTAATATCATAACAATTTCTTCAAGGGATGTATTTCCGGCTCTCTCTCCTATTCCATTGACTGTAACTTCAACTTGTCGGGCACCGTTCATAATTCCTGCCATTGTATTTGCAGTAGCCATGCCAAGGTCGTTATGACAGTGTGTAGAAATAATGGCTTTACTAATATTCTTAACATTTTCTTTTAAATACTTAATTTTGCGCCCATATTCTTCTGGTATACAATATCCGGTAGTATCAGGAATATTCACAACAGTTGCACCTGCGTTAATCACTGCTTCAATAACCCTAGCCAAATATTCATTTTCAGTTCGACCGGCATCTTCAGCATAAAATTCAACGTCTTCTACAAACTTTTTAGCATATTTAACAGCTTCAAATGCACGTTCTAATATTTCATTCTGATTAGATTTTAATTTATATGTAATATGATAAAAAGATGTTCCAATGCCAGTATGAATACGTGGCCTTTTTGCTGCTTTTAAAGCATCAGCAGCAACTTCAATATCTTTTTTTACTGCACGTGTAAGTCCACATATTATTGGCTCTGAAATGTTTTTTGTTATTTCAACAACTGAATGAAAATCTCCAGGACTTGATATAGGAAAACCGGCCTCAATAATATCAACACCTAATGCTTCTAAAGCTTTTGCTACTTCAATCTTTTCAATTGTATTCAATTGACAACCAGGAACCTGTTCTCCGTCGCGCAAAGTCGTATCGAAAATAAAAACTTTATTATCTGCCATAAATTTATATTTTTAAATGAATAAATCATTAATCAAAAAGGAGTGTAAGAATCTTTCCTACACTCCTTTTCAGATGTTAATTCAGGAAAGTTAATTTACACTCTTATTAATAGGTAAAAACCAATTAATATTTCATTTTTTATAAAATTATATTTCTGCATTTTTTTTATTCTGATGATGCAAAGATAACTATTGTTTTTAAATTAGAAAGAAAAAATATAAAATTTTATAAAAAATTAAAATGTAAAGAATAATTTACATTTTAATTTTTTAATTTTATCCTGAAAAATTATTTTAATATGAAGAATACCATTAGGATTGAAAGGTCTAATAAAGAATTGACTCAATATGAGTTAGCTAAAATGGTCTTAATTAGTCGGCAGACAATAAATTCGATCGAACTAAATAAAGTATCTCCGTCAGTTACTATTGCTATGAAAATTGCAAAAGTACTTCATAAAAAAGTTGAGGAATTATTCATTCTGGAAGAATATGATTAATGCTATATGAATTCATTCCTTAATTGTTTTACCCATTCCTTAATTCGAGGGGCAATTAATTCCGATTGATTTTCAAAATCTATTGCCAAACCACAAAAAGAATTATTTCTAAAAGCTTTTGATTTCTCGAAATTATATCCTTTAACTGATGTTTTACCTACAATCGTTGCACCACAATTTTCCAATATATCAGCCAAAATACCTATTGCATCGACAAAATTTTCAGGATATCCAATTTGATCGCCATTACCAAAAATAGCAACCTTTTTGTTTTTTAAATCAAGGTTTCCCAATTCAGGAACAAACTCATCCCAATAATTTGGCAACTCACCATCAAACCATGTTGGAACACCCAAAATATAATTAGAATATGCAAGAAATTTTTCACCATTAATATCTTCTGCATTTAATTCATCTAATAACGTATCTACAAGATGTTCTTTGATTTCTCTTGCAACCTTTGATGTATTTTGAGTATTAAAACTATAAATAAGCGCAATTTTTTCCATTAAATATTAAATTTCCTGATTCCTAAACTTGGAAATCCCATAAAGATTAATAAGAAACAAATATATTATCAAAAGTTAATAATTTATCAATTCTTTTACAGCCAAAAATATTTTTTCATTATTAGGTAAAATAGCTTTTTCAAGAATCCTATTAAACCCAACAGGTGTATATGCTGCCCCAACTCTCATTATAGGTGCATCTAAATATTCAAAAGCCTTATTAGATATTATTGAAGCAATTTCACCGCCAACTCCACCAAATACTTTATCCTCATGAACAATTATTACTTTTCCGGTTTTCTTTACCGTATTAATAATTGATTCATTATCCATAGGAGAAAGTGAGCGTAAATCTAAAACTTCAATTTCTTTTCCTAATTCATTTGAAATTTGTTCAGAAACTTCAATACACATATGAGTCGTATTCCCATAAGTAATAATACTCAGGTCATTTCCGTTTCTTCTAATGCGTGCTTTACCAAATGGCACTTCAAAATCATCCGGAACAGGAGTTGCAGCTTTAGGTGAATTATATAATGATTTTGGTTCAAGGAAAAGAGTTATACCTCGTGAAAGAATTGAAGTCCTTAGTAATCCCGCCGCATCGTCAGCAAATGAGGGATAAACAACTCTTATTCCAGGTAGTGTAATTAAAGCTCCTTCTATAGTTTGTGAATGATATAAACCTCCTCCAATATATCCCCCGGAAGCCAATCTAACAGTTATATTAGGAGAAAATTTACCATTTGATCTCCAATAATCGTGTGAGGAATCGACTAACTGTTCCATTGCAGGCCAAAAATAATCTGCAAATTCTGCTCCTTCGATTACAACTCGAATTTTATCGTCAAATCGGGACATTCCGTTGGCTGTTCCCATAATAAAATCTTCAGCAATAGGTGCATTGAAAACCCTTTCTTTACCAAATTCCTTTTGCAAACCTTTTGAAACATTAAATATGCCACCTTTATCTTTATAAGCAATATCTTGTCCCCATAGAAAAGTATCCGGGTTTTTTCTGAATTCCGTTTTTAGTGTTTCATTAAGTGCTTCAATAAGTTTTTTAGGTTCACCCCTAAAATCATGAATTCCTTCAGGATATTTACTGCTCTTATATGGTTCGGCAATTACAAAGTTAAAAATTGAATCAGGAGTCGGATCCGATGCTGCCATTGCTTTTTTATGAGCTTCCTTTACTTCAGCTTTTACTTTTTCCTCTATTACCTTTAATTCTGAATCAGAAAAACGTTTATAACGTAATAATAATCTTCTGAACTTAGCAAGAGGATCATATTCTCTGACATAATTTAATTCAAAATCGTCACGGTACAATTCATGACGATCAGAATTAGAGTGAGAGTGAATACGTACACAGTTTGCATGAACTATCACCGGATGATGTTCTTCCAAAACTATTTTCTTAGCTGTCAACATGGTGTTCATGGAATCGAAAACATCTTTACCATTACAATGTAGAATTGTTAAGTTTTTGAACCCGGTAAAATTATCGGATACCTTTCGATTTGCTGTTTGGTCCTTTTTAGGAACAGAAATACCATAACCATTATCCTGTATCACAAAAATTACTGGAAGTTTTTCATTGGAAGCTCCATTTATGGCCTCATAAACATAACCTTCGGAAACTGAAGATTCACCCTGTGAACAGAATGATACTCCTGGATGATGATACTTTTGTATAGCTCTACCTGTACCAACTGCATGCAAAGTATGGTTGCCTGTAGCAGAAGAAACACTATGAATATGCCATTCAGGTTTTGCAAAATGGTTAGACATGTGGCGTCCTCCTCCTGCTACATCATTTGCTTTTGAAATTCCATTGCAAATAATCTCTTCGGCTGTTAACCCAGCAGAAATATTGGTTAGCATATCCCGATAATATGGAAACAGATGGTCCTTTTCCCGATCAAAAACCTGTCCGATAGCAAGCTGGATGCCGTCATGTCCAGCATAAGGTGCATGGTATGACCACCCAATAGCTTGTTTTAAATAATTTGGTGCCCTATCATCAAGTGTCCTGCCAAGAACCATTAGGTAAAACCATTTTTCAAGCAAAGATTTGTCTGTAGTTAAAATACCGTGTATTTTTTGAATTTCCATTTCTAATCTTAATTCAACATTAAAATCTAGTGAAAGCTAAAATTATCATTAATATTATAAAAATTAAATTTCCCTATCAATTTTCCAATTTTCAAGATAATCTACAATACTTTTTAGAAAGGCCCCTCCCATTGCTCCATCAATAATACGATGATCGTAAGTAAGAGACAAATACATTTTATTTCGAACTGCAAAAACATCTCCTGTAGGAGTTTCAAGAACAGAAGGTTTTTTTTCAATCATACCGGTAGCCAAAATGGCTACTTGTGGTTGGTTAATAATGGGTGTCCCGAATAAATTTCTAAATGAACCAAAATTAGTAATAGTGAAGGTACCTCCAATAATATCATCCGGAGTAAGTTTATTTTTTCTTGCGTTTTCAGCCAATCTGTTCATTTCCGAAGTAATTCCCAATAAACTAAGTTGATCAGAATTCTTTATAACTGGAACAATAAGGTTCCCTGAAGGAAGCGCAACTGCAATACCTATATTCACAGCTTTTTTAAGGATAATTCTAGTATCTTCAACAGAGGCATTAACATAAGGATATTTTTTTAACGTTTTTGAAACAGCTTCAATAAAAATAGGCATATAGGTAAGCTTTATATTTTCTCTTTTTTCAAAAATCTTCTTCACTTTTTCACGCCATATTACTAATGTGGTCACATCAGCCTCAATTACATTAGTGACATGAGGCGATACTCTTTTTGACATTAACATATGTTCAGCTATCAGCTTGCGCATACGGTCCATCTCGACTATCTCATCACCTTGATTTAAAGTCAATGAAATCTTTTTGACATCTGATTTAATTGAGGGGATTTCTGCTTTTTCTTTTTTGTCTAATAATGTCGTTTTAATATTTCTGTTTTTTTCAATAAATTGAACTAAATCATTTTTTCTAACTCTTCCATCTTTGCCTGTACCTGTAATTTGTTCTAATTCAGTAATGCTTATTTTTTCTTTTTGCGATATACTCTTCACAAGCGGGGAATAAAAGCGACCGGCTTTTTTAAAATCACCCTGAATGAGATTATTATCTTGTACAGTAATTAATTTATAAGATGTTGTTTTAGATAAATCCTCAGGTTTAGTGGAGACCAATTCATTTGAGCTATCCATTTCGATTAATGCTATTATACTTCCAACAGCTACTTTATCGTTTTCACTAAATAATAATTTAGAAATTTTTCCGGATACCGGACTTGGAATTTCTGAATCAACCTTATCGGTGGCAATTTCAAGTAAAACCTGCTCTTCAACTATTAAATCGTTTTCTTTGACAAACCATTTTGTAATTGTTGCCTCTTCAACGCTTTCGCCCATTTTAGGCATTTTAAGCTCAAAATTTGACATATAATATATTTTTCTTGAAAAGTTAAACAAAAAAGGGGAGAAATGGTTTAGATTCTCAAATAAAATGCTTTTGATATTGTTTAGAATGATCTACAATATCCACAAATCTTAAGGGATTAAATAAATCAATCCTGTTCGTTTGTTAAAATTGCCTTATAAACAATAGGTAGTCCAGAAGGTTTTAAATCAAAGCTATATTCTTGACAAGAAAGGTTCCAAATCTCCAGATCTGGATAACGGGCATTTAAAAGAAAACTGGAAAGAGAAAAAGTTTTAGGACCAAGGGATATGAGAATAATGCGATATTTCAACCTTAAATTTAAACAAAGGGAAGTAAGTTTCGAATCTATTTCCTCAATATTTTTTGCTGAATAAAGTATCAGGTTATTTGATTTTACATCTGCTAATATTTTGCGATTATTGGATCTTGCCATTCTCGTATAATTGTCATCAAAAGATGGGCTAGGCAAAAAAAAGTATACATCATCAGGTTTAAGAAAGTCGCAGAGAAATTCAGCTTTCGATTCATCATAACCTAATCCAATGACTAATGCAAGAGGTTTATTTTCATTTATAGCGGGGCGGTTCATGAAAACAGGTTCTGGTTTTGGATGATTTTTTTTACGGGCTGCAGGAGGAACAAAATGTTCAGGTGTATAACAGAAATACACAATAAGTTCTTTATAATCTAATTCGTTAAATGCAAAATAATTAATTATTGTTCCATACCACATTTTAGTCATTGAAGAATAATCAACAACAAGTTTAATACTGTCAAACTTTTTTATTTCTGAAATGGAATCAAGCACAGCCATTATTTCACCCGAAGAATCACCAGAAAGTTCATAACACTCAAATCCTTTTTCCTTAAAAATAGATTCATTTAATTGAAGTATATCCAAATCCTGTCTTTCCTTAAACAGAAGTGCAATTTTTTTATAAGCATTAAAATTCGACAATTGAATAAGATGACTACTCCTGGATTCTGAACCGCATGCGGCAATCAGAATATCTATATTCTCGTTTAAAAGTTCTTCAAAAGATACTTGATGACCATGTACGAGTTCCATAATTTTGAACAATATATAGTATGTAAATGGAAATATATATTTTTTACTAAATCCGTTTTACGAAACATTATTAAATATGTTTATTTCTAAATCATTTTTTTTACGAATTAATATTATTTTATGATAAACGCTAATTTAAATGATGACGAAAGTGCAAATAATTAATATGCGAGATTTATAATAAAATAAAATATAAATCATTTTAGAATTAAGTTAACTTTTTTTTCAAAAATTTCAAACAATTCATTTTATTATTATATTTTTCCCATAAATTTTAAGTTCTGAACAAATACATAAAGAGAATGTTCTTATTTGGTTTTGTCAAAAATTAACAGATGATAAAAAAAATATTAATTGCTAATCGAGGTGAAATTGCAGTTCGCATTATGCGCACATGTCGTGAAATGGACATAAAAAGTGTAGCGGTGTTTTCTAATGCGGATCGCAAATCATTGCATGTTCGATACGCAGGTGAAGCTTACTATATAGGTAATTCACCATCAAATGAAAGCTATTTGGTAATGGATAAAATTATTGAAGCAGCAGTTAAATCTGGTTCTGACGCGATTCATCCTGGTTATGGTTTTTTATCCGAAAAGGCAGAGTTTGCAAAAAAAGTCAGACAAGCCGGAATAACTTTTATTGGACCTTCATCGCATGCAATATCAATAATGGGCGATAAAATTGTTGCCCGTCAAACAGCTTTAAACTGTGGATTACCAGTAGTGCCAGGAACAACTTCACCAGTCAATAATGAAACTGAAGTCAAAAATATTGCAAATAAAATAGGATATCCTATAATTATTAAGGCTTCAGCAGGTGGAGGTGGAAAAGGAATGCGATTAATTCGAAAAGAAAATGAGCTTCCTGAAGCACTAAGACTGGCAAAAAGTGAAGCAATGGCAGCCTTTGGGGATGATTCAGTTTATATTGAAAAATATATCGAATCTCCTCATCATATCGAATTTCAATTATTGGCAGATCAACATGGTAACATTATTCACCTTTGCGAAAGAGAATGTTCTATTCAACGTCGACATCAAAAAGTCGTTGAAGAAAGCCCTTCACCAATAATTAACTCAAATACGAGAGAAAAAATGGGTCAAGCTGCAATTGCTTTGGCTAAATCTGTAGATTATGAAGGGGCTGGCACTGTTGAATTTCTTATAGACAATGAAAATAATTACTATTTTCTAGAAATGAATACCCGTCTTCAGGTTGAACATCCGATAACTGAACGGGTAATTGGTCTCGACTTGGTTAAAGAACAAATAAAGATTGCGTCCGGACAAGTTATGGGTTACAAGCAAAAAGACATTACTCAATCAGGTCATTCAATAGAGTGTAGAATATACGCAGAAGATCCTGATAATGACTTTATGCCAGATTCAGGAATTATTAAACATATTACAGAACCTCTTGGTTTCGGAATAAGGACTGATGGATATGTATATGAAGGTTATGAAATTCCTATTTATTATGATCCTATGATCTCTAAGCTCATAGTTTGGGGCCGAACACGGATAGATGCCATCAACAGGATGAAAAGAGCATTATATGAATATAAAATAACTGGAGTTAAGACTACAATTCCATTTCTCGAACGCATAATGAACGAAACAGATTTTGTTAAAGGTACCTATGATACACATTTTATTTCTAAAAACATAAAGACACTTTTACCAAAAGATACTAAACGTAATGTTGTAACTCAAGATATAGCAACTATAACAGCATTTTTTCATTATTATAAACGTCTTGAGAGAATAAAAAAAATAAGTATTGTTGAAAAATCACATGATTATTGGCGTAACTATGGAAGAAGAAAGAACTCGATTAGAATTTAATTTCAATTGTTGCAATAATTATCTATTTGATTAAAAAGAAATATTTTAACAAAACCTGAAATAATATTCTTATGAATCTTGATTTCGATATCAAAGTAAATGAAAACCATTCAAAAGTGGAACTTATAAAAGAAAATGGAAATATTTTGACAGTTATGGTGAATGGGAAAAAATATGAAATTGATATAATAAGTGTTGGGGATTGTATATATTCTATTTTGTATAAAAATAAATCATATAATGTAGAATTGATTGAAGGTGAAAACGGGAAAAAATTTACTGTAAATACTTTATATCAAACCTTTAATATTGAAATAATCGATGCAGAATCACGATACTTAACAAATAGAAATAAATCGAAGGAATTAGAAGGAAATAATATTATATCGTCTCCTATGCCGGGGCGAATTGTTCATATTCCGGTTTCTGTAAATCAGAAGGTAATAATCGGACAAACTTTGATAGTTGTTTCAGCCATGAAAATGGAAAGTGAATTTAAGTCATCTAAGAACGGTGTTATTACTCAAATTCATGTTAAAGAAGGGGATATTATTAATGGGCACCAGCCTTTAATTACCATAGATTAAAATATAAATTCAATTATAATGACTTTAGAAAAAAAATACAAATTATTCGAAGAAAAAAATAAAGCTGCCGAAATTAGTGGTGGACGTGAGCGACTGGAGAAACAACACAAATCTGGTAAAAAATCTGCACGGGAACGTATACATGATCTTCTTGATCCTGGTTCTTTCGTAGAGTTGGATAAACTGGTAACCCATCGATGCAATGATTTTGGTATGGATAAAACCAAGATACATGGAGATGGTGTAATTACTGGATATGGTAAAATTGATGGACGTTTAGTTTATGTATTTGCACAGGATTTTACTGTTTTCGGTGGCAGTTTAAGTAGAGCAAATGCAGATAAGATAGTAAAAATTTTAAAAATGGCTACAAGAATGGGTGCACCTTTGATTGGTTTAAACGATTCAGGTGGTGCCAGAATTCAGGAAGGCGTCCAAAGTCTCGCAGGATATGCTGATATTTTTTATTTGAATGTATTGGCATCAGGAGTAGTTCCGCAAATATCTGCAATTTTAGGACCATGTGCAGGAGGCGCCGTATATTCTCCTGCTCTCACTGATTTTATTTTTATGACAGATAAAACAAGTTATATGTTTGTTACAGGTCCTGATGTTATTAAAACAGTAACTCATGAAGAAGTTACGATGGAAGAACTTGGCGGTGCTACAACACATAACTCTAAAAGTGGTGTAGCACATTTTATGGGAGAGAGTGATGAACAGACCTTAATGATGATACGAGAATTAATGAGTTTTTTACCATCAAATAATCTTGCAGATCCTCCAGTTAAGGCTTGTACCGATGATATTAGCAGATTAGATGAAAAACTTCAAACCCTTATTCCTGAAGACCCTAATAAACCGTATGACATGAAAGAACTTATTATTACGGTTGCTGATGATCAGAATTTTTTTGAAGTTCAACCTCATTATGCTCAAAATATAATTGTTGGTTTTGCACGTTTTGGAGGTCGAACAACCGGGATAGTTGCAAATCAGCCTTCTGTTCTTGCCGGGGTTTTAGATATTAACTCATCTTTAAAGGCAGCCAGATTTGTTAGATTTTGTGATTCATTTAATATTCCATTGGTTACTTTTGTTGATGTTCCGGGATTTTTACCTGGAACTATTCAGGAATTTGGCGGAATAATCAAACACGGGGCTAAATTACTATATGCTTTTGCAGAAGCAACAGTTCCTAAAATCACTATAATCACTCGTAAAGCATATGGTGGAGCTTATGATGTGATGTCAAGCAAACATATTGGCGGTGATTTAAATTATGCGTATCCTTCAGCTGAAATTGCTGTTATGGGTTCTGAAGGTGCAGTTAATATAATTTACCGTGACAAAATAAAGACAGAAGAGGATAGAAATAAAATTGTTGAAGAGTACAGGGATACTTTTGCGAATCCTTATAAAGCTGCAGAATTAGGTTATATCGATGAAATAATATTGCCCAAGCAGACCAGGATGAAAATTATACAAGCCTTGGAAATGACTCAAAATAAAGTGAAAAATGCTCCTCCTAAAAAACATGGAAATATTCCCTTATAATTTTTGCGAATAATTATTTGTTTTCTCAATTTTAATTAATTCAAAATTAATTTTATAGGAAAGATGGTTTTTCTTAGTATCCTTCCTTTGTTAAAACTAAATCCCACTATGGTTTTTTGCCTTCTAATGTCAATTTTGATTGTTATCGATTTTGTCAGTTACCTTGGAATTCAGAACATAATTTTAAATAAGAAATTCAAATTAGTTATAAAAATTCTTTTTTGGTCAATATCATTACTAATTTACGGAAACCTTTATTGGGACTTCTTTTTACATAATTGGTCAAGAAATATTTTTGATTTTATAAATATTTATTATTTATCCAACCTAATTATTATAATATATGTTCCCAAAATTGTTTTTTCTATTTTCATTTTTTTGACTTTGATAATATTTTTTTTTAGAGAAATTAAGAATAAAATACTTTTTAAAAACACTAAGTTTAATTCAGTTTCCATAATAAGAAAAATATTAATTTCCGGATTAATTTTTTCATTCCTGATGTTGCTTGCCTTAACATATGGATTATTTATTGGACGTTTTAGTTATCAAGTCACATACCATCAATTATTTTTGAAAAATTTTCCTAAATCCTTTAACGGACTTAAAATTGTACAGATTTCAGATCTTCATTTGTGCACTTATTTACATCATGAAAAAGATCTTGAAAAAGCTGTAGAATTGATAAATGAGAATAATGCAGACTTGGTCTTTTTTACTGGCGATTTGATTAATAGTTTTGCTGAAGAAGTACCTCGGTTTATACCTGTATTAAAAAAGATTAGAGCTAAAACAGCTAAATTTGCTGTATTTGGAAATCATGATTATTGCGATTATTACATTTGGAAAAATGATAATGTTCGAATTGAAAATCATAAGAAACTTATTCTTTACTTTTCAGACATTGGCTTCAAAATATTGTCTAATGAAAAATTACCCTTAATTAGAGGAACAGATACTCTTTATATAGCCGGAATAGAAAATTGGGGTTTAAGACCATATCGTCAGGGTGGTGACATAAATCAAACCCTAAAAGGATCGCAATCTAAGGATTTTATCATCTTACTTTCCCATGATCCCATGTTTTGGGACAAATTTGTTCATAATTATGAAAATGTCAGGATAACATTTTCTGGTCATACACATGGAATGCAAATAGGAATAAATTTTGGTAAAAAACACTGGTCCCCATTTAAAGATGGTTATAAAAAATGGGTTGGAATTTATGAATTTAAAAACCAACTTTTATATGTTAATAAGGGACTTGGTGGAGGTATATATCCCGGTAGAATTGGAATGTTTCCTGAAATAAGTGTTTTTGTGCTGCATGATAGAAAATAGGGATAAAATATTTATCAAATTGGATTTTTTAAACAATTTTTGCTAAGCAAAAAGGATCGTAGAAATGAATTTTTTAAAAAAGAACAATAATATTTTTTGAAAAATAAAAAAGCTCTATATCTTTGCGCCACTTTTAAAAAAGGCAGATTCTGTAGCTCAGCAGGTAGAGCACATCCCTTTTAAGGATGGGGTCCTGGGTTCGAATCCCAGCAGGATCACTAAAAAGTTGAATATAATAATTCAACCTTTTGAGTTATACTTTATTTTATGCCATTAACCTATGTTAGCCTTTCCAATTAAATTATAAACAGTCTGGTTATTCTTATTTATATATTCTGTTAATTCTTTGTGTATTTCTTCAAAAATTTTATTATTTATAAACCATTGCGTTCCAATGCCAACAGATGTAGCGCCAGCCATAATATATTCCATAACATCATTGAAATTTGAGATCCCTCCTATTCCTATTATTGGAATTTCTTTTCTTTTACATTCCGGTATTCTTCTAAAGCATTCATAAACCATATATAATCCAACAGGCTTAATACATGGACCAGACAAACCCCCGGTTTGATTTCCCAAAATAGGTTTCATATTGTCTATATCAATTGCCATTCCTCTCAACGTATTAATCATTGATAAGGCATCAGTACCGCCATTAATTGCAGATGTAGCAATTTGAACAATATCAGTGACATTCGGACTAAGCTTGGTAATAATACACAGGGAATCCTGAACTTTGGATTTAATTTCTTTAACAACCTGCTCAACTAATTTAGGATCTGATCCAAATGCTGCTCCACCCTTTTTAATATTGGGGCATGATACATTTATTTCCAAACCGTTTATTGTATTATTTTTATCAATATTTTTAATTATTTCTGCTAATTCACCAAATTCAGCAATTGTTCCCGCAGAAATATTTACAATAATTGGAATCTCATATTTTCGCAGTTCAGGAACATCTTCTTCAAAAAATTTTCGAACACCTTTATTCTGTAAACCAATAGAATTCAGTATACCTGATCTAACTTCAACAATTCTTGGCTCCATATTTCCCAAGCTTTTATTGATAGATACACCTTTTGTAACAAAAGCACCCAGCGATCCTAAAATTTTGTTTCTGTTTGCCAATAAATTAATTTCATCTTTACTTCCGGATGTACCAGAGGAAGTTAATAGAGGCGCTTTTAATAAAATGTTTTTTATTCTAACGCTAAGACTGTTATTCATTCCAATTTATTTTATTTGATTCAATAATAGGGCCATCAATACATATACGAGAATAATGATTTTCGCCATTTACATTTGTTTTACTGACGCAAGAGAAACATACACCTATGCCACAAGCCATCCTTTTTTCCATTAATACATATGATTTTATATTAAATTGGGAAGTTAAATTATGCACCTTATTCATCATAGGTATAGGACCACAAGTAAAAGTAAGAATTTTCAAATTACTATTTTCCTTTAAATATTTAGAATATGGTTCAGTAATAAAACATCCTTTAAATACATTTTTAATATCACTTATTTGTTCTTCTTCAGTGCTACTCAATACTGACATATAAATATCTGAAGCTTCTGATAATCCTAAAAGCTTAAGATCATCCACATAAATTTTAGCATTTTTTCCGGTACTAGTAAAACTTTGTGGATCAACTGCTGTATCAAAATAAGTAAGAGTTTGGTAATTTTCAATTCCTATAAACGCTTTAACTTGAATATTAAAATATTTCAACATTTGAATTAAATATATTAGTGGTGCAATACCCACTCCACCGCCTACTATGTGAATCTCATCAATTTCCTCTTTTAAGATTTCTCTCAAATCAAATATTTTTCCTAGAGGAGCTAAAATTTCAACATTATCACCTTTAACTAATTTGGTTAATTCATTCGTACCTATGCCGTTATTTAATACTTTATATAAGATTTCAAATTTGTTTGGTTTAATTGTATACAAAATAGCAGCCAATTCTTTTTCTAAATTTAGTTTTGATGAACAGTCATAAGTGAAATTCTCACAATATGTCCTGTAAATCCCAAATGGACGCTTCAAATAAGACAATCGTTTTATGTCTAAATCATTATGATAATTTGGTTTAACACTTGAGATGGAACTAAGGATTTTTGGTTTACGTTGCTTTAATTTTTCTTTTTGTTTATTAGAAGTACAAATCATTATAAATTGACCAGGCAAAATATCAACAGAGTCCTCTGTTTTAAAAGTCAATTTAAATAATTTGGATTCTTCTGTTCCAACTGGAACATTATCTATAATGTCTATATTTTGCAAATTGGCTATATTATGGTTCTTAGTTTTACTATTACCATAATCCCATCTTATTGAAAATATTTTTTCATAAGAGGCTTTATCAATTTCAATTGCTTTCTCACAAATTTTGTCAAATGATGTAAAAAAACTTCTTTTATATACATTTGCTTTATTTAACCTCCGTGCTTCATTTAGTTCTTTATAATTTTTAAATATTATGATATGTATATTTTCATATTTATTACGGTCAATTGAATAAATATGATTTGACAAATCCTTCAAATTCTTTGCACTTTGATGTCCAAAGCTAAAAATTAAGTTTGTATCCTTATTTTTTAAAATAAAAGCACAATTATGAGTTATTATTTTATCCTGAATTAATGTCGAATGAGCGTTTACTTTTATTGACAAGAAAGTATTATCAAAACAATTCTCGTTTATAAAACAAGTTTTTAGATTTAGTTTATTTGTCAGGAGACCTAAAATATTAAAACAAAATGTATTGTAGGATTTTGCGTTAGATAGTCTTTTATTGATTAAATCTCTATATTTTGTATCATAAGTATAACTCGTCAATTCACTTTTATAACTATCAGGAAGAATGGTAAAAATTTTATTAATTAACTTGTCTATGACTTTAGATTCGTTTGTACTTTTAAACTCTATATACCTTATTAAATCGATGTATCTAAAAATTATTTCTTCCACAAATTTCTGTTTTTAGGACCTTCAATTAGGTTTAATATTTTCATGTATGAAAACTTGCCAAAAATTACATTTATTCGATGTGCAAAATTAATATTTATTAGATAGAATTGCCTGCATATTTATATTATGATATGAACAGGTTTCATGGCTGTTATGAAATAGAATTGGCTTGGAGAAAAAAGATATATCCTATTTGGCTGGTAAATAAATATCAAATGTATTATTGCTATAAATTGTAATTATTTTTTCAATGATGGTACCATCGGTTTTGATTATTCTTTTATTAGATATTATATTGTCTTCATTTTCTTGACTTTCCTTTTTTACTTTTATATCATTAACATGAGTGGTCAATTCTTTAGCATTACCAGTGTTCATTTCAGAAATATTGGTTTCCTGAAATTCGCTTTCAAATAAATTTTCATGCTGCATCGGCTTAAGCATATTTCCTGTGCCAATAATGAGCCATTCAGCATTTAATGATTTATATTTTGTTAACATTTTTTGAATAAAATCAAAACTGGGGTTATTTCTTCCAGATAAAATATGGGAAATACTGGAACGTTGAACACCAATATCGTCAGCAATTTTTGCCGCAGATATATGCTGATCCGTAATAAACTTAATTAATCTTTCTTTCATATTTTTATTACAAATGTATATAATTAAAAGATTACTTATGTAATTTTTTAAGTTCACTTATGTAATTTTCTTACAATACATCTTGCGTTATTGTTTAAGGATGCTGGTAAACAAACTAAGAATATATAAATAGTCTCAATTTTGTTTTTATGATTGATAATTAATGTTTTCCGTTTATCAATTCTTTACTTTTATTCTCATATTTATAATAATCTTTATCAAGAATTTCTTTTCAAAAGTTGTTGTTTATTGATTTGTTTAGAGCTTATCATTTTTCTAATTACTTTTAGGAATTGGAATAATTTTTGTAAACAATAAATCATGAATTCTGTACTGAAAACGAATAATTCCTGTTTGGTACAATTTCTTTAAAAGCTACCTAAAACATTTCAAAGGGTCATGTAAATTTTTAATACCTTTTATCTTTTTCTATATTGAAAGTTAATTCTCTAAACTATGCATAAGATCTAATGGTTCGATTACTTAGTTATTTAAAAAATATTTGCAAAATGACTCAATTAAAATATATTATGTTTTTCAAAACTAAATTTTAATGTATGAAGCATTACACAATCAATTCATTGTTAATATTCGAATTATTTGTAAATAAAAACTTTATATATATTAATTAATTTACTGGAATACAAATAAATATAATAATAAATTAAATTAAACATTAATTTATCTTTAATTATACAACCGATAGTTTACATAATGCAATTATATTTTAATTTACCTACACAATGTCGGTGAAATAATAAACCAAGATATTCCTATATTATTAATAATCAATAAATAATTATAATTTAAATTTATTAATTGAAGTTTTAATTAAATTACAAATGTGAATTTATAATTTAATACGTTTTAATTATATACATCGATTTTTAACATATCAAAAATTTTATTTATTCTCATATTACCATAAGTTATTAGAAAAATTAGAGGAACTAAAAAAATTACTTGTATTGTTTATTTGATCAATATTCTCATTAAAAACTTACTAAAACTATAGTCACTTATTTTAATTAAATTTCATATGTGCAGTTATTTTAAACCTTTTAATTAATAATTGACACTAAAAATCATAATTAAATCAATATCGTATCATTGTTAAACATTGGTAAAATTTGTATATTTTTATATTTTGATTATTCACTTATAAATTTCAAAAAAAATGAACTTATTAGAACTTGTTAAACAAAAAGCTAAAATTCACAATAAACGTATTGTTCTACCTGAAGGTTTGGAAGAAAGAACTATGAAAGCAGCGGATATTGTGATTGAGGAAAAAATTGCACAGGTATTTTTAATTGGTGATAAAGAAAAAATATTAGAAACTGCTGATAATTTCGGATTAAAAAACATTAAAAATGCAAATATTGTTAATCCTTTAAAACATGAAAAAAAAGAAGAGTATATTCAATTGATGGTTGAATTAAGAAAAAATAAAGGTTTAACTTTTGAAGAAGCGGGTATATTAATTGAAAATCCTCTTTATCTTGGAACAATTATGATAAAAAGTGGAGATGTTGATGGAGAAGTTGCTGGTGCAATGAATGCGACCGGAGATGTATTAAGGCCTGCTTTTCAATTTGTAAAAACTATGCCAGGCATCAGTGTTGTATCAGGTGCGTTTATTATGATTTTAAAGGATAAAAATTTTGGTCAGGACGGTATGCTAATTTTTGCTGACTGTGCTGTTCATCCCAATCCAACAGAAAGCGAACTTGCCGAAATTGCAATTGCAACAGCTAAAACGACAAGGGCAATTGCTGGTTTTGAACCTAGGATTGCAATGCTTAGTTTTTCTACCAAAGGCAGTGCCCGCCATGAAATGTGTGATAAAGTTATAAATGCAACAATGTTAGTGAAGGAAAAAGATCCAACGATAATAATTGATGGGGAATTTCAAGCCGATGCAGCAATTGTTCCTTCCATTGGAAAAAGTAAAGCTCCAGGTAGCATAATTGAGGGCAATGCTAATGTACTTATTTTTCCAACATTGGAATCCGGGAATATTGCATATAAACTTGTTCAACGACTTGCAAATGCTGACGCTATTGGTCCTATACTTCAAGGTATGGCCGCCCCAATAAATGATCTTTCCAGGGGTTGTTCCGTAAACGATATTGTAAATCTTATTGCAATTACTGCAAATCAGGCAGCTGGTATAAAATGATTTATATTTAATGCAAGTAATTAATATAAATCGTTAGTTTAAAATAATTGTTGAGTTTATGATAGAAATTGTTTTATAAAGATATTTTTTATTTAATTTATATTAAAATTAACCTTAAATTTTATATGACAGAATCATTAGAAGATTATGCATTAACAAGAAAAATTCAGAGAAAAGGTACTATTCAAAAGATAGGAATAGTGGGCTGTGGAGAAATGGGTCAAGAAATATGCAGGATAGTCAGCCAATTTGGCATGGAGGCAATATATCTTGACATTTCAGGAGAAAAAGTAAAAATAATTTATGAACGAATTGTTAATCAGCTTGAGGATGAAATAAACCGGTGGGGTCTCACCGAAAGCGACAAAAAGGCGATACTTTCAAGAATTAAGGGAACAACAGATTACAACGATTTATCTGAGTGTGACATTATTTTGGAATCAGTTAATTCAAAAAAGCCCGGTAGTAATTTAGAAATACGCAAAGATGTTTTCAAAAGAATAGAATCAGTAGTGGGCAAGGATGCAATTATAACCAGCAATAATTCAACATTAATGATCTCTGAAATAGCATCTGTTCTTGAAAATCCTGAAAGAGCAATAGGTTTGCATTTTATGAGTCCGGCAACAACAATTAAAATTATAGAAGTTATAAGAGGGATTGATACTAATCAAAAAACCTTTGAAACTGCCTGTAAATTTGTTAAAATGATAGACCGTAAGGTAATTATTATAAACGAATCTCCAGGTCACATTAGCACAAGACTTATTGTAACTCTAATAAATGAAGCCTGTGAGTTGCTCCTAGAAGGAGTTGCATCTGTAGAATCGATAGATAAAACTATGAAACAGGGTTATGGAATGCAGTTTGGACCATTTGAATTGGCTGACAGAATTGGTCTGGATAAAGTTGTAAAATGGATGGATAACCTTTATCAGGAATATAGCCTTCAAAAGTTTAAGGCTTCTCCTGTAATAAAACGTCTTGTGAGAGCAAATTATATTGGGAAAAAATGTGGTAAAGGATTTTATCGCTACGAGAATGGTAAAATGATAGGAGAAACCATTATTAGTGCTGAATTTAAACTCCAATAGATATTTCAGGGTTTTTGATATTTAAATTTCTAAAAATGAAAATCATAGTATTGAATTGTGGCAGTTCCTCAATAAAATATCAACTATTTGAAATGACCACCCAGACTGTTTTGGCTAAAGGAGTAGTGGAAAAAGTCGGTTTACACGGATCATTTTTAAAATATGAACCTCACGATGGTGAAACGATTAAACTTGATGGAGAAATTCTCGATCATCAATCGGGAATTGAATATATTTTAGGAATATTAAGCAGCAAAAAGCGAGGCGTAATAAAAAGTTTTGAAGAAATTGATGCTATTGGTCATCGTGTTGTTCTTGGAGGAGAAGAATTTAATAAAAGTGTATATATTAATGACCATGTTATTCAAAAAATAGAAGAATTTGTAAACCTGGCTCCTTTGCATAATCCTGCTAATTTAAAAGGTATTTATGCAATGCAGGCCCTGTTACCCCAAACGCCACAGGTTGCAACTTTCGACACTGCTTTTCATCAAACAATACCAGAACATGCTTATATGTATGCAATTCCTTATTCATTATATAAAAAGTATGGTATACGGCGCTATGGTTTTCATGGCACAAGCCACAGATATGTATCACAAAGAGTGTGCGAAATTTTAAATGTTGATATTAATAATCAAAAAATTATTACTTGTCATTTAGGAAACGGGGCTTCAATTGCAGCTATCAAAAATGGTAAATCAATTGATACATCAATGGGACTAACTCCTGTGGAGGGTCTTATAATGGGAACAAGATGTGGAGATATTGATCCTGGAGTTGTAACTTTTATTATGCAAAAAGAATCAATAGACATTCCGACTATAAGTACTTTGTTAAACAAACACAGTGGTATATTAGGAATTACCGGAATATCATCAGATATGAGAGAAGTAAGTGGAGCCGCATATGATCAAAATAATGACCGTGCTAAACTAGGGCTCAATATGTATTATTACAGAATCCGTAAATATATTGGCTCCTATGCTGCCGCAATGGGAGGTGTTGATATTATTGTTTTTACCGGTGGTGTAGGCGAAAATTCATCTGAAACTAGGTTTGAAGTTTGTAAAGACCTGGAATTTATTGGAATTGAATTTGACAAGTCGGCTAACAGGAAATTACAATCAAAAGAAATGACTATATCAAAAGCTAACTCAAAAGTTAAAGTAATTGTTGTTCCTACAAATGAAGAATTAGTTATTGCTCAAGACACAATGGAAATTGTAATGAATCTTCAGACCAGGCCAAGAGATTTATTATGGTAATATTTCCTTAATGAAAACTGGATGAATTCGTTTGATGAAATTCTAACAAAAGCTAAATCGCTAAGAAAAAAAAAGATAGTAATTGTTGCTGCTGAAGATCTTCATGTTTTAGAAGCGATAAAAATTGCTACGGAAATAGGTTTTGTCATACCAATATTTTCCGGAAAAATCGATCAAGTAATAGATTTATCAAAAAAAATAAATTTTGATATTTCCCAATTTGAGAAATTTGACATCACCGATTCCGAAGCTTCTTCAATATTTGCTGTAAATTTTATCAGAGAAAAAAAAGCAGATATCTTGATGAAAGGCAAGGTAACAACTTTAACCCTTCTTAGAGCTGTTGTTGATAAGTATCATGGATTAACAAAAGGTAACTTACTTAGTCATTTTGCGATTCATCAATTGCCTTCCTATCATAAACTTCTTGCTATAACTGATGCTGCAATGAATATTAAACCTAACTTAGAAGAAAAAGTTGAAATTCTTAAAAATGCCTTAGAAGTCTTATTAAAATTAGGTTATGACAATCCAAAAATCGCGGTTCTATGTCCGGTAGAATCTGTAAATCCAAAGATAGAATCTACTGTTCATGCTTCGCAGTTAACAAATATGAACCGAAATAATCAAATTACCGGTTGTATAATTGATGGTCCATTAGCATTGGATAATGCGATATCTAAAGAAGCAGCATTACTTAAAGGAATAAAGGGAGAAGTTGCCGGGGATGCTGACCTGCTTTTAACTCCTGATTTAGATTCTGGAAATATTCTTTATAAAGCTATAAATTTTTTGGCCGGTGGAATATCGGCAGGTATAATCACTGGGGCTAATTCACCTATTGTCCTTAGTTCCCGTTCTGACTCAAAACTTAGTAAATTATATTCGATAGCATTAGCTGCTTGTTTATAATAATGAATATCTATAAATTTTATTCTTAAAAAAATGGAAAACAATAGAGTTCTTGTAATTAATCCGGGTTCATCGTCGACTAAGATTGCAGTTTATCAAAACTACACACCATTATTTCTTAAAAGTATCAATCATTCTATTGAGCAACTAAGAAAATTTAATAAAATTAGTGACCAGTATGAATTTCGTAAAGAAATAATTTTAAAGGAACTTGAACATGCTGAAATCGATTTAAAAAGCATTACAATAGTTATTGGCAGGGGCGGCTTGACAAAACCTGTAGAATCAGGAATATATGAAGTAAATGATGCTATGAGGAAGGATCTCATGGAAGGTTATCTGGGCGAACATGCAAGTAACCTCGGTGGACTAATTGCCTACGATTTAGCAAACTCCATGCCGAATGCAAGGGCACTGATTGCGGATCCTGTTGTGGTAGATGAATTACAAGACGTTGCGAGAATTGCCGGGCATCCTAAATTCAAACGATATCCTATTTTTCATGCATTAAACCAAAAAGCCATTGCCCGAAGTTATGCTCAATCCCATGATCAGCTTTATGAAGAACTGAATTTAATAGTTGCCCATTTAGGAGGAGGTATATCAGTAGGTGCACATTTTAAAGGACGTGTTATAGATGTTAACAATGCACTTGACGGAGAAGGTCCATTTTCACCAGAAAGGAGTGGAACTATTCCGGCTGGTCAATTAGCCAATTTATGTTATTCAGGTGAATATGGTTTCGATGAAATTAAAAAAATGATAATTGGTGAAGGTGGTTTAATTGCATATCTTGGAACCAATGATGCATATAAAGTAGAGCTTCGTGCCCGTGCAGGGGATAATGAAGCCAAGATTATTCAGGATGCAATGAGTTATCAGGTTGGTAAAGCTATTGGGGAAATGGCTGTAGTTCTTAAAGGTATTGTTGATGCAATTTTACTTACCGGTGGTATTGCAAATAATTCAATGGTAACTGACTATATCAAAATAATGGTGAAATTTATTGCACCCGTAATTGTATATCCCGGCGAAGATGAAATGAAAGCCCTGGCACAAAATGCTATAAGGATAATTCGGGGGGAGGTTCAATGTAAAGAATATAAGTAAAAAAACTTGTTAAAAAATAATACTTCAATTAATTTAAAACAATCAATCCAAAAATTTTTATTACTAATTATAATCGTGAAAAGATCAGATATAATTGTGAATCATTTTCACGTATGTGATAGAAATAAAATGTATAAATATACAAATTAAATGTATATTTATAAATAAAGGTAAAAATCCTTTGAAAAACCAAAAAGAAATATTATGATTGCAGACTGATTTTATTCACATTTTAAAAATTATTTAAAAAAATAAATATGTCAAAAAGGACTTCTCTGGATTTTATTGGTTTGGAAGACAAATATGGAGCTCACAATTACCATCCCTTACCTGTAGTATTAGAAAAAGGTAAAGGAGTGTATGTTTGGGATGTTGAAGGAAAAAAATATTTTGACTTTCTTTCAGCTTACTCTGCAGTAAATCAAGGTCACTGTCATCCAAAAATTGTAAAAGTATTACAAAGACAAGCGAAAATACTTACTTTAACTTCAAGGGCTTTTTATAATAATGCCTTAGGTGAATTTGAAGAATTTATAACCAAATATTTTGGATATGATAAAGTTCTTCCAATGAATTCAGGCGCTGAAGCTGATGAAACTGCTTTGAAGCTTTGTAGAAAATGGGCTTACAAGGTAAAAGGGATCAAAGAAGATGAAGCTAAAATTATTGTTTGCGAAAATAATTTTCATGGGCGGACAATTACAGTAGTGTCTATGTCAACTGATCCTGATTCGTATGGCGGTTACGGGCCATTTACACCTGGTTTTATCAAAATTCCTTATAATAATATACCTGCTCTGGAAAAAGAGCTTGAAGACCCTAATATTGCAGGCTTTTTTGTAGAACCAATTCAAGGTGAAGCCGGTGTGTTTGTTCCGGATTCGGGTTACATTAAAAAGGCCTATGATCTTTGCAAAGCGAAAAACGTTCTTTTCATTGCTGATGAAGTACAAACGGGTCTTTGTAGGACTGGTAAAAAAATATGTTGTGACCACGAAGGAGTTCGTCCTGATATTCTTATTTTGGGTAAGGCACTATCTGGTGGATTAATGCCAGTTTCAGTAGTACTAGCTGACGATCCGATAATGTTAACAATTAAACCCGGAGAACATGGATCGACCTTTGGGGGAAATCCATTAGCATGTAAAATTGCTATTGCTGCACTTAAAGTTCTTGAAGAGGAAAATCTTTCTAAAAAAGCTGAAACACTTGGTAATATTTTTCGGGAAGAGCTCGGGAAATTAAAATCGGATATTATTGAACTTGTTCGTGGTAAAGGACTTCTGAATGCCATTGTTATCAAACCTAAAAATGGGAAAGAGGCATGGGATATATGTTTAGGGTTAAAAGAAAATGGTTTGCTTGCAAAACCAACTCACCAGCATATAATCCGTTTCGCACCACCACTTGTAATTACTGAAAAACAATTAAGAAGGGCTATTGATATTATTATTAAAACAATTAAGCAATTTGAATAGCTGGAAAAATTTTGTTCCATAAAGCCAATTTTGTTATTAAAATCAAACGACATACATATATTTGCAATTAAACTTACTAAAGCTTTATTACCAAAACATGCATAAAGAATTAATTGCTTTTATTATTTATTTTTTGAATCTTCCCTGCTTAAACCATTTATATTTTAACCCCTCCTATCATACTCTTTGCGCTTTGATTTTAATATCATTAATCATATTTTGTGAATATTATTTTAAAAAATTCCCATCTGTTCAATTCGCCGGAATTAATTTTAAAAAACGAAACATTTTTCGACAACTGTCAAC
>Ga0265316_10001599_pt1 | contig 24153 bp, 17 predicted proteins | sample 4522metaG_FD_202092 | JGI IMG/M metagenome (GOLD analysis project Ga0265316, IMG submission 202092) | Rhizosphere microbial communities from Carex aquatilis grown in University of Washington, Seatle, WA, United States - 4-5-22 metaG | ecosystem: Host-associated > Plants > Roots > Rhizosphere >... | reverse complement strand
AATCGCCGTCGGTGAAAATGAAATCGGGGTCGTAGTTCTCGATCACATCCATAATGCGCAGGGCCCACCAGGTCACGTACCAGTGGGCGTAGTCCAGGTGATTGCTGAAGATGCCCTGGGGAATGGTCGTGTTCATGCTGTCGATGCCGTTGCAAACGCCGTTGTATTCGCGCAGGTTGATCCCGTACAGCATGCGCGGGTCGAGGTCTTGCCACCACTGGCCGACATCGGTGGTCAGTAGTGAAATCTGCTCGGCATCGTACGGTACGCCGAGCTTACCCTGGTTGTTGGTCACGTCGGCGCGAAACGCGCTCTGGTACCACCACCAGCTATATTCGTGATGGAAAGTGACACCGTAGCGCATGCCCTGGGCGCGAACTGCCGTCTTCCATTCGTTCAGCAGATCGCGATGCGGGCTGAGGTTGACCGAGTTCCACAACTGGTAGCGCGAGTTCCAGTTGTCGTACTCGTCGTGATGCACGCCTTGAACCAAAAGGAAGCGCGCGCCCGCGTCGTGATAGGTCTTGGTCAGCGCGGCTGGATCCAGAGCAGCGGGATTCCAAGTGTGAAGTATGTCTTTGTAGCCCGCCACTGAGGGATGCCCGAAATCGCGGATGTGATTGTCGTAAGCGGGGCTGCCCCAGGTCTCGTTTTCTATGTACATCTTTCGCGCGTACCAGTCGCCGCTTTGCCCGGCGGCCTGTGGGCCAAAGTGCACCCAGATGCCGAACTTGGCTTGGCGTAGCCAGGCAATGTCGTTGCTCGGGTAGTTTGCCGCCAGCGAGTCCCAGGTCGGCTGGAACGTTCCAGGCTCGATGGGAAAATCCATCTTCACTTCGGCGAAGGTTGCCGGATCGCCGAGCGGGACGGAGCCGCAGGTCTTGGGAGCCGGGATGGTGGGAATGGGAGGAAGAGCGGGCAAAGCGAAGCCCGTCCCACCCGCGCCGCCCGAGGCTGACGCGCCTCCAGTGGACGATGTACCGCCGGACGCAGTCGTGCCACCGCTTTTCGTCGTGCCGGCGCTTCCCGTAGTACCGCCGTTCGCCGTTGCGCCACCGGTTCCGATTGCGCCGCCGCTTTTCGTCGTGTCGGCGCTTCCCGTGGTACCGCCGCTCGCGGTCGCGCCGCCAGTTCCGGTTGCACCGCCGTTCCCGGCCGCGCCACCGGTTGCCAGAGTGGTGGCACTTGCCAACGTACCGCCGTTCCCGGTCGCGCCCCCGGTTCCGGTTGCACCGCCAGTTGCGGTCGCGCCGCCGCTCGTGGTCGCGCCGCCGTATGCGGTCGCGCCGCCACTTCCTATTGTCCCACCGATCGGTTTCGGTCCGTCTGTGGCAGCCGCGCCACCGGTATCGGCTGTCCTGCCGTCCGTGCCTCCCTGCCCGGATCCGCCGCCAGCACAGGCCGCCGCCGCAAGTGCGAGCATCAACGAAAAGCAACGCAAGATCCACGCCTGGAAGACGCGGTTTGTTGATACATCTTCCATCTCCAGGTCATAGTACCACTGCGCTTCCAAGCCCGCTGACCCACGCGCCATGACTTTTGCTCGTGCCCAACTCGACGAGATCTTGCACCGTCTTTTCATTGACGCGCCTGCGACCAGTCTGCGCGACGAGGATCGGCGCAAGTCGGACGAAATGGCGGGCCTGCTTGCCGAGGTGGCTGGGGCCGTAGCCCGTCGGGCAGCAACGAGCGAACTGGTCTTGGTGGATGCGGCTGCGGGCAAGGCCTATGTGGGTTTGTTGGCCGGGGAGTTGATTCTGGCGCCGCGGGGCCAGCCGGCGCGCGTGCGCGTGATCGAGCGCGAACCTGCGCGCCTGGCCGTGTGTCGCGACGCCATCGCGCGCCTAAGAGCGCCTGGTGTGGCCATTGACGTGGTGGCGGCGGATGTCGAGGATGCGGCGGCCTGGCCCACCGAGCCCGATCTGGTGGTCGCGCTGCACGCCTGCGGTCCAGCTTCGGACGCAATCATTGACCAGTCGCTGGCCGTACGGGCTCGCATGTTGTTGCTGGTTCCTTGTTGCACGTCGAAGGACGTGCCGTCGGCCACCCTGGCGCAGCAGCGCGCGGAGCAATTGGGTTTGCCTCGCCACGCCGAGGTGCGACGCCGCTTCATCCAGTCGATTGTGGATGCCGAGCGCACCTTGCGCCTGGAGGCCGCGGGTTGGCAGACCACGGTGGTGAGTTTCGTGGCGCCCACCGTGACCCCGCACAATCTTCTGTGGCGCGCCGAGCGCTTGGGCGAGCCGGGCCGCATGGCCGAAGCTGCGGACCGGTTGGCGCGGCTGCGAGGGACAGGCTGACCGGGCCATCTCCTGCGCCGCAGTCCGGTCGCCAGCGTGGCTGCATCGACGGGCTACCCAAATGAGGCGCCGGGTGGCAAGCTGGTCGACAGGGAGAGTTCACATGCAACGAATGTGGGCGTTTGCAGTTTCGCTGGGATTCGCTGCCGCCGAGACCATGGGGTGCAGTTCGGGCCCCTCACACGCGGGCAGTTCCAGCGACGCAGCAGTCGCGCTCGACGCTTCGGGGGCGGACGAGAGCGGGGAGACCAGTTGCGCGCAACCCCTGTGCGATCCCACCCCGCCCAGTACCCTCTTGCCCGCGGGCACCACCAGCTTGTCTTTCGCTGTGACCAGCGATCAGCCCACCAACTGCGCCTGGTCGAGCAGCGCTACGGAAAGCTATGCTGACATGACCCCGTTCCAGACTGGGCAAGGCACGACCTTGCACCAGACCACGTTCACCGACCTCGACCCCAGCACGCTGGTGGTGAACCACATTACCGTTCTCTGCGACGCTGGCGCGAACTATGTGCTCGATCTCAAGTACCGATCCCTGCCCAACGCCAACCCGAACTTCCCGCGCAAGGGCAACCTGTGGGGCTCGTGGCAAGTGGCCGAGCAGGGCCTACCGCACGCCGCGCGAATCGATCTCTACAATGGGGCCGGTTTCACTCCCCAGGAGATCCAGACCCTGCGCGCCCTGAACCCCAACATTCTCATCACGCGCTCGATCAACACCGTCGAACGCGACAGCTCAAGCCAGGCTGGCGTTCCCGATGACTACTGGTTGCACGATACCACCGGCAAGAAGATCGAAGTATGGCCGGGCGCCTGGCGCCTGAACCTGACCAAGCCTGAAGTGGCCGCCATGCAGGCCCAGTACGCCTACCAGCAACTGGTCGACGCCGATTTCGCGGTCGATGGCTGCTTCTTCGACAATTTCTTCGCCAGTCAGTCGTGGGTCAAGCAGGACATCTACGGCAACGCGGTTTCGGTCGACGCCAATGATGACGGTCTGCCCGACGATCCGGTGTGGCTGGACGCTGCCTGGAAGAAAGGCGTTTACGACGAGCTGCGCGCCTTTCGCAAGTGGATGCCTTGGGCCATCGTGACTGGGCACTTGCCCCGTCCGCCAGATGCGGAACTGGGCCAGATCTTCAACGGCGACAGCTTCGGCTTCATCGTGCCCGAGGTGCGCGAGGGCCTCAACTCGTTCGCCGATTTCTGGGGCATGTACCAGCCTTGGTACACCCTGGGACAGAAGCCGGTGGTCACCATGATCGAGGCCGCGCCGCCCATGCAGATCGGCTACGGCTACGGCTACGACCCATTGAATACCATCCCAGCCTCGACGTTGGAATTTGCGCGCGGTGACTGGCCCAACATGCGCTTCGGGCTGGGCGTGACCCTGATGAACGACGGCTACTTCGCCTACGAGTACGGCGACACCTACCACGGCAACGATTGGTGGTACGACGAGCTGGACTTCGATTTGGGCCAGCCTTGTGGCGCTGCCCAGCGCGTGGCCTTGCCCGGCGCGGTTGCCAGCGACCACGTCAGCGATGGCGGCTTCGAGAACGCGGCGCTGGCGCCGTGGACGACCTGGGTCAACACCGACGTGGGCGCTGCCGCCACCTTCCAGCTGGAATCCAGCGACGTGGCTGACGGCCAGCAGGCCCTGCGCGCCGATGTGAGCAACGCCGGCCAAGGTGTGGACTGGCACATCGCTGTCCAGCACCGCGACATCTCAATCGTGGAGGGGCAGAGCTACGACGTGGTGTTTTGGGCCAAGGGGTCGGCCAGCCAACCGATTTCCATCGGTCTGCAGAAGCAGGTGGCCAACTGGGACAACTACGGTCTCTGGCAACAGGTGACGCTGACGCCGCAGTGGACGAAGGTTCAGCTCACCTTCGAGGCCAGCGTCACCGCGGTCGACGGGGAGTTGGGATTCTCCATCGGAGCCGCGGTGGGGACCGTGTGGCTGGACGGCGTGCAGATCACGGAGCATCCGGCCGACGTGTTCACGCGAGCATTCAGCAACGGTCTGGCCGTGTTGAACAGCACGCATGATCGGCAAACCATCAGTGTGGGCAGCGATCTCGCGCGTCTTTCCGGCACACAAGCCCCGCGTACTTTCCTGATCGTCGACGATTCCAGTACCTCATTCAGCTCTACCGGCCCCTGGCAAAGCAGTGACTACGACAGCGGGGACTGGACCGCCGCCGGTCCCTTCTTCCACAACTGGCGGCCCGGCTGTCACGAACTGACGAGCGGCACGGGCGACGCCACCTGGGCTCTCGACATCCGCGCCGACGACACCTACAGCATTGACGCCTGGTGGGCCGCAGCGCCGGGGCAGGCGGGCTGGACCAAGCAGGCCGTGTTCGAAGTGATGGTGGGTAGTACCGTGCTGGCCACAGCCACGCTTGACCAGAGCGCGACCGGCGACCAGTGGCACCGCGTGGCCAGCGTGGCCTTGCGCGCCGCCGACCAGACTGTGGTGCGCGTACGCAACGCCGGCGCGGGAACGCTGATGGCCGACGCGCTCCTGCTGCAATCAACCGTGCGCTACAACGACGGCTCGGTTGCGTCCAGTGTCGATTTGGATGCAATGGATGCCATCGTGCTGCGCCGGACCGGTGCGGCCGGATGTCCGTAGCCTATTTCAATTGACTGTTGGTTGACGTGGACCATTCCATCGGACATCCTCCCGCGCGCTGCGGGCCATTCAAGATCACGTCCTGCTGTGCCGAGGTTTCTTTGACAGACCCGTAACCAGGACAGAAAGACCGAAAAATGAAGCGCGAGGACTGCATCTGTTTTAGTGGCGCCGCAACCGGCGCCGAGTCGACGTTTGGGGCCGCGGCGGAACGCTACGGCATCGACGAAGTGAATTTCACCTTCGAGGGACACAGTCCGGCGCGCGAGCGCGGGCGACGCGTGCTGACCCGGGCCGAACTGCGGCACGGGGATGTCAGCCTTGCCTACCTGAGCAAGCTCATGCACCGCAAGTATCCCGACACGCCCATCTTCCGCAGCATTCTGCAGACCATCTGGCACCAGGTTCAGAACGGGCAAGAGATATTCGTCGTCGGAAAAATCAATCCCGACGACACGGTGACCGGCGGCACCGGCATCGCCGCCGAGTACGCGCGCATGTTCAACCGGCCCGTGTACGTGTTCGACCAAGTACGTTCGGCGTGGTTCCGCTGGAACGGAGAAAACTGGGAAGGCGCCACAGATCCGGTCATTCGCCAGCCCCTATTCTGCGGAACCGGCACCCGCTTCCTTGAGGCGAATGGGCGCGCCGCTATCGACGCACTCTTCGCCCGCAGCTTCGGCTAGTTCACTTGATGGTCGAGTTGGTGACCGCGGTCGGCGTGTCGTCGAACTCGGAGATCTGCGGGTGTTGTGGGTACCACGAGCCGCCTATGTTGTTGGTGATCACCGAGCTATCGATCGCGATGTTGCCGGAGTGATCGTCGGTGACAAAGAAGTTCGCGCTGCCGAAGGCATTCACCTGGTTGTCAGGGAGATTGGCGGCTCAACAGGCCTTCTTGGCTAGCTCCAGTTCGATCCGTTCCGACAGATACCGCTTCATGCCGATGGCTGCGCATCTTCCGGAAGCCAGTTCGTCGAACTCCACGCAGACGGGATTCGCCCTGGCAATCCTGCCGCACGCGAGGTTGGCCGCGTCGCCGAATCGGCCAGCTCGTCTTCGAGAGCGATCCAGTCGAGTCTGGCACCAATGCGCGCCAGTACGGCGTACAAGCCGACGCGAACACGGAACAGGAACATCAGTTTTCCTGGCAAGCGCAGGCGCGCGAGGTTTTTCCTCAACCTCGCCACATGCGCCATGGAAATGGGCTGGTCAGGTTCGACCCGGTGCCGTCCGGGTTCAAGCAATGGCGCGTAGAACCCACGCAAGATAGCGCGCGTGACATCAAAATCGCGCGAAACATGGGTTGCGCCAATGGCCGTCAGCGCGGTCTGAATCTCGCCCGCATCGTCCGCGCGAACCGATCGCGACAGTCGGGCGAGCCAGGCAACTGTTTCTGGCTCAAACTCGCGCACGCAGCCGTGATCGAAAATGGTCACGCGGCCATCGGCCGCGAAGAGTATGTTGCCCGGGTGTGGATCGGCATTGAAGAGTCCGTGGCGATAGAGTGTACCGACGTAGAATTCATAGAGAGCGCGCGCTGCCCGGACTCTTTCCGCCGCATAGGCCGCCGTGCCGAGAAAAGCGCCGAGTCCGGCGCCGTCGTGCCAGGTGGAAGTAAGCACGCGCGGGCCGCAGGCGTCGAGGTGGACGGCAGGAATAGTGATCGACGGGTGGCCCGCGAAAATCTCGCGGAAACGAATTTGCCTGCGCGCCTCCAGCGCATAGTTGCATTCCTCAAGAAACCGCGCCTCGGCCTCGGCCACGAACCCATCGACGTTCGCGCCGGGAACGGCGAGATGAGCGAACAATGTGCCAACTGCGGCCGTCTTGAAGTCGGCGCGGATCGCTTCCTCGATGCCGGGATGCCGGACTTTGACGGCGACGCGCGTGCCGTCTTCGCGAATCGCGCGGTGGACTTGGCCAATCGAGGCACTGGCCACGGGCTCCCGCTCTAGCCGCGCCAGAAGGGCCCGGCCACGCTGGCCGAGATCCTCCACGATGGTCCGCTGGATGTGGGAGAAGGCAGCGGGTTGGGACATCACCTGCAACACTTCCAGCAGGCGCCGCGCTTCCGGGGATAGTGAGCCATCCACGTAGGAGAGGATCTGACCGGCTTTCATCGCCACGCCCTTCAGCTCGCCCAGAGTCTCGACCAGCTTCGCGACCGCTTCGGGCGGCAGCGAACCGATGTTGAATTCTTCCCCGCGCAGCCGCCCGGCCAGCGCGCCCATCCCGATCCGCGCTGCCGCTGATGCCGTCTTCTGCAGTCGCCCGAGGGGAGACGTGGAGATCGCAGTGCCCCCTTTCGCGCGAAGATTGTCGAGTAGTTGCTGAAGCGAATCTTTGGGCATGCGCACCTTCCAAGTGAAGCGGACTATGTTCTGCCCGCGTTGTCAAAAAAGAAGGTCGGTTCGCCTGTCGCACGCGCTGGTCGGTTCAGATGAGTTCCCAGTCTCGGGTCTCCGGTTCACTTGATGGTCGAGTTGGTGACTGTGGTCGGCGTGTCGTCGAATTCGGAAATCTGGGGGTACTGCGGGTACCACGAGCCGCCGATGTTGCTGGTGATCACCGAGCTGTCGATCGCGATACTGCCAGTTTTTTGATCGTCGTTGACGAAGAAGATCGCGCTGCCAAAGGCATTCACCTGGTTGTACTCGATGCGCGTGCCGCACAGACTGAGGATCATACTGTTGCCATCATTGTAGATGGCGCCGCCGCTGCCGCCACCTGGCGTGCCCGACGTTGCTGGGTTGCCGCCGTTGCCGATGGCGTGGTTGTAACTGAAGAGGCTGTTCAGGACGGTCCACGACACGCCGATGCTGCTGATGCCGCCGCCGTTGGAGCACACGTTGCCGAGGCCATCGGACCCGCCGAAAGTGCTGTTGACGACGTAGACCGGCAAATTGTTGTACTGCTCGAATGCGCGAATGCCGGCGCCGCCCACATCGGGGCCGCTGTCGGCACAAACATTGTTTATGAAACGTGAATTGATGACTTTGAGACGGCCCCCGCTGGCATAGATGGCACCGCCGCCGTCATATGTGGTTTCGCCTTTGGAGTTGGCGTTGGCGAAGGTCAGGTTCTGCACCGTGAGCTGGGGCGTCGCTTGATTGTCGCAGCGGCTGGTGGTCCAGACCTGATTCTGGTCGCAGGTGTTCATGTAGAGAATGCGCGTGGTGCCGCCACCGCTCAGGATGACCTTGCCACCGCCATCGATGACGATCTTCGGCCCCTTGTCGTTGAACACCTTGGCTGGTTTGGTCAGCGTGATGGTCGCTGGATCCGGACCACAGTTGAACGTGATGATTCCGCCTGCGGCGACGGCAGCGATGAATGCGTCGGCGGTGCAGCTCTCCGGCGTGCCGGTGCCAATGACTGCGGTTGGACTCGACACGTCCTCAAGCTGCGCGTCGGCCGGAATCGGACAGTGACCGTCGGGATTTCCGGGCTGGCCGGGTTGGACCGGCGCCACGGTGCTGCCGCCACCACCCGAGCCGCCCGAGGCCGCCGAGCCACCCAGGGCCGCCGAGCCACCCGCGGCAGTCGAGCCGCCCGAGGCCGCCGAGCCACCCGGGCTATTCGAGCCGCCCGAGGCCGCCGAGCCACCCGCGGTCCCCGCGGCTCCTGAGCCGCCCGCGCCTCCCGAGCCCCCCGAACCACATCCGCCGAAGAGCACGACGGAACCGATGGCGCAAGTGCACGCCGTCCACGCAAACAACCAACTCTTCGTGGAGCCGAGCTTCTTCATCATGGCACTCTCCTCCGCGGCCCAATCATAACAGAGATCGCGCGCCTTGTGCCGAACAAGGCCACCCGCGTGGAGGGTGGCCTTGTCAAAAAGATGCGCGGCTCATGAGGCCTTCTTGGTTCGTTCCTGCCCAATGCGTTCCGACAGATATAGCTTCATGAGCGATTGGTAGGGGACATTCCTCTGGTTGGCCAGACTCTTCAAGTCTTCCAGCATCGCCACCGGCAGCCGAAGAGAAACGGCCGTAGTCGTTGGTTTCAAGGCGGGCAGAGTCGGCTGCACGGCCTTGTCTCAGTCGAAATAGTCAGCCGCGTCTTCCTTGGCCCAGAAACGCCGTTCCTGGTCCTCATTTGCGAAGCTGGGAATCTCCTTCTTACTCTTTGCTGCTCGCTTGCTCATAGCCGCCCTCTACCGCCCCAACGCTCGGCAGTCGCGTTCCGCTCGCTGGCGTTTGCTTGTTGTGGCAGCGTCGGCGGGCAGCTTCTTGTATGCCTCGGCCAGGCTACAGTGCACGCTCGGGTCAAAGGGATTGGCGGCTAACGATGCCAGCAGTGGCGCCACGGCACCAGCCGCATCTCCCTTTGCCAGCAGCGCTTGCCCGGCGATGAGATGCGGCCAGGGAACTTCGGGGTAGAGCGCTTGCGCCGGCGCCACGGCCTGCAAGGCTCGGTCAGCCAGACCCATGGCCAGGTAACTGCGACCTAGCTTCACCGAAAACAACCAGTACGCCGGGCCTGCCTGCTTGGCGCCCTTTTCATATTCCGCGCTCGCAGCGCGCACTCGGCCGCGCTGAAGCAGCATGTTTCCCAGACGCAGGAATTTTTCGGCGCCGGCACGCTCCGGGGTGGACTCGTCCTCCACTGGCGCACGTCGAGCAGCGATGGCGCCGCTCTTGCGGTACTTGGGCGACAAGGCTTCAAAGCCAGGAATGACCTTGTAGTGCTGTGCAATCATGAAGACCCGCCACGCCTTCTCGAAATCGGCCCAGGTTCCACTGCCGCCATAGGCCCGTGCCACGGCCACGCGCGCGTCGGCGCCGTCGGCGATCATGGAAAGCACATTGCGCAGGGCCGGCATGCCCGCGGTCGCGTACAGCAAGCCGATGGCGGTGGTCACCTCGGCAAAGGCCAGCGAGGCGTCCTCGGCGCGCGGCAGTTTGGCCATGGACGGGTGCATGGCATCGAAGCTGATCAGCTTGTGGGTTGCCAGCCCCTTGGCCAGCAGGTGTTGCAGCGACGGCGTGAGAGCCAGGCCGGGCGGATCGCGCCAGCGGTGCTCGAGGAACTTGGCCAAGCCTTCCTGCAGCCACACCGGCGTTCGGTCGCGGGTCGCGCTCGCCACCGCGTAGTGGACCAGCTCGTGCGACAGGCTGTCCAGCCAGGCGTAGCCGAGCCGCATGGCGCGCGGAGTGGACAGCATGATGCGACCCCATTTGGACACCGCAATGGTGCCGGTGCGCTCCACGTCGTCGGTGCTGAGCGCAGTGACCAGCGCCAAGTCAGCCGGACTGCGCAGGATGTCCACCGGGATCGGGCGGGTCGGAACAAAGCCGAGGTCGGCCTGCAAGGCCGCGGCGGCGGCTTCCAGCGCGTCCAGCGCGTAGTCGGCAATAACCGCGTCTTCCGGGGGAAAGCGAATCGCGAAATGTGACGAGCGCCGCTCCTGATGACCCTCGATACTTTTCTGCGCGCCTTCGGCGAGCAGTAGCAACTCCTTGACCGGCATGCCTGCCTCGGCAGCCTTCAGCTTGGCCACAGCGGCCGGGTAGTCGCCGCTCAGAAAGCGCTCGTAGCCCCTGGCGTAGAGCGTGTGAGCCTCGCCGGGATGTGTCCTTTCCAGCTCTGCCAGCATTCGATCTGCATCTTGGAAACGCCACTGGTCGTACAATCTGACCACCGTTTCTGCCTGCTCGACGTCGACGACCTCATCCGCCACGCTGGGGATCGGTGCTGCCATGGTCAGCGCGGTCACGACCAGCGACAGGCTTGTCTTCATCGCACCAACTCCTCGTAGTACCGGCGCACCTCATCGCGAAACTTCTCAGGTGCCTGCTCGCGCATGGCCTCCATCAATTCCTCGCGCCACTCGCGCGGGGCGCGGTACTCGTCGGCTCCGGGAATCCGCACTGGCTCGCGCGCCGACTGCCCGCTGCCCATGGGACGCTGGCCCAGCGACTCGCGCAACTTCGCCAGCCGCTCGGCCGCCTCTTGAGCACGGCCCGCTCCCTCAACGGCGGCGCCCTGCCGCAGATCCTTGCTGGCCTGCCGCATCTGTCCGGCAATGCCGCCCAGCTCAGAGCTCGCCATGTCCCCGCCCGGCACTTGGCCCTTGTCCAGTTCCTGCGCCAGCCGATCGGTACGCTCTCCGATGCTGTCTTGCCGCTCGCCCATGCCGCGCGCCTGCTCGCGCTGTGCGGGCGCCAGCGCCTCGTCGCCGCGCGGAACCAGCTTGGCCAGATCGGCGGCCAGGTCTTGCGCCAAGGCGCCGGCCTCGTTGATCTGCGCGGCATAGCTGTCGAAGGAAGAGGAAGTCGGCTTGCCTGCGCCGCGCTCTGCGAGGTTACCCTGCGCCCGGCGCAAATCCGCCACCAGGCGCTCACCCTCTTTGCGCGCCTCGGCCCATTCCTTGGCCGGAAGCTGCCGGCGCAGTTGCCGGACGCTTTCCCGCGCGCGATCCAAATCCGTGCCCAGGGCGGACCCGGCCTCGCGTGGTGGCGTGCCCGCGATCCGCCGTTGCACACCATCGAGACTCTGTCTCGCCTTGGCCAGAAAGGCATCGAGCTGAGCCCCCAGTCGTCGTTCCTGCTCTGCTTCGGTTTCCACCGCCAACGTCTTGCTGTCCGCGGCCAAACTGCGCTGGTCGCCCTCCAGATCGCCGATTTTCTTCATCGCTTCTGCCAGCGCCCGGCTTTCCTGAGGGAAGCGCTCGTGGGCGAAGTCGTCGGCGTTCTTGTCGAGCGCTTTGGCAAGCGCCGCCAGGGTGTTGCCCAGCTCGGCCAGCGCCTCGGCCAGAGAGCGTGCGTCGCCTTTTTCCAAAAGTGAATCGAGCCGGGCCGCTTGCTCCAGGGCTTTCTTGGGATCAGGCAGGTTCATCCAGTCCGTCGCCACTTCGTTGCGTGCCTTGACCTCGCCGATCTTGCGCGCCAGCTCAGCGATGCGCGTGCGCAGCTCGCGGATCTCGCGCTCGATCTGCCGGCGCAGTGACTCGTCTCCGGCCGCCTGGTAGCGCGCCAGCAGATCCTGCAGGCGCTTGTGTGCGTCGGTCAATTCTTTGCCCAGCTCAGCCAGGTCGTCCAGGCGCTGTCGGCCAATCAGATCGTCGAGCATGAGCACGGCGCTCTCCAGTTCGGCCACATGGCGCGCGCCCGCCGGCTGCAGCCGGTTGAGCCGCGCCGAGGTCAGTGCGCCACGATCGGCCTGGTTGCGCAGGCCCTTGAGCAGGTCCGATTCGTCACGCATCTGTCGTCCCAGGCGATCCGCAATACTGCCCAGCTCTACTACCAAGGTCCGGCTGGACGTGGCCTTGCGCCGCTGTTCATCGACCAGGCGGCCGAGCAGCACCAGGTGCGATTCTTCGGCTTCGTGCAAATCGCGCCAGCGCCACAGACGTTCCAAAGGCGGCGATTCCGACGCCGCGTCGCCAAACTCGATGCGGTCGGCCAGCGTGCCCACCAGTTTGTCGAGCACCACGTGTTCTGCCTCGATGTGCTCATCAAGGGCTTCGCGCGGATTCTGGATGACAAGGGTGAGGGTGCGCGAGGCGCCCAGCTTGCTGCCTGAAACGTCGTCGCGGTCATGGGCCTCGATGTGATAGGCGACGCGTGCCCCGGGCGTGAGCATGGCCGTGGTGGGCTCGAACAATGTGGTGCCACGTGCGGTGCGTGCGCCCTGCGCGTCTTTGAGGGGAGTTCGTTGCTCGGGTCCGTTGTTGATCCGGTACACGAGCTCGATGCGGGCAAGGCCATAGTCGTCGCGGGCGGAGTAGCCCACCTCGACCGGCCGGGGAGCAGCCAGCTCCAAATGATCGGACGCCGCCATTATGTCCACCTCGGGCGGGCGATCGACTTCGGCCACGATACGATGGGATCGCATCTCGCGCACCGGCCGGCCCAAGAGTGGCGACAGCCAAACGCGGTAGCTGTTGTCTTCATTGATTGTCAGCCCAGCAGATAGCTTACCCGCCGCCAGCGTCGCTGGGATCTCGCCCCCCTCGCCCGACTCGCCCAGCAGCAGCAGCGCGTGGCGGGTTGACCGCAATGGCCGCATTTCGAGCAGCACGCGAGTTCCCCGCAGCGCCACGATGTCGCCGGTGGATCCCTCGACTACCTGTGGCGCCAGCCCAGTGTATGCCGGGTATTGATAGGTGATGCGCAGATCGGCAACCAGCGGGTCACGCGACACAGTGGCGGCTTCAAATCGGTTTGGCCGGAGCGCAAGCAGGTGCAGGCCACGGCCAACCGTATCGGGTGATAGGGCCGCGGCCAGCACCAGCACCAGGGCTGCCAGCGCGGCGGCAAGCCCGGACCATGTTTGTTCCCGCAGCGGAAGCAAGCGCACAGGATCCAGTGGCGTCGCTGCGTCCGCGACAACAGCGAAGAAAGCGCGGGTCATGGCCGGCGATGGGGAGTTGGGAAGCTCTTGGACATCAAGCTCAACGGCGGACAGCAGATCGCTGGCCAGCGGCGGGTGGCGTTGGCCCGCGAACGCTGCAACCGCTCGCATCGATCGCAGCCGCCGCGCAGGCAAGCCCAAGCCAAATCCCAAACCCAAGAGCAGGAGCGTGAGCAAGGTCAAGATCGTCACTGCCAACCAAAAAGTGGCTGGTCCGATCCACGAGGCCATGAGTCCAAGCAACAGGAGAGCGGTCAGCATTGCTGCGGCCGTAAGCCCCGCTGTGCGCAGACCAAACACCAGCAGGGCTCGCCGGCGCACCTGGCGCAGGACGAGGCGGACGCGCTCGATGTCAGTCATGGGCTTGAAAGTATAGTCCGCGCTTTGGGCTGTCCCATCTGGCTGACGAGTTGCGGCGATCATGATCGAGGTTGTCGTGGTGGGTGCATCGCACAGCTTCGGTCCCGGCTTTGCACAAGGAAGTTACTGCCATGCAACCAACCACGGATTTCGCGATGTTAGCGGACCTGGCAGCAAGACTGCCACAGTCGAGCGTGGCGGGTCGGTCTTTGGTGGGCAGTTTGGCGCGTCGGAAGAGGCTAGCGGAGGTGGAAGAGGTACGCCGCGATGACGCATCCATCCTGGCTGAGCAGGCGCAGGCTGGCGATGCCCAGGCCCTGCGGCCGCTGATGGAGCGGATCCGTCCGCGAGCCCTGGCCATCGCGATGAAGGTGCTGCGCAATCGTGACGATGCCGAAGATGCCGTGCAGGACGCGATGTTGAAGGTGTGGCGCAACCTGGGCCGCTTCGAGGGACGCGCGTCCTTCACCACTTGGCTCCATCGCATCGTGATGAACGCAAGCTTGGACATTCTTCGCAAGCGGACTGGGCGAGCAGAGGGTGCGGGTGCGGTGGCGGACGAGCGTGGCGATGACTGCCAGCCCAAGCTGGAGCCGGCCTGCGACCAGACTCCCGAGAGCAAGATGGGGATCGCCGAGATGCAACTCCTGGTGCGGGCCGCAGTTGCCCGCCTGGCGCCAGTGCAGAAGCAGGTCATCACCCTGCGGGAGTTCGAGGACTGCGCTTACGATGAGATCGCTGAGGCAGCGGCCTGTCCCATCGGCACCGTGATGTCCCGCTTGCATCACGCCCGGCAGCGGGTTGCCGAGGATCTACGAGCTGCGGCGGATTTCGACGTCGAGCTCTGGGCCGCGTAGAACTACTTCCGGGGCCGGTGGCCGGAACCGGATCCGACGGCCGGTTCCGGATTTCGGAACCGGCTGCCGGCCTCGGCCCCGGCAACCGTCACTAATTTCCAAGAAGCGGTACCAGAACTATCTGACCAGGCTGCGCACGAAGGCCACCAGCGCCGCGCTGCCAACTCTCGCAGGTGTTGATGCAAGGTCGAGCTTGCGCAGCATCCAGCGCACAGTCCAAGTGCTCGCAGCGCCGGCCGTGAGATTGACGTAAGCGCCCTGGTTCTCCACCTCGACGTAGGTGTGGCCGGCATTGGCGTAGATTTCGATCTCAGCCTCGCCGGGAGCAGCCTGCGAAGGCTTCGTGTTGGCAAAGGACTTCACCAGCAGGAGATCGCCATCCACGTGGGCTATCCAGCCTTCCTGTCCATCGGCAAAAAGTTTCTGATCTGCGGTAATGGCGGCGGCGTCATATGCGAACCAGGCCACGCCATTCACGATGGTTGTGTTCAGTAGATCTTGCGGCCCCTTGCGCGGCCCACCCTCGCCCATGGGGAAAAAGGTGACGCCGCCAGCCGCGACGCGAGTGATCTCCCAAGGCGCCACTTGGCGTGCCTGGCCGCGGTTGGCGATGGCGTACACGACGGTGACCGTACCCGCCTGGCTGTCAGCGGAGAACTTCTTCTCCACGGCGAGGCCGAGACTGGCCGCAGTGGAGCCAGACAGCGAGAGCACGGTACCGTCGAGGCTGGCTGCATACGGAGCTGAGTCGATCTCAGCGGGAGGCGGCCAGCCCCAGTCACTCTGCGGGCTCGGCCAGAAGGTCGAGCCGAAGTTGGCAGCGTCCACTGCCGGGCCGGTCAGGATGTTGTGGCCCGACAGGGCAAACTTGACGATGCGACCTCCCAGGTTCGCGTCGACCGCGAACAGCGTGTCGCCAAACTGGAAAGTGTAGACGCTGCCGTTGGCAGCCGGCACGACGGAGTTGGCTTTCACGGTGTCTCCTTTGCTCCGATCTGTCTCGCACGCGCTGGCTCCCAGCGCAAGGCACATGGCCATGCTCGCAGACAGCACAGGTCGTTTCGTCCTTGGCGATTGGCCCTAGATCGGTGGGCCTCTTCATTCTGGTCAACCGGTTTGGTGTGACCTTGCCGGGGGCATGCAGGTAGAATGCATTGCCCTCGAATGTCGCCCCTAGTCAGGCTCTTGCGGTTTCTCAAGGCCATCCTGCTCGACCGACGGGCATGGGCGTTCTGCATTGTTGCGGGGGCGGTGGCGACCTATCCCGTGGCCGTGGGGGCGCTGGGCGGGTACTTGGTGACCTCCAAGGCTGCGGCCAAGCTGGGTGTTTCCGTTGAGGTCCAGCGGGCGCGAGCAGGATGGGGTGTGCTCCGGCTCTATGGCGTGGTTGTGGGGAGAGAGCAAGGCCCTCTTCTGACCGTGGACAGCCTGCAGATCCCGTTTTCTGCCCTTTGGGGACGTGGGGTGGTGGTAGCCGACGGTCCGGCCGCCAACTTTGTGCGCGGCGGGACCGGGGACAACGTGAGCGCGATCCTCGGACGATTGCACGGCGCTTCCGCTGGACCAGCCACCGTCAAGGCTGGCACGTCGTCGCTACCTGCGCTGGTCGTGCGCGGCGGCAGCCTTCGGGTTACCGACAACCGTAAGGGCCTGTCCGTCACAGTGGGGGTTGTGGACGCGAGTTGGGAGACTGGCCTGCGTTTCCACGTCGACGTGAGGCAGGTGTCCGGGAGATTCGGGACGTATGGGACCGAGAGCAATCCGGCTTTTGGTGCCGAAAGTCTGACCATGCAGGGAAGCCTGCTGGGAATGCGCCCCGTCGGCTGGCCCGAAGTTTCGGTGCGCGAGGGCTATGTGCGGCCATTGGCAACCCTGCCGCTCACCGGTATCAGCGGGGCGATTCGGCCTGCGGCAGCGGCGCCGGCGTCCGCTGTCCGCGCCTTTGATTTGTTCTTCTCCGGCAGCTACGGTGGCGCCAAGCGTGCCCTGTGGACGGCGACAGGCCAGCTGCGGCCGTCGATCGATTCTCGCTCGCTGGAAGGCACGCTCTCGCTGCGGGCCGAACGATTCTCGCTCGACAAGATCGCCGAGATCCTGCCTGCCTCGGTTCTCGAACCTGAGAACACCGAGATCGACGCGGCCATCGATGCGAAGCTGGAAGGCCGGCGCGTCTCGTTCTCGGGCAAGCTGGATGTGAGCGGGCTCAGCCTGCTGCATGAGAAGCTGGCGAGCGAGCCGGTCAACGACCTGAACTTCGGGGTGCACATCGACGGCGCGGTCGACTTGGACAAGCGGCTGCTGGTACTCAACGGGGCGGAATGCCGTCTCGGCAGCTTGGCTGTGCGACTGGCTGGCTCGCTGGAACTTGCCCAGGGGACGTTTCGTTTCAAGAGCGGCCGCGAACTGCACTACCTGCCCAAGCTCGACTTGCAACTGCGCGTGCCGCGGATCGCATGCGCCAAGCTGCTGGCCAGCATTCCCGCGCCCATCGTGCCGCACCTCAGTGGGTTCGCATTGCAGGGTTTCTTCGAGGCTGACCTGCACACCAAGATCGACTTCGCCAACCTCGATGCGTTGGATCTGGGAGGCAAGGTTGGCATTGACGGCTGTCAGGTGCTCAAGGCTCCCGCAGAGGTCACTGCTCTTGCCGGCGACGAATCGTTGGTGCAGACCGTGGAAGTTCCCCCGGAGCCGCCAGGTAATGCCAGCAGCGAAACCATGACGTTCATCGTGGGGCCTGACAATCCGGACTTCGTGCCTTTTGCGCAGATTTCTCCCCACCTCATCAACGCCATCATGACCACGGAGGACTCGGGGTTCTTCAAGCACCGCGGCTGGGTGTCGCTTGGGTTCAAGACGGCCTTGCGTCGCAATATCGAGAACTACGGGTTCCGGCTGGGCGCCTCGTCCATCACCATGCAGATGGTGAAGAACCTGCTGCTCAGCCAGGAGAAGACACTGTCGCGAAAACTGCAGGAGCTGTTTCTGGTCTGGTACCTGGAGCAGATCCTGCCCAAAGAGCGCATTCTCGAGCTGTACCTCAATGCCATCGAGTTTGGGCCGCGGCTGTATGGCATTGGGCCGGCCGCGCGGCACTACTTTGGCAAGAACGCGTCCGAAATCACGCCGCTCGAGGCGGCATTTTTCTCGTCGATCTTGCCTAGCCCCAAGCGACGCTATGTACACTACTGCCATGGCGCGCTCTCGCCCGCCTGGGAGAAGTACCTGCGTCGCATCCTGACCCGCATGTACGAGCGCGACCGCCTGACCGAGGAAGAATACGCTGGCGCCGTGGCCTCGACGCTGACCTTCGACCACAGTGAGATGACTCTGAGCGAGAAACAGTGTCTTGAATGGGTCCGTCGCATAACCGCCAAGGCGGAGGTTGAGGCCGAGACGGACACAGATGCGCAATGACGAAAAATCGGGTTCTCCGGCCCCGAGCCCGAGGCGGCGCCGGCGTGGCCAGAGCCGATCGTTGGGCCTGCGCATCCTGCGCTGGCTGCTTTTCTTACTCTCGCCGATTGCGCTGGGTGCCGTCGCGCTGGGTGCCGTCTTCTACTACTTTGGTCACGATCCCAGTCTGCCGAGCCTGAGCGGCATAGCTGACTACCATCCGCCTCAGATCACGCGCGTGCTCGATCGCGACGGCAACCTGATTGGCGAGATCGGCTCGGAACATCGGACCCTGGTGACATATGCCCAGTTGCCCAAGGTGCTGATTCAGGCCGTGCTCGCTGCTGAGGATGCCGACTTTTTCGAGCACGAAGGCCTGGACTACAAGGGCATGGCGCGCGCTCTTATCGAAAACCTGCTTCGCCATAAGTTTGCCCAAGGCGCCTCGACCATCACCCAGCAGGTGGTCAAGCAGATGTTGCTTTCGCCCGAGAAAACCCTGCGGCGCAAGGTGCAGGAGATCATCCTGGCGCGCCGAATCTCGCAAAAATTTTCCAAAGAGGAAATTCTCGCCCTCTATCTCAACCAAATGAACTTCGGCCACGGCCGCTACGGTGTGGAAGAGGCCACGCGTTTCTACTTCGGCAAATCGGTGGGCGATATCGACGTGGCCGAGGCGGCGCTCCTCGCGGGAATGTTGCAGTCACCGACACACCTGTCGCCCTATCGGCACCCAGAGGCGGCCAAGAAACGTCAGACCTACGTGCTCGGGCAGATGGCAAGACTGGAGTACATCTACGAAGAGACGGCACGCAAACTGGCCGAACAGCCCATTGCCGTGATTCCCGAGGGCAGCGCGCGGACCCACAGCGCGCCCGAGGCAGTCGACAGCGTGCATCGCGCGCTCGACGATAAGTTCGGCGCCAGCAAGGTCGATACTCTGGGGCTGACGGTAAGGACAACCATCGATCCACGGCTGCAAGCGATGGCCCGCCAGGCAGTGGAGCGCGGCCTGGAAGAACTGGATCAGCGTCAGGGCTACCGGGGACCGGTCGGCCACCTGGCGGGAAAAACGCTGGAGAAACGCCGCCTGGAGCTGAAGAAGGATCTTCCGAGCTTGGGTGACGCGGACATTGTGGACGGCATCGTGGAGCGCGTGGAAAAGGATGCAAACGATCCCAAGCACGGGCGCATTCTAGTCTTCGTGGGCGGCAGTACCGGCGTGGTCGATACCGCCGCGGAGACGCGATACGGATTGGGATCGTCGGCGCTGGTCGATCGTTTCCGTCCCGGCGATCTGGTGCGCGTTCGCTTCGCGCCCGAACGCAAGCACGACGGCGAGCAGGACATGCCCTTGGCCCTGGAATTGGGGCCGCAGGCGGCCATGGTCGTGCTTGACCCGGCCACGCGCGACATCCTGGCTCTGGTCGGAGGCTACGGCTACCGCGCCGGCAGCTTCGATCGTTCGCAGCGCGCGCACCGCCAGCCTGGCTCGGCATTCAAGCCTTTCATCTACGCTGCGGCTATCGATTCGCAGCGCTACACCGCGGCCTCGGTCGTCAACGACAGTCCCGAGGTGTACAAGCTGTGGAAACCGCAGAACTACGACAAGGACAACTTTCGCGGACCGGTTCGGCTGCGCACGGCCCTGGCGCTGTCCATCAACACCGTGGCCATAAAGTTACTTTCCGACGTGGGCCTTGGTGCGACCCGGGAAATGGCCACCCACGCCGGCATCACCTCGCCCTTGCCTGATTCCCTTGAGCTGTCACTTGCCCTGGGCGCCAACACGGTCACGCCCATCGAGCTGGCAAATGCCTACGCAACGTTCGCGGCTGGCGGCCAGCACGGCGATCCGCGCCTGATCTCCGCCTTGGGCGCAGCGGCCATTGCTACGCCTGAGCTTGAACAGAATGTTCGTGCAGAGACGGCGTACATTATGGTCTCGCTCATGAAAAGTGTGGTCGAGTCGGGCACCGCCCGCGCAGCCGGGGTCAAGTTGCAGAGACCGGCCGCGGGCAAGACTGGCACGTCCAACGGCAGCCGGGACGCGTGGTTTGTGGGGTTCACGCCTGAGTTGCTGGCTGCGGTGTGGGTCGGCTTCGACGATGGCAAGAGCCTGGGACACGGCGAGGCCGGTGGTCGGACCGCGCTACCGCTTTGGACAGATTTCATGGTCAAGGCCATGGCCGGCCGCCCGGTGCGCGACTTCAGCCAGCCGCCGGGAGTGGCGGTGGTGCAGATCGATCCGGCCACCGGACTTCTGCCTGCGCCCGGTGCCGAGGGCGTCAGCGAAGTCTTTCTCGACGGCACCGCGCCCAAGGAAACCGCGGCCCCGGCGGGCGAGCAGGAGAATCCGGATCAGATGCTGCTGGAGAAGAACGAGTAGCCCCAGACGGTCGTGGGCGAAAACGTGGCCGTGGCCGAATCCGGTTCCGGTTTCGGATCCGGTTCTCGAAAGGCGGCTAGCTTCTCACCGGCGTCGCTTTGATCGCGGCCTTGCCGTCCTTCACGTAGACCGAGAAACGCGCTGAGCGGCAGCCATACTTGGCGACCAGTTGCTCCCGGTTGCTCCGCAACTTGGCGAAGAATTTGTCGGCGGCAACCGAGGTCGCGGACTCACCGCACTTGATACGAAGGGCGACGTATTCCTCAAAGACCTGCTGAAAGTGTGCCGCATCTTCATCCTTGGGCTGGCTCACCACCAGGGGAGGCAAGGGTACAGAAGGCCGCGGGGTCGCGACGGACGCGGCCATGGCCATAGAGACCGGCACGGGCGGTGGGGTCACATCGTGGTGCATGGGCGGAGGCGACGGCGCTTCGATGATGGAGGAAGGCGAAATTGCAGCGAACTCCCCCGAATTAGACGATGTCGCCTCGATTGGTGAACGGAAATTGGGCAGCATGAGAGTGCGGTTCACAGAGCCAGCCGGTGCAGGCGCTGCCTGATGGCTAGGCGCCGGCGCGGTCGGGACCGAAACGGGCGCGGATGTCACGCCCATGGTGGGTGGAAGCTTAGGCGCGCCAAACAACGAGGCCGCCACCGACGCCGGGTTGGGCGGAGGCGTTGGCTGCACAGGCTTGGCCCGTGACACGTCAAACGACTGTCCGTCGGCCGAGCCACCCCGATCCAGAATCGCGGCGATATCCTTCTTGGCCGTCTCGGATTTGGGCAAAACGGCGTGGGTGAAACGCTCGATCGTGGCGTTGATGTCCCGTGCAACACCACCCAGCTTGCCGCCGTACTTGGTGTCGTCGATCTTCTGGATCTCGTTGCGGGCCAGACTGTGCACCTCGTTGCGCAGACGCCGAATCGGGCTCTCCACCTCGGTTCGCTGGAGCAAGAGACCGATGCCGATCATGGCCAAGATGCCCAGGGCCAGGCGTACCCAGGGGAAATCACCGCCCCACCGCAAATCATCCGAGGAGGTCTGCAACAGCAGGACCCACGGATCGGACTTGGGAGACTGCTTGTTGAGCAGGACGTAGTAGGCCCGCTGCTCCGACGCTTCGCCGACAAAGGGTGCCGCAACCATGAGCATGCGCTCGTTCCCCATGTTCAGGCCGAGGGGGCGCGTGCGCTTGTTATTGGCGATCTCAGTGGCGTGCTGCTCGATGAGATCAGGCAACTGGCCGAGGAGCGCCTCTGGCAGGGTCGAGGAGACGACATTCTTGCCGAGAACGATAGCCACATCCACGTTCAGGTTGCGCTTCCAGATCTCGGCCAAGCGCTTGCCCGTGTCGAGCGCAACCACCACCGCTCCGACGATGCGCTCGCGTGACCTGGATGTGACCGGCGCCGCGGCCACCCGGCGCAGACGACCGGCAGCCCCCCACACGTCGTCCGACAGATAGCCGCGCAGGGCATCCCCCACCACCTCGGTTCCTGCAAGCGACTCGCCGTACTCGCCCTCGTCATCGCCCACCCGGGCCACCACGCGTCCCTTGTTGTCCACGGCGATGAGCGACTCTACCCCGATGGAGGCACGGTCAGGCACCAACGCCTTGAGGCGGCTGCGCACAGTTTCGTGAAGCGCCTTGGGCTCCCCCGCCCCGCGCGAAGAGGAATCGAGAGCCTCGGTGAGGTGCGCGTCGCGGCCCAGTTTGGCCACATAGTCGATCCAGCGGTGCGCATCGCTCTTGAGCATCTGCTCGGCCGCATATTGCGCACGATCCAGACGCTGACCTTCCAGTTGCTCGATATGACGATCGGCCGGGCGGGGTGCCACAAAGGCCGCCGTGACCGCAGCTCCGGCCAGCAGCGCGACGAGAATGAACCATATTTTGGACAGGAACATCGCTTCCGACCCCTATTGCTCGGTGGGCTCTTTGTTGGCCGTGCCAGACACTTTGATAGTCAGGTCGACTCCCTTGGGAGGCACCTCGACCGACTGTTCGTGGACCCAGCGGCCGTTGCTCCACACCTTGAGCGTGGCCGGGCCTTCTGGGACATCAGGCAACTTGAAGCCCCCCTTGTCGTCCACCGCCGCAAAGAACGGCGAGCTGGTGACGATCACAGAAATCACGACATGGGGATACTCCGTACAGCGCACCAGGTACTCCCCGGAGATGCCGAAGCGTTGCTTGCGAACTGTGCCCGCGCTGAGACGTTCGGGCGGCATGATTTCGGGGTGGCCCGGTATGGACAGGTCGTGCGAAACCTTGTCCGAGTTCCTGAATTCCACTACCGCTCCCTCGCCCACGACCACCGTGCTGGGATTGGCTTGCATGCCGACGATCTCGACCGGTGTGTTCTTGGGTGCCAGGATCTGGGTCTTGGGGCCCAGCAGCAAGACGACGGTGTCGCCGCGAGAAGGCGTCGCCTGGACGGGTACCGTGGTGTTCTCAACCCGCCAGTGGCCCAGAAAGCGCCGGCCAGACTTGAGCTCTTCCGGCAGCACTACCGTGCCGCGCACCAAGGCGGCGGCTGTTGCCACGGAGGGCGCCAGCGCGAGAAGACTGGAAAGGAGCAAGGGCGAGAATAGACGATATCGCGTCATCCGGTAAGGCCTCACAGCGGTAAGACACCGTTGTTTCTGGTTTCGAGAAGTGTCAACGAATAGGGGGCTGCTATCATGGCAGTTGCATGGGCACCACGCCATCCCAGACACTCGACACCTTTCCCAACCCGAAGCCCGAGCGGGACTACCTGATCCGCTTCGAGACGCCGGAGTTCACCTGCCTTTGTCCCAAGACCGGTCAGCCCGACTTCGCAACAGTGCGCGTGGAGTATGCGCCCGACCAGCTGTGCGTCGAACTCAAGTCGTGGAAGCTGTACCTGTGGTCGTACCGCAACCAGGGCGCCTTCCACGAGGCCGTCATCAACCGCATCTTGGACGACCTCGTGGCGACGGTTCATCCGCGGCGTGCGCGCGTCGAGGGCGACTTCAACATCCGTGGCGGCATTCACACCAGCGTGGTTGCTGAGTATAAGTCGACCTAGCGCTAGCACAAGCGGCTCCCTGAGCGCGAGAGCGAAACCCGCGGTCCTAGTTGGCCTTCTTCTTGTTCTGGATTACCGCGAGGGCCACGCGGGTCTCGCCCAGGAGATCGCGCGCGCCGGGCAAACGAACCGCCTGTTCGTCGCGCTCGATTTGCTTGAGCAGTTTCTCTTCGCATGTTTTGCACGAGGCATCGGCCAGCTTGGTGAGGGACTGCAAGATTGCCTGATGAACGGGATAACGAAGCTGGGGCAGTGAGGCCACTGGCTTGAGCGCGCCAAGCAGGATGGGCACGCCCTTAGCGGCGTTGCCGGAGAAGCCGATGGCGAATGCGGCCTTTTCGGCGCGCGTCCACGACTCATCCGTAGTTAGCACCTTGGCGTAGCAGTCGAGGTTCTTGTCGCAGGTCTTGGCCACCTGCATGCGGTCAAGCGCTTCGCCGAAGATCCCCTGCGCGTCCTTCTCCTTGTCGGCCAGCGACTTGAACGCGTCGTAGGTTTCCTTGCCGGCGATACGGGACAGATCGATGGCGGCGTTGGCGCGTAGGTCTGATGCCTTGACCCCGCCCTCGACGATGTAGCCGTTCTTTGCCGTGTCGAGCAGGATGGGCACTGCGCGCTTGTCGCCTGACAGGTAGATGCCGTCCTCGGCAGCCTGGCGGTCGGTCGCCGCCGCCTTCTTGTCGGTGAGCAGGTCGAGCAACACCTTGACGGCCTCCGGAGTGCCGATGAAGCCGAGGCCGATAAGAATGGCCTTGTGCTCGCCAGACTTGGCAGGGACTTGCAGGCGAGCGGCCA
>Ga0265316_10001598_pt1 | contig 24154 bp, 18 predicted proteins | sample 4522metaG_FD_202092 | JGI IMG/M metagenome (GOLD analysis project Ga0265316, IMG submission 202092) | Rhizosphere microbial communities from Carex aquatilis grown in University of Washington, Seatle, WA, United States - 4-5-22 metaG | ecosystem: Host-associated > Plants > Roots > Rhizosphere >... | reverse complement strand
CGAGGACGAGCGCGATGGTCTGGTCGAGCTCGAGGCCGCCGCCGAGCAGGTCGACCAGATCGGCGCCGGCCACCGCCGCCAGCAGCCCCCGGTACCGGGCCCGGACCATGGAGAGAGGCTCGTCGGCTGACGGCGCCGGGCGCAAGGGATAGAGAGGGCCGGCCTTCACGCGGTGGCCTTGGTCCAGGGCTCGGTCCTGGTCTCGGTCTTGGCCTCGGTCATGGGCATGGCCATGGGCCAGCAAGTGACCCAGATCGTGGACCACCACCAGCGGCGCGTGCACGCCGAGGCGTGCCAGCAGGTTCCACCAGGTGACCGCCGAGATGGCCTGTGCCGGCCCGTGCGGCTCGAGCTCCACCTCGGCGAGGGCCAGCGTGGCGAGCTGCCGCTCGAGCTCACCGTCCGCCAGATCGATAGGGCTCGACCGGGAGCTCGGCTCGGAAGGCGGAGGTGCCACCACCTGATTGTAGAAGAATTTCCCAGACCCGGCCCCCGAATCGGTGAACCGCCAGCCTGGCGTCGGCTCGGTATCCTGGCGGTGGTCCCCCGCCGCCTCAGAGCGTCAGATCTTGCGCAGGAGCAGGAGGTGCTCGCAGCGCGGCTGCTCACCGAAGAGGGCGCGCAGGCGACGGTCCATCATGTGGCGGGTCTGGGATGCCCGCGCCACCGGTCGCAGGCCCACCGGCTCGGCCACCGCCGCCACCGCCGACGGGGCATCCTCGGCGACGTCGCCCACGATGCCGTCCCCGACGACGAGCAGGGCGTGCCCGCCCGGCATGAGGACCCGCGCCACCTCGCGCATCCAGGCGGCCTGGGCCTTTGGCCACTCGACCGGATCGGCGCCGAAGCTCGACCCGTCGACCTTGCGGGCCCCCATCTGCGTGCTCTCGAACTTGCGGCGCGGCAGCTCGAGCCAGGCGAACCGGACGTCGTGTTGCGCCGCATAGTCGTACGTGCCGGCATAGGGTGGCGACGACAGCACCAGCCGCGCCGTCCCGGGCTCGACCGGCAGCGCCCGGGCGTCGCCGAGCTCGATCCGGGGAGTCGGCGTGCCCGCCGGGGTGCGCTTCTCCAGCGCCGCCAGCCCACGGGCGAGCTCGGTCGCCCGGTCGACGAGAAGGCGGGACGGCACCCCCCGGCCGATGCGCTTGTCGGCCCCGTCGCGCGGCGCCTCGGGGCCCGCCCGCATGACCTTGACCAGGATCGACGACAGGCAGAGCCGCAACGCCTGCCCCACCCCGCTCTTCCCCGGGGTCTCCATCACGAGGGCCCGCAGGCCGAAGAGCTCGAAGGCCACGTGCGGGAAGAAGCGCTCGAACTCCCGCTTGCCCCAGGCCGGGACCTCGGGCCGCCGCCGCTTGCGGGCGTTCTCGCCCGAAGCCTCCGCGATGCGCGTGGCTTCCGCCACCAAGGTGGCCCGGCCCTCGGCGCCGAGCAGGTTGGTCCGCACCTGGGCGATCGCGACCCCGAGGGGGCTCGCGTCGATCCCGACCGCGGATCGACCGAGGCCCATGGACTCGACCAGCACCGTGCCGCTGCCACAGAACGGATCCACCACGGTGTCGCGCGGGCGGCTGTAGCGCGCCACCGCCGCGCGGGCGATCGACGGGTGCATCCGCCCGGCGTACGAATGAAACCCATGGGTGAGCGCCCGCGCCAGCCCGGGATCCACGTCCCAGAGCTCGCCGAGGGCGCGCGCCTCGCCCGGCTCGCCGGCGGTGGTGACCGGCCCCCCGTAGGTCGCGAAGGCCCGGCGCTGCCGCGGGGCCGACCCGCCCCCTTCCCCGTCGTGGGCGGAGGGATCCTCGCGAAAGCGCTCTTCCAGGGCATGGCCGCGTCGGGGCGCCTTGGACGGGCGCGCCGGCAGGAGCGAGCGCGGCGGCTGGAGGTCGGCGCCGCCACCGGCGCGCGCCGAGCGGGCCCGCGCGCCCACGGGCTCGCGTGATTCGCTCGCCTTGGCCCTCGGCCCACCCGACGGGGCGGGCGGGCCGGCGGTCCGTCGCGGACGCGGGTCGTTCACGCCCATTTGGATGACTCGAAGACACCCTCGAGGAGCTTGTCGACCTCGGCCGAGACGGCGCGGGCGGTCTCGGTCCCGAGCAGCTGCAGCGCGGCGCGCAGATCCTGGAGGTTGCGCAGCTGCGAGAAGAGCTGCACGTCCGACAGGGCCTCGCCCCCGAGCAGGATGCGACGGATCACCTGGAGCTCGGCCAGGATCCCATCGAGATCGGTCGCGCTGACGCCCGCCCGCCGCGCATCGGGGTGGTCGCGGTGGTGGCGCTCGAGGGCCGGTCCGATGATGTCATCGAGGATGGGGATCTGCTCGGGGCTGTTCCACACGTGCTTGAGGATGAAGAAGTCCCCGTCGTCGACGTTGGGGCGGCCGTCGAGGATGGCGCTCGACGCGAACAGCTTGAGCAGCTTGACCAGCCGCCGGTCGCTGAGCGAGATGCCCTCGGCCCGGATCTGGAACACGAAGCCCTTGTAGCGGGCCATCCACTCCTCGGGGAAGCTCAGGAATTCACCGAGGCGCGCCTGGGCCTTGCGGATGTCCACCAGGGAAACGAGCGGCGTGACCGTGTCGGCGGCCCCGGTGAGCTCGGCGATCTCGCCGCGGATGCCGCGGGCCACGAGCCCGTGAAAGTGAAAGCTGTCGAGGTTCTCGGACATGGTGCGGACGAGGAAGCGATCGAAGATGGCGCCGAGGGCCTCGTCGTTGGGGACCTCGTTGGTGGCGCCGAACAGCGAGCACAGGGGCACCTTCATGGTGCGGCTGCCGGTGAAGAAGCGCCGCTCGTTGAGGATGCTGAGGAGGGCGTTCAGGATGGCGGAGTTGGACTTGAAGATCTCGTCGAGGAACACGATCTCGGCGTCCGGCAGCATCGCCTCGACCCGGCGCACGAAGATCCCCTCGCGGAAGGCCTTGATGTCCACCGGACCGAACAGCTCGTTCGGCTCGGAGAAGCGGGTGAGGAGGTACTCGAAGTAGCGGGCGTCGACCAGCCGCGCCAGGGAGCGGACGAGAGCGGACTTGGCGGTCCCGGGCGGGCCCACGAGCAGCATGTGCTCGCCCGCCAGCAGGGTGACGAGGAGCAGGCGAATCGCCTCGGCCTTGTCGAGGAAGCGGGCATCGAGGGTCCGCCCCACCTCGCGCAGCTGGTGCCCGAGCCGGAGCACGCCGGCATCCGCCGCGCCTGGGCGGACCACCCCAGCGGGGGCGCTCGCCTCGGAAGGAGCGGTGGCCGGCTCGTCGCCGAGGCCGCTCGTGAGCTTCTCGGTCGCGCTCATCGGAGCTTCTCGCTCGCGCTCATCGGCGATGCCTGAAGGGGGACGGGGTCTTCATCCGGACGGGAGGTTATATCGCATTCGCCTCCGGTCCCGGGGCGGACACCGCAAATTCGGCCACCGCCCGCGCCGACGGCCAGCGCGGCTGCCGGCGAACGTCGTGCGCGCGCGCCAGCCGATCGAGTCGCGCCGCGAACTGTCGACCGAGCTCCGAGGTCGGCGTCACGTCGGGCGGCCACACCAGCCCGGGCGCGACATCCTCGGCCGCCGCGAGGACGATCGCCAGCTCGCGACCGGCCGCCCCGGTGGGCGGGACCACCGGCAGCGGAACGATCGGGGTGGGCAAGGGCGCCGCCGCGGACCCCGACGCCCACGCCGATGCCACGGCCGGGTGGCGCCCGGATGCGAAGGGCGCCGGTGGAAACGGCGAGGCCGCCTCGGCCGGGTCCCGCGTGAACATCACGTCCAGCCACAGCAAGTGCGCGAGGAACTGCAGGCCATAGGCGATGGCGTCCGCCGAGGCCTGGGTGGCGTCCGTGCCGTCCTGCAGCGAGATGAACCGGTAAAGGGCGGTGGCCAGCGCATCGCCGACCACCTCCACCCCCTGGCTCTGCAGGCGGCCCGCCACCACCCGGCACAGCCCCGGAAAGCGCAGCACCGACAGGAGCCGCGCCCACGAGGGCGGTGGGTCGAGCCGCAGGGGATCGAGCGCCTCGCCGAGCGGGCTCGACTGGTTGAGCGCGAGGAAGGTCGCACGGGCCACCCCGGGCACCCCCACGTCCCGCAGCCACGTTCGCCGCGCGCTCTCGACCCGGATGCCGCGCAGCCGCCCCATCGCGAGGGCGTGCCCGGGTGGGCGATGCCCGACGAAGGTCCGCGTGCCGAGGCGGTGCTTGACGGTGTGGTCGCGCCGGATGACCTCCGGCAGGCGGGCCACCAGGGAGTGCCGGGCCAGCGCATCCCGCATCGAGGTGGGCGGCCCCAGGGTGGCGAGGGCCACGGTCACGCCGGCGATGCGCTCGAGCCGTCCGTCGGCCCCCGGACCGGTCGCGAGCACCGGATGGCTCATCGCCAGCAGGTTGTGGATGACGGCCCCGAGGCGCCAGGTGGCCTGATCGAGGGGCGGCAAGGGCGGTCGTGCCACGAGGCCGGTGAGCCGTTCGTGCCGGGCCACGGCCAGCGCCGCCGCGGCCTCGCGCTCCACGGGATCGAGCTCCGGCCACGCTCGGGCGGGATCCATGGGCCGAGCCGCCGGTGGATCGCCCTCGCCGGCGCGCGATCCGGCCCGGGCGGACGCCGACCTGGCCGAGGCGGTCGATTGAATCAGCGCCTGCACGTCCGCCACCGAGAGGGGACGACCCACGAACAGCGTCCCGCCACGCACGAGCGGCAGCAGGAACTGCGAGACGAATCGCCGCGCCATGGGCTATGGCTCCCGCTTCATCGACCGATGCGCCACAGCGGCAAGAAGCCCACCGACTGGTTCTCGATCTCGATCTCGGGCTCGGAGGCAAAGAGGCTGCCCGGCAGAGTGTCGAGCTCCGCTGGGAGCTCGCGCAGTTCGAGCTCGGAGAGCAGCCGCGCCTCGAGCGGACGCAGGGACTCCGCCGGGACCCGGAACGCCGGCTCGACGAAGCGCTCCGCCCGGGTACCGACCGCTCCCGGGCCGTGCAGGTCGTCGCTCCCGGGAAAGACCACCACGGAGCCGTCGGTCGCCCGCAGCCGCTCGGCCAGCAGCGGCGCCGGAATCGCCGGACGCAGGCAGCGTCCGATCGGAACCAAGAGGCCCGGCGCGGGGGCATGAAAGAGCTGACCGAACGGGAAGCCCTCGATGGCGACCGGAGCGGGCGCGCCAGGCTGCCCGGTGTGCCCGGTCTGCCCACCTTGCGCGCCATCGGCGACCACCAGGATCCCGCGCGCGAGGACCGCGACCCGATGGCGCTGCAGGGCCGACGGCGGCAGCGCGTAGCAGAGCGCGCGCAGCCAGCCCGCCTGTCGCCAGGGCACCAGGGTCGCCACTGTGGGCCCGCGGGCCCCCGCCGGCGCGGGCTCGAGGCGAAGGGGCGCCCGCAGATCGGAATCGGGCCGCTCCGCCAGGTGGGCGACCACCGTGGCGGACAGCTCGTGGGCGAGGCCGAGGGGGCTGGTCTGGTGCAGCTTGACCAGGTCCGCCACCGGGGTGAGCGTCGGGACGGGCGTCACGGTGGTCACGCTGGCGCCGGCGCCCACCGCCGGCGAGAAGAGGTAGAGGCGATCGGGGGAGAACTGGCCCTGACAGCCTCCGAGGGCGATCGGGTGCCGGTAGCCGAACGCCACGGCCAGCCGGTCACCGACCGGCGCGAAGAGGGTCATCCCGGGGGTGCGGGCGAGGACCTGCAGCAAGCGGCGGGGCGCCCGCTCGAAGCGGAAGAGCCAGAAGCTGTCCGGACCGCGCTCGAAGCGGCTGGCGTGCTCCACGTCGCAGAGCCCGGCGGCTGCCCCGAGCTCCGGCGCCCACTGCTGGATGCGCAGGACGTACGCGAGGAGGCGTGGACCGAGCCCGCGCCGGACGCGGACGAGCCAGTGGGGAAACTCGCCGGTCGCCTCCGAGGCTGGTGAACCGGCCGCAGCGGAAGAATGAGAAAAAGAAGAAGAAGAAGAAGAAGAAGAAGAAGAAGAAGACGACGGCGAAGAGGAAGAGGACGAGGCAGACACTCTGAGCGCGGCGGCGGGATCGCGCTGGAGCTCGAGGCGGAGCAGCAGCTTCTCGAGGGTCAGCTCCGACTCCACCGTGTGGGCGGTGGTCTGCTCCGCCGAGTAAAGGACGAAGTCCACGCCCGGAAACGACTCGAGCGCCGCCACGTCGTACCCGAGGGGAGCCCGCCCATCCCTGGCCTGGACGAAGTGCTTCCCGTGCCCGGTGAAGCACTGGCCACCCGCCAGCCGGGCAGCCCGCGCCGCCGCGTCCGCCATCGCCGCGGAGGTGACCGAGAAGACCACCAGCGCCTCGCGTGTTCCGCCTTCGCGCCGCACCTGCGCGATCCTCAGCCCGGGCTGCAGATCGTCGAGCGCCTGCTCGGCCGACCAGATGCGCAGGAAGGACACCAGCCGGTCGAGCGCGCCGAAGCGCGCCAACCACTGTCGCCCGAGCGCGGCACCCTTCGAATCCACCGCGAGCCCGGGCAGGTTGAAGCGGGTCTGCCCGATGCCGACGCGCTCTAGCATCCGTGGAGTTTAATACGAGGAAGATGCCGGGGGGACGTATTGCGGCGAGGACCTGGATCGTCCTGGTCGCTGGTCGCGTCGCTAGGCCCTTCGGATGCACGCGGGATCTGCTGATAGGATCGCCTGGATGTCGGCTCCGGACGACGACGAACCCATCACCGCCGAAGAGACCCGCGTCATCATCCGGAACGGGCAGCTCGGGGTGATGGCGCAACGCCTGGCGCGGCACCGGCACTACACCTCGCTCGCTTCGCTGCTCGAGCGTCTGCCGGGTCTGACGGTGGCCTTGCGCGCGCTCACGGACGCGATGCGACTCCTCCTCGCGGCCCTGCGCGACGAGCCGGAGAGACGCCGGGGCGAGCGCCTCTCGGCGAGCGCGCGCGAGGCGCTGCGCACCATCCGCCTGCTGGCCGGCGAAGCCCTGGTCGAGCGCGTTCGCTTGCCCGCCCTCACCGACGTCGAGCGCACGGCGCTCGGGGTGGCGGGCAGCGCCTTCCTCGAGGCGGGGGATCTCGTGCGCGGCGCCCTCACCTTTCAGAGCGCCGGGGACTGGGCGTCGGCCGCCGACGCGTGGGGGCGGCTCGGGGATCTCGACGCCATGGAGAGCTGCCTCGCGCGCGACGACGAGCAGCGCCGCCTGCGGCGCGGCGCCGCCGGTACCATCCGGGAGATCGCGTCGCTGATGATGGCCGGCGAGCGGCGGGAGGCACTCCGGCTCGCCGATTCCATCCCGAACGGGACCGACGACGCCGCCGCTGCGCGCCGGATCGCCGACGATGTTTCGGCCCGCCTCGTCCGGGGCCGTGCCCTCACGTTGCGTCTCGTCCTCGACCGCGGGGCGAGCCCGTGGAGAGAGCCCCCCGGGCCGGGCGGCGACGGCCATGGGCATGGGCATGGGCATGGGCATGGGCATGCCCCGACACGGCTCCGGCTCGCAGGGGTACCGGCCCGCCTCGGGCGCGACGCGAGCGGCGAGATCGTCCTGCGCGATCCCGGAGTCTCCCGCCAGCACGCCCGCATCGAAGCCACGGGCGCCGGCCTCGAACTGGTGGACGCCGGCTCGCGGATGGGCGTGTTCGTGGCCGGCGCGCGCCTCGAGCGTCCCTTCCCCCTCACCGGTGACTGCACCGTCGCGCTCGGCCCGACCTGTCCCCTCTCGTTGCACGTCCCCGCTCCGGGACGGGTCGAGCTGCGTGGGGTCGCGGGGCTGGACCGGGGCCTCGTCGCCGGGGTGGCGTCGGGGCGCCTCGCGCTCGACGGGTTCCTGCCCGGAGCCGCGGGGGCCTGGCTCGAGTTTTCGGAGCACGGTGTCCACCTCGGCCATGCGCCGGGGATCACCGTGCGCCTCGACGGCCACCCCGCCGCGCACAGGGTGGACCTGCTGCGCGGCGATCTCCTCGAGCTCGAGCGCGAGCGCGAGGACTTCGGGCTCGAGCGCAATCCGACCTCGCGGGACGCGGGCGGGGCCAACCCGGCCCCCGCGCGAACCGTCCTCCTGGAGGTCGAGTGAGCCACGAACCCCCGCCGGCCGGGTCCAAGGTGGGGGTGGGCACGGGCACCGGCGTGGGCACGGGCGCGCTCGGCCCCACGCCCCCGTCCGACGAGGATCGCGGCGACTGGCTGGAGGTGGTGGCCCGCCTGCGCCTGCACCTCGACCGAGCACCCGACGACGGCCCGGCCCACCTGCGGCTCGCCCACGCGCTCCTCCGGCTCGGCGAGGTGCAGTCGGCGCGTCTCATCGTCGAGTCCCTGGAAGAGCGGGCGGGCGACGCGCTCGATGGCGATCGCGAGGTGCGCAGGGAGCTCAACCGGCTCCTCGCGCACCTCGAGGAGCGCGCCGGGGCCCGAGCCCTGGCCGCGATTCGCTGGGAGAAGCTGCTCGGGGACGACATCGACAACCCCGAGGCCTGGAGCCACCTGCAACGCCTCCGGGCTCACGCCCACGCACACGCGCCCGCACCCGCACCCGCCGAGCTCCCGATCTCGACCTTGGCCTCCCCGGAAGGCCTCACGACCTCGCGCTATCGGCTGGTCCGCGAGCTCGGCCGTGGCGCCACCGCCACGGTGTACCTGGTGCGCGACGAGCGCCTGGACCTGCCCCTCGCGCTCAAGGTCCTTCACCCGCACCTGGCCGCGGCCACCCGTGCGGGCGCCCGGGCGCGCTTCTTCGCGGAGGCAAGGCTCGCCGCCCGCCTGCGCCACCCGGGCGTCGTGGCGATCTACGACATCGACGAGCAGAGCCGCTCGCTGGCCATGGAATACGTGGCGGGCGGAACCTTGCGCGAGCGCCTGCGTCGCGGCCACCGGCCCTCGTCCGCCGAGGCCTGGGCCATGACCCGTGGACTGCTCGAGACCCTGGCGTTCGTCCACGCGGCCGGGGTGGTGCACGGGGATCTCAAGCCGGGCAACCTCCTCTGCCGCACGCACACCGACCTCGTCCTGGCCGACTTCGGCGCCGCCGAGATCGGGTGGCCGGATCGACCCCCGTCGGCCGCGTCGGCCGGACCTTCCGGGGACTCGGCGGGCGGGGGCGCGATGACCGGCGGGCGCGCCGACGACGAGCCGGCCGGGACACCGCTCTACCTCGCGCCGGAGCTGTTCCGGGGCGAGGCGCCGAGCCCGCGCACCGATCTGTTCGCCGCCGGCCTCGTGGTGTGGGAGCTCGTGACCGGTCGGCCGGCGCGTCGACCCGGACAGCTGCTGGCGGGCGGCGCGACCTCCCCCATCGCGCCGTTGCCGCTCGACGCCTGGACCGAGGACGCCCGTCGCGCAGCGGCGCTCGCGTCCCTGGTGGCCGCCCTGACCGCGGCAAGGCCCGAGGCGCGCCCCGCGTCGGGGGCGGAAGCGCTCGCGCTGCTCGCGGCGCTGGGTGCATAGGCGATCCAGGTCGGCGGCCCCTCACGGGGTGGTCGGGGCCACGGCGCGGGGGGCGATCCAGTAGACGGCGCCGCCCTGGTCATCGGCGAAGAACAGGCGGCCGTCATCGGCGAACGCGACATCCGCCGGTCGCTCGAGGGCGGAGCCTCCCGGACCGAATCCACCCAGGAACGGATGCCAACCCTCGACCGGCTTGTGGGTGGCTGGATCGGTCCTCGCGTAGACGATGCCCGCGCCGGCCCAGGCCGGCGTGGTGTAGTAGCTCCCGTGCAAGGCCACGAAGATCCCATCGCGAAACGGCTCGGGCCAGATCTGTCGTTCCCAATCGAAACCGAAGGGCGTGTCCGCCAGGGTGAAGGACGCCTCTTCGTGCGTGACCTGACCGCACACATCGGACGTGGCCGACACGGCCGACGTGACCGGCTCCGCCGTCGAGAAGCAACAGGGGTACCCATAATCCGTCCCCGATCCCACGAAGATCAGCTTCTCACGCGCCCCCGGGGTTTGGTCCTCACCGAGCTCGGTCGCCGCGCAGACCTCATCGGTGCGGTGGCAGCGCATGTACATGGGGTTGCGGAAGCCCTTGGCCACCGGATCGACCACGCCGACCCCGATCCGGCCGATCGCGCCGCCAGGGGCTCCGCCGCACGACCCGTAAGCGCCCCGGCTGAGGTAGAGCTGGCCACCCGGGGAGCGGGTGAGGCCGTGGGTCCATCGACCATCTGCGAAGAATGACGCTGGCAGGCCCAGGTCCTCACGCGCGCCCGCCATCTCGACCCGCTGGCCCGTGACGTAAGGAGTTCGCGAGACGCCTGCCGTGGTGGTGAAGTACAGGAAGCCGCCTCCGAGCGCGAGGCCGTGCACGTCCGGCACGTCGGTGGCAAAAACATGGAGCTCGGCGCTTCCATCGTGGTCGTCGTCGGAGAGGATCACGATTTGCCCGAGACCGCCGGTGGCACCTCCTGCGGTGCTGAGACTCGGCGATCCGACGAAGAGATCCCCGTTCGCGGCGAACACCAGGGTGCGGGGAGTCCCGAGCTTGGCGAATCGTCGAACGCAGAAGCCGGCCGGCAGGTCCGCGCCGGCGACGTCTTCTCCTGCGGACTGGCAGCCGGCGGACAACGGTGGGCCGCCGCTCCCGCCGCCGCCGCCAGGCGGGACGCCTGGTGGTTCGGTCGGAGTCGCGTCGCCGACGGAGGTTCCATCCGGAGACCGACCGGCGTCCGGAACGGCCGGCATCGCCGAGTCATCCATCGGCACCGCCATGGATGACCCCGAAGGTGAAGCTCGACACGCCGAGCCGGCGACCACCGCGACGAAGAGGCACCATGCGCCGACCTGGGCGCTCTTCACGGCGTCCGTCTTACTCCGCGCAGGCGGGGCGGGCAAAGCCGGATTCGCGCTAGATTTTCGCATTCGCGCCGCGGATCGGCCGCGCGACTTCGGGGGATGATCTCGCGGCGCGAGCCCCGGATGCGGCTGCCTGCGGGTTGATATCCTCCTCCTCGATGACCGCGGTGTGGCGGAACACTTCGGTCAACGCCACCCGCTCGTCCGCGGCGATCTGCCTGAGAACGAGCTCGGCCTGGGTGTCGTCATCGACGCGCATGGTCTTCCTGAAGATCGCGCGCAGGGTCTCGAGCGAAGTCGGATCGCAATCAGGGGCCACGCCCCGGCTGACCTCCACCGCGCCACGAATTCCCCAGCGCCCGTGCAGGTCCGCCGCCGCCTCCTTCCCGACGCGCACAATCAGCAAGCCCATGTCGTGCCATTCGGCGATCCGCCGCAGGCTGAACCGCGTGTTCAGGAACAGGCGCGGGATGGGGGTGTTCACCAGCGCCTCCACGCACTCGATGCCCTCCTCGGCCAGCCTGGCCGTCTCGGCCTCACCGACGCCGCCGAGATTGGCGAGAGGCGTTCCGGTGTCGGAGGCTCTCCGCGACATCCCGAACAAGGTCGAGACGCGTGTCTGCATCCATTCGAAGGCCGAGGAGCCCATCACGGCGACGCCCGCCCCGACTCCGAGCGAGATGAGGACGGCATCGACGCCCTCCTTACCCCCCTGGGACGTCGGCGCCCCCAGCCACCTGGCATCGTCGAGTCTCGCGAGCAGCACCACCGCCAAGGTCGTGATGATCGCCAGGATGAGCGATCGGAAGGCCTCGGCGAACATTCTCTTCGTCGCATCGTCGTTGGCCGCACGGAGGCACACCCGGGACAGATCCAGCAGGAAGCTGGTCCCCGCCGCGCCGATGACCGCGAAGGCCGCCATCGTGCGGGGGCCGTCGAAGGCCGTTCCGGCGGTATGAAACGGGGGGATCAGGAAGCTCACCGCCCCGACGATGGTGGCGCTGGTCATGATCCCCCACATCCCGGCGAAGACCTCCGCCCGCGACAGGGACCACTGAGCCTTGCCGATCTCGTAGTTCCAGGTCGACAGCGCGGACCTCACCAGGGTCGGAGCGAGCCCCGGGGGGAAGGTCGGCCGAACGCTCTGATAGATCGCGCGCTTGTTGATGAGCAGGTAGGCCAGCCAGGACAAGCTCGGAGGCAAGGAGCACGCCGCCAGCACCAAGATCCCGAAGTGCTGATCGATGGGCGGCAGGTGTCGCTCGCCCCGAAGATCACCCTGGAGCAGCGCCTGCGGGAACAGGATGAGGAACAGGCCTCCGAAGATCAGCAACGCGACCACCAGCAGGACCCAGCGCGGCCACCACTCGCGCTTGCGGCTTTGCCAGATCCCGGCCGTCGCCTGGATGAGCCGGGTCGACATGGAGAGCGCCTGGCCGTCGTCGCCCCGGTGTCCGTTCGGAGGTTCCCCCTCTGCCGGACAGGGAATGGTCGTGACCGGTGGAAACGATGTGGGATTGGGCCGTCCCGAGCTGGGGCTCACCTGGGTCTCGCTCGACATTCCTTCTGCCCTCCCTCGCGGTCCAGCGCGGATCTGGCCCGCTCTCAGCAAACGGAGCAGGTCGCCGTTCTTCCCCTCCTCTCCATCTTCTAGCCCTCTTCTTGAACTCTTCTTCCCCTGGTCGGCCTTCCAGCCCGGCAATGGTGCGCCGTCCTCGTCGCTGTCGTGTGCGGCCCTCTCGGCGATTTGCACAACCGCTCGCGCGGTTCAAAGTTGGGGCCGGATGCCACCCGCGATCTCGCCAAAGGGACCGGCCGCCCTGCGAGCCACCCGTGCTGCCCGGGCTGCCATTCTCCAGCACGGTCGCGAGGCCATGGCGTTTCAGGCCCTCGATCCCGCGCTCTCGATCTGGCTCGACGCGACCGGAAGCCCGGGAGGCGTCGCCGCCGCTTACGTCGACACCGGCAGCAGCTGGGTGGCCGTGGGCCTGCCGTTCGCCCCCGAGGCGGAGGTGCCGGAGGTCTGCCGCGCCTTCGCCGCCGCGGCGCGGGCCGCCGGGCGGCGCGTGGTGTGGTTCGGGGCCGAACGCGTGCTCGAGGGGTGTCCAGCCCTGCGCGTGGGCGCCCTGCCCGAGTGGCGCCCGGCGGACTGGACGGGCACGCTGCGGGGACACCGTCGGCTGCGCGAGCAACTGCGGCGAGCGCGCGCCGCCGGGGTGACCGTCGCCCCCGTGTCGCCGGAGGCCGTGGTGCCGGGCCGCCCGCTGCGGGCCGAGATCGATGCGGTGGCCGCCGCTTGGCTCGCGCGGCGGCACCTCGAGCCCATGCAGTTCCTGGTCACCCTCGATCTCTGGCGGGAACCTGCCGCCCACCGGTACTTCGTGGCCTCCCGGCACGAGCGCGTGGTCGGCTTCCTGTCGCTCGTCCCCATCCCGGCCCGGGCTGGGTGGCTCTTCCAGCATCTGCTCCGCGCGGCGGACGCACCGAATGGCACCTCCGAGATCCTCATCGATCGGGCCATGCGCGCCCTCTGCGACGAGGGAGCCACGCTCGCCACCCTCGGCCTTTGCCCCCTCCGCGCCGATCCGGCAAGTCCGCGCGATCCGGGGGCGCTGACCATCTGGCTCCGACTCGCCGGCTTTCTCGGACGCGGGCTCTACGACTTCCGCGGCCTGCGGGCCTTCAAGGAGCGCCTGCACCCCGGGTCCTGGCGCGACGTCTGGTTGCTCGTTCCCCCGGGAGGCTCGCGGCTGCTCGCCGTGCTCGACGTGCTGCGGGCCTTCGCCGGGGGACGGCTGCTCGCCTTCGTGGCGCGCTCGGTGGTCCGACGCCCGAGCGCCACCTGCCTCGCCCTCGGGCTCCCGCTCGTCCCGTGGACCGTCACCCTGGCCGTTCTGGCCGCCCTCGGGCTCCACGGCCCGCTCGGCTACAGCCGCGGAACGCTCGGCGCCTTCGCGGGGTTCGACGCGCTCCTCGCCCTCGGGCTCGCACGGGCGGCGCGGCGGCCACGCCCTCGCACGCTCTCGCTGCTGGCCGGGCTCGCCACGCTCGACGCTCTGGTCTCCGTGCTGCGGGTGGCCGCCATCGGGCTCGGAGGCCACGCGGTCGAGGTCGCGTTGCGTCTGATCGCCACCGGTGCGCCCATCCTCGGGGCCACCGCGCTGTGGTCGGCGGCCTTCCGCCGTCGGTGAGGCGGCGGGGCGGCTTTCAGGTGTCGGAGGGCGACGGCGGCGGCGGCGTCCCGAACAGGCGCCACTTGGGAGAGATCCCGAGCAGGATGCCGTGGCGGTCGCTGCCGCTCATGAACCCGACCAGGCCGACGATCGACAGATCGAGGGTCTGCGTGACCGACCAGGTGAGTCCAAGGGTGGCGAGGAGCTGCTCTGGATCGGAGGACAGGAAGTGGACCGCAGATAGCTCGCCGGTCAGGGAGAGCAGGTCACCACCCCCGAGCCCGAGCTCGAGGTCGAGGCCAGCCTCGAGGCCCTTCGGTCGTCCGCTGGTGGCATCTGGCGCGGGATCGACGAATCCACCCAGGTTGAGGGCGAGGTGCAGGGTGTGCGTCGCGAGACCGACCAGGGCCAGCCCCTCGATCCCGACGCCATGCGCTTTGGAGGCGACCGGGAGCTTCGGTCCGAGCTGCACGCCGCCGGCCAGCGCCGCGTGTCGGCCCGCCGCCGGCCCCGGTGACCGCTCGCCGCCCCGCGGGAGATCCCGGTCGAACAGGCCGATCTTCAGCGACGGAAACAGGCTGTCCGGGGCGGCGTGGTCGAAGGAGAACGGCCCCACGTCCGGACCCTCGATCGCGTAGGCCCCATCGAGATCCAGCTCGAGATTGGGAAGCAGGCCGAGATCGAGCTCGAAGTCGGGCAGGACCGCCCGCCACGGGTTTCCGGTGGGTCCCCGGACGGCCCCGAGCTGCAGGTCCACCTCGGTGACGCCGGCCTCCTCCATCTCGAGATCCGTGGGCTCGAAGAGCGGGCGCACCGGCCGGGCCCCAGCGGCCGCGGGACCGAGGAACGCGACCGCCAGCCAGCCGAGGAGCGAGCCGCGCGCGACCGCGGCGCACGCATGCCAGAACGTATGCCAGGTGCCAGCCGTCATGGTGGCGGGCAGCGTACATCCTGATCGGGGATCGGGTGCGCCCGCGGATCGCCCGCCGGGCCCCGCAGGCTACCGGCGGCCTCCTTGCACCTGGGCGGCGCGCTCGGTGACCGTCGCCCGGGGCCCGATGCCCGGGTCACGGGCGCGGTGCGCGAAGGCGCTGATGGCCAGCACCAAGATGACCCCGGCGACCACCCCAATCATCAACATGATCCGGTTCGACATGTCTTCCTCGACGCCTGACAAGACAGAGGGATCCCCCTCGGAGGGACCTTCTGAGAATCGGCCCCTGCCGACAAGAACGAGTTGTGTCGGCCCGCTGATCCGGCCCGCGCGAGGGGTAGAGCCTCAGGCAGGATCCGCCGACAAAGCCCAGTAGCGGATGCTCTTCCGATCGGTCGAGGCAAATTCATCCACGAGCGCGCCTTTCCAGATCTTCTTGAGCTCGGGGCTGAGCACCAGCTTGTGGGTGTCCCCGACCTTGAAGCTGCGGAGCTTGCCGGAGACCTGCGCCTTCATGGCATCCGTGATCTTGCTCCGGGGCTGGCGCGGCTTGTAGTGAGCCACCAGGATGGACTGCTTGTCCATCGGGCCACCGATGACCTGATAGCGCATCACGTAGGCATAGTCGTAGAGATCGTCGGGCGGGAACTGGGTGGGCACCTCGACCAGCTTCGCGGTCACCGTGAGCGGGGCCGGGCCCTCGGCCGCATGCACCGCCCTCGCCGCTCCACCGGCGAGAGTGAGCAACAGGCCCGCGGCGGTCAGCGCCACGAGGGCGGAGCGGCCCGCACGGTTCGGCGTTCGCGATGTCGAGGTCCTGGTCTGGGTCTGGGTCTGGGTCGGGGTCGGGGTCGGGGTCGGGGTCATGGCAAGGTCCTCCGAGGGAAGAGTCCAGCGTGGATGGGCAGGTCGCCCGGGGCGGGGGGCTCGGTCGGCGGGGTCATCATCGCCTTCGGGGTCGCCGTCGGGGGCGGGCTGGTCGCCGCGTCGTCCGCCGCGCCCAGCAACAACATCTGCAGGTTCCGAGCCAGGCCTGGTAATTCCGGATTGGCCCTGCCCGCGGACCGGTAGGCGCGCGCGGCTCCGACCCGATCCCCCCGCGCCTGGCGCACGGCGCCGAGGCTCGCCCAGGCCTCGGCGAAGGCGGGCAGCTCGTCGGTGGCCCGGCCATAGGCCACGGCCGCCCCCGGAAGGTCGCCGTCGCCACGCCGTTGATTGCCGAGGTTGAACCAGTGAATGGCCAGCACCTCCGCCGGGGACAGCGGCCGAAGGTACGCGGTCGCCTCCGCTGGCCACGGGCCGTACTTGCCCACGTACCACGAATCGGGCATGGCCTCTCCGCGGCGCAGCAGCTCGACGTTGCGCGCGCGGGTGGTGCCAGAGGCCCGGGCGCGCACGAAGAAGTGTCCGGGGACCATGACCCCATCGAGCGGAATCCCGAGCCGCTCGGCCAGCACCAGGTAGAGCGCCCCGAGTCCGACGCACGAGCCCTTGCGATCGGCCACCACGCTCGGGAGCAGCATGAAGCGGAGCGCGGTGCGCTCGACCTCTCGGGAGAAGCCGAGCTCCCCGAACACCACGGCGTTCAGGCTGTCCACACCATCCTCCCCTTTGCCCCGGGGGCGGGCAGCGATCCGGTCCGCCATGGTCTCGATGACCTGCCAGGACCCGGCGACATCGCTCGGGGCCGCTCCGCGCTCGGCGGCGAAGGCGAGGAGCGCGCTCGCGAGGGGGCCCGGAACCCGGTGGTCCCCGCCGCGCGCCGGATGAAGGGCGCGGCAAGCCGTCCCTTCGGAGGCCGCGGCGAAGATCCCGAGCGCCGCCACCACCACCGACCTCGTGGCGGCCGGGCCGGCGGGGGCGGCGACCGGGCTCATCGGGACGTGACCATCTGCCAGCCCTCCCAGAAGTCGTGCAGATCCCGCGCCGTCATCATCCAGATCACCAGCTTCTTGGCGGCGAGGGCCTCGACCCCACGGCGGAGCAGCTTCTGCCGCACGTTCGGGCCACCGCCGTAGCTCATCACCAGATCCACCGGATAGCCGAGCTCCCGGGCCAGGTGGGCCGACACACCGGCGTGCTCGCAGTCCATGAGCTCGTACACCCCGGTGAAGCTGTCTCCGAGGACCACGATCGGGCTGTCGGGATCGTCCTCGTAGGGTGCCCCCGCGTCGGTGAAGACCTGGTCGCCGACCAGGTCTTCGGGCGCATAGCGCGCCTTGTCCGCCTCGGGGAGCCGCGAGTGCAGATCGCCGTGGCGGCTGAAGGGGGCGGGCCTCGTGGTGTAGGTGTGCCGGTGGGCCGCCAGCGCCGAGAACCAGGGATAGCGGCGCACGCGCTCGGCCACCGTGTGGGCCGCGAGCTCGAGCCCCCGATTGGTCCAGTGGGTGTCCTGGGCCTGGAAGAGGCCGGGCCCGGGCGAGACCGGTGTGGTCGCGGTCGTGGTCTTGGGCGTGGGCGCGACCGCCTCGGCGGTGCGCGCCGCCAGGAACCCCGGGAGCAGATCCACCACCTCGACGCCCTTGTCCCCGAGCTCGACCAGGAATTTTCGCTCGAAGGGGTTCACCACCTGGCCGAGGAAGCGGGCGCCGAGCGCACGCTCCTCGGGGGTGGTGCCGAGCTTGTCGGGGAAGATCTCCTCCTTGGTGGGGACGGGCACGAACAGCAGATCGACCCCGTGCTCGGCCAGCAGCTTCCGGAACTGGACGATCGCCGGCAGCGGATTCTTCGGACGCTTCTGCTTCTCGATGTCGCCCCCCACCGCGTAGGCCAGGGACTGGCCGAAGAACAGGAAGCCGTCGCCGCCCGCGGTGGCCTTGGCCTCGTGCGGGATGGCCCCGAGCTTGCGCTCCATGAGCTCGCGCAGGGGCGCGACCTCGGCGCCCCACCGGGTCCACGACCCGCCGTGGGCGGCGAGCTCGTGCTTGATGGCCGTCAGGACCGGCGCGGGCTCGGGGGACGCCGCGGTGTGGGGCAGCCGCGGCGTCGGCGCCGCCGCGGCCGCGGTGTCGCCACCCGGGTGGCCGGCGGCGCCTCCGGCGTCCTTGCCGCCTCCGCCGGCGAACCCTTCCACCAGGAAGACGTTGTAGACCGGCTTGCCCTCGGGTTTCCCGCGCATGACCACGGTCGGGGCGTCGAAGACCTGGCCGCCGAGCTCGTGGACCACGGCTGGCTCGGTCTCGGAGTCGGGCCAGGAGGCGGGTGCGGCGCCGGGCTTGCCGGCCGAGCCGACGAGGTCGGTGTTGTACGAGGGATACCAGTAGGAGGCGAGCTGGTGCGCCCAGCCCTTCACCTCGGCGGCCGACAGCACCCGGCCGGCGTACTCGTCGTGGACGAACTTCACGAGCGCGCCCAGATCGGAGGCGAGGGCCGCCGCCGGGACGCGCCCGTACACCTCGCCGAAGCCGTCGTGATCACCGTCGGGGAGCGCGCCCATGTCGTGAAACCAGGGGGCGAACTCGACCTTGACCCAGAGCTCCCATCCCGGGGCGGCCGGGAGCTGATGCAGGTAGCCGAGCTCGGCCGTCTGCCGGACGAACTGCGGGCCGCCGGGCTCGCCCCAGCTCTCGGCGCGCACCTTGCTGGTCACGTCCTCGAGCGCGTCGGCGCCGGCCACGTGCTTCGACGCCAGCAGCTCCACCAGCGGCGCCAGCGCCAGCGGGTGCGCCCGCTCGTCCGCCGTGAGCGGGAGGGCCGCGAAGTCGCCCGTGAGCGAGTCCTTCTCGAGCGCACCCGCGAACGGGTGACCGGTCTCGATGGGCTTCCCCGAGCCGCGCGCGGCGTTCTCGGGCTCCGGATCCGCGTTCATGAAGTTCGCGTGGTAGGCCGCGTAGTCGAGGTTGGCCCGCGTCGCCCGCGTCACCTTGCGGACCAGCACCTGCGACTCCGTCCGCCGGTATCCCCGGTTGACCGTGGTCACCTCCGCATGCTCGACGCTCCGCTTCCCCTCGCCCTCCCCCGTCCCGGCCCCCGCCGCCGGTTGCTTCCAGGGTGCCCCGCCCCCTCCATGCCCGCACGCTCCTCCCCCCAGCAGGGCCGAGGCCACCAGCCACGCCAGCCGCCTGGACGCGCGGGGATGCTCGCCGCGTTTCGCGTCACGCATACTGGCCCCGCTTGAAGCGCCACATGACCCGCAGGACACGCAAGGTGTAGGTGAAGGCGTTGAGGTGGGAGATCTCGTCGGCGTACCGGGTGGGGATGGGGGCCTCACCGACCGCGAGCCCGCGCGCGCGGGCCGACGCGATGACCTCGAGGTCGAAGTCGAAGCTGTCGCTGAGGCGATCGAAGGGCAGCTCGGCGAGGGCGCGGGCCCCGTAGACCAGGTAGCCGCTGTGAAAGTCCGTCATGGGCAAAGCGAACACCGCCTTCTCGAGCTTGTTGAACAGCCAGTTCCCCGCGTACTTGTAGGCGGGCATCCCGCCGGCGATGGCCTGTCCGCCGGCGATCCGCGAGCCCTGCAGGAGATCGAGCCCCCGCCGTTCCATCTCCGCCAGCAGGTCACCGAGCACCTCCGGGCTGTACTGTCCGTCGGCGTGCACCGCCGCCGCGGTGCTGGCGCCGCCGGCGCGCGCCGCCGCGAGACCGGTCTTCATGGCGGCGCCGTAGCCGCCGTTGGCGTCGCGCACGATGATCTCGAGCTGCTTCACGCCGCGGGCCACGCCGCGCGCCACCGCGACCGTGTCGTCGGTGCTGCCGTCATCCACCACCACGATCTGCTCGAGATCGGGCGGCCGGGCGTCCACGATGCGACGGATGACCTCGGCGAGGTGCCGGCGCGCATTGTACGCCGGCACCACGATCCACAGGCTCACGCCGCTCCCCCGCCCGTCCCGGTCGCCCCGAGGCGCGCCGGCGCCCCGGGCGCATCCCGCAGCGGGGCTTCCAGTCGGGCCTCGAGCCGGGCTTCGATGATCGGCTGGTAGCGTGCGACGTAATCGTCCACGATGGCCGGCAGCATCTCGGGCACGGAGAGCCGGGGCCGCCAGCCGAGCAGCCGCGTCGCCTTCGCGATGGAGGGAATCCGCACCACCGAGTCATCGTACCCCGCGCCGTAATATTCGCGCGCGCTCACGCGCCGCAGACGGGCCGCCGGCCGATCGGGACGGCGCGAGCGGTACACCTCCGCGAGGGCCCGGGCCAGCGCCCGGATGGTGAGATCGTTGCGCGGGTTGCCGAGGTTCAGGATCTGCCCCTGGCACGCCCGCGGGCGCTCGACGATCCGCACCAGCGCATCCACGAACTCGTCGACGTACACGAACGAGCGGCGCTGCGCCCCGCCGTCCACCAGCAACAGATCGCCCCCGGTCATGAGCGCGTGCATGAAGGAGGCGAGGACCCGCGGGATCCCCTCGCCGTCGATGCCCGGGACGAAGTCCATGCGCGGTCCGATCACGTTGAACGGCCGCACCAGCGTGAACGGCAGACCCGCGTGCTGACCCTCGGCCCAGATCACCCGCTCGAGGAGCTGCTTGGCGGCGGCGTAGCTCCAGCGCTCCTTGTGCACGGGCCCGAGGCAAAGGGCCGTCCCGTCCTCCGACATCCGCTCGGTGGGGCGGACCCGGCCGTGGCCGCTCACCGCGGTGCGCCCGTACACCTCGCAGGTCGACAGGTGAACCAGCCAGCGCCGACGGGCGGTGCAGGCCTTCACGAGCGGGATGAGCTCGGTGTAATTGGCGTCGATGACCTCGAGCGGCCTCGTGTTGTAGAGCGCCGGGTTGCACAGCGCCGTCAGCGACACCACGACGTCCGCGCGCCGCGTGAGGTCGTCGACCAGCCCGGGCGTGTCGAGGCGGGCGTGGATGCGCTCGAGGCGGGCCGCCCGGACCTCGAGCTTGTCGAGGTTCACATCCACCGCGTCGACGGTCGCGTCCGGAAAGCGGGCCAGCAACGCCGGCACGAGGTGGGAGCCGATGAACCCACCCGCCCCCAGCACCGCGAAGCGCCGCGGCGCCGCGGGGGCGCCCGGGCGCGGGCGGGAAACGCCCGCGAGGCGCAAGGGCCGGGCCGCCCGCGAAGACGCGGGGCTCACTTCGCCTGCGCCTTCTTTCGCACCTTGGCCTTGCTCTTGGCCTTGGCCTTGACGAGCCCGGTCGACTCCCCGTCGCCGCTGCCGGCCTCGTCACCCGTGGTCGATGTGGGCGTCGGCGTCGACGACGCGGAGGTCGGCGACGCGGCGCTGGTACTGGTGCTGATGCTGGCGGCGGTCCCGCCACCCTTCGAGCTGCTGCCGCCCGCGTCGGACTTCACCGAGGGCGGCGCCGCCAGGTCCGAGCGGCCCGAGCCCGCGATGAAGATGTCGGGCCAGCGGTCGTTGCCCGAGTGGTAGGTCAGCCGCGTCGCGCTCTCTGGCTTCGAGCCGACCTCCCACAGGTAGATCTCGTAGTCGGCGATGTCGTGATCGTGTCCCCGCTGCGTGGCCGCCCAGACCAGCCACTTGCCGTCGGAGGACAGCTGCGGGAAGTACTCGTGGGAGCGGCGCCCGGGGATGTCTATCAGGGTCAGCGCGTCGGGATCGGCGTCGGCGTTGGACTTGCCGAGCTTGCCGTCATTGCCGCTTTGGATCGGCATGTGCAGGACCCGGCTGCCGCCGTTTCCGGTGGGGTGGACCCAGTAGATCTCCGCGTTGTTCGGGGCCCAGTTGATCTGGCAGCCGTCCCCGGTGCGGGTCCAGGTCTTCTTCTCCACGCTCCAGATCCCGGTCTCGCGCTTCGAGCCCCGCAGGGTGATGGCGACGAACCTTCCGTCGCGCGACATCTCGGGCTGCTGCATGAGCGCGCCGTCCAGCTCGGGGACCTTGGCGCTGTCGACCAGCAGCTCCTCGTCGCCCCCCGCCAGCTTGCGGCGGAGGATGCGGGTGCCGCGCGCATAGACGATCTCGTCGTTGGACAGCCAGTTTCCCCAGCTGGCGTTGTCGACGATCTTGGTGATGTCCTTGCCCTCGGGGGTCACGGTGAAGATGTCCCACTTGCCCTCGGTGTTGGCGTCGCGCTCGAACTCCCATCCCTTCTTGCTGCGGGTGAACAGGATGCGCGAGCCGTCGGGGGAGAAGCGCGGGAACCAGTCGACGTTCTCACCCGAGGTGATGGGGTGCACCCCCGAGCCATCGGTGTTCATGACGAACAGATCGTGGTTGCCGAGGCGAGAGCTCGACCAGACGATCTGGCCCTTCACGCGGCCGCCGATCGCCTCCATGGCCTTCTGCTCGTCGGCGCTCGGCTTCTCCTCGCTGCCGGCCGGTGAGCCCGCGCCCACGGTCGCGCAGCCGCCCCCGAGAGCCAGTGCGCCGAGGAGCGCGGGGGCCAAGATCATCGCGGAAACGAGCAGGCTGGACGAGAGCAGACTGGACGATGCGCCGACGTGGCGGCGACCGGGTTCGAGCGCGTTCATGGTGTCCTCCGGAATGCGGGCAGTGGATCGGCGTGCGGGAGCGCGGGGGAAGCGGAGGCCGGGGGCGATCCCGGGGACTCGACCCGGGCTGAAGCGGCGAGCGGCAGGGTGGCGGCGCCGGGCGCCAGCCGGGGAGCGAAGCAACCGGCGATACCCTCGCGCGCGCCCACCGGCCGGTAACCGAGATCGCGCCGCGCTTCCTCGCAGTCGAGATCCGCGTGGTTGACGAACCCGGTGACCCCGTATTGGGTGAGCGGGGGCCTGTCCATCGCCAGGCCCAGCACCAGCGCGACCGCGCGGTACATCCACACGGGGACGTGCACGAAGGGCTTGGTTTGCCCTTGCAAGTTCAGAAGGAGCCGTCCGAGCTCCTCGATGGTGATCGATTCCCCACCGCTGAGGTTGTAGGTCTTGCCGAAGCCGATCGGGTTGCCGACCATGCGCGCGAGCCCATCCACCACGTCCTCCGCCCGGACCGGGCTCTTGCGCGCCTCCCCGCTCCCGATGAAGGGGACGACCGGGAAGCGCTGGAGGAAGCGGAGAAAGAGCATGAACTCCTCGCCGCCCGTGCGGTCATAGACCAGGGTCGGCCGGACGATGGTGTGCGCGAAGGCCGTCTCGCCGCGCACGGCGTGCTCGGCGGCGAGCTTGGAGCGCCCGTACGGGGTCAGCCGAGGATACGTGACCGAGGCGGAGGACACATAGACGAAGTGCTTGACCCGCGCGAGGGCCGCGGCGCGGACCACGTTCACCGTCCCGCGGTGGTTCACCGAGTCGAGCAGCGCCGGATCGCGCGGCAGGATCACCGCCGCGCAGTGCACGACCGTGCGGACCCCCGCCACCGCGGGTCCGAGGGTCGAGGGCTGCCGCACGTCACCCTCCAGCACCTCGCACCCCCATGCTTCGAGCTGCGGGCGCAGCGGATCGCCCGGCAACACCAGGCCGCGCACCGACCAGCCGTCGCGGATCAGGCGCTGGACCAGGCGCCGTCCCATCTCGCCGCCCGCGCCCGTGACCAGCACCAACCCCGTGCGCGGGATGGCAGCGGGGGCGGGCCCCTGTCCCGGGCCCGAAGGCGCCGACGTCGGCGGATAGGGAGGGAGGCTCACGGTTGAACGCTTCCAGCCACCGTGACGTCCCCGGCCGGCGCGGGCGCCCGCCCGGTGTGCGGCTCCGGCGGCTCCGGCCGCGCGGCCGTGGGCTTCTGGGCCGCCGCCGCCCGCGACCAGTCGAGGGGCTTCCAGTTGCCGACCGCCAGCTCCCGCGAGGCGAGCTCCCAGATGACCACCTTCTTGCCGGTCAGGCGATCGCGGCGCGGCTCGCCGGCGGCCGGCTCATCACCGCTGGTGAGCTCGTTCCACAGGAGCTGCCGGGTGGCGTGCGCCCCGGAGTCGTTCTGGGCGATGACGTCGACCTTCCGGCCGAGCGCCCGGGCGAGCTGCGGGCCGAGGCCGGCGGCCTCCCCCCAGCCCATCTGTCCGAGCGTGAACACGTTGGTGAAGCTGTCGCCGAGGAGCAGCACGTCGCCGTCCGGGCTCGGCTCGAAGAGCGCGCCCGCCGCGTCGTGCACCTCGTGGACGGTGATGGGCTGCGGGGCGAACAGGGTCTGCCCGGGTGGCAGCCCCAGCATGTCCACCACGTCGCCGACGCGCGCCACGGGCCGGGCGATCGCGGTGAAGGTGGCCCGCTCGGCGGCGGACGGCGGCCCGAGCGGCACGCGCGCGGTCACGAAGGCCGCGAGCGCCTGCGCGACCTGCTCCATCCACTCCGGGGTCCAGTGGGTGTCCTGGCGCAGGAAGCGCGGCGGCGCCCCGGCGCCGAGGCGCTCCGGTGTGGGATCGAAGATCAGGACGCCCGCGCCCTCGAGCTCGCGCTCGAGCCGCGGCTGGTCCACGTTCTGCCCGGGCGACGGCCCCACGGCCGTCTCGCCGGGCTCACCGCCCGC
>Ga0265316_10001597_pt1 | contig 24155 bp, 24 predicted proteins | sample 4522metaG_FD_202092 | JGI IMG/M metagenome (GOLD analysis project Ga0265316, IMG submission 202092) | Rhizosphere microbial communities from Carex aquatilis grown in University of Washington, Seatle, WA, United States - 4-5-22 metaG | ecosystem: Host-associated > Plants > Roots > Rhizosphere >... | reverse complement strand
GCGACCAAGGACAAGAAGGAAGCCGCGCGCCTCGCCAACCTGGTCGGAACCGCGGTCATTCTCATCGTAGGGATTGTGTGTGTGCTCGGCGTCGTCGGCGCTCCGCTGCTGGTGAGGTGCCTCGCCAGCGCCTGGGCCTCGGCCGACCCGGGCAAGTTCGATCTGGCGATCCGCCTGACCCAGATCATGTTCCCGTTCCTGCTGCTGGTTGCCCTGGCGGCGCAGGCGATGGGAATCCTGAACGCGTGCGACCGCTACGGCGTCCCGGCCCTGGCTTCGACGGTTTTCAACGTCGGTTCGGTGCTCTTCGGCGTCCTTCTGGGTTTCTGGCTCGGGCCGCACATCGGCCTGGCGCCCATCGAGGGCATGGCTTACGGCGTGGTGCTCGGCGGCCTGGTGCAGCTTCTCTGGCAGTTGCCTGCCCTGCGCCGGGCCGGCTTCAGCTTCCGCCCGGCCATCGACTGGTCGCACCCTGGACTGCGCCGCATCATCCGCCTCATGGGACCGGCCATCATCGGCACCGCGGCCGTCCAGGTCAACGTCCTGGTCAACACCAATTTCGCCACCACCATCGTCGATCCCGTGCGCGGGGTGAATGGACCGGTGGGCTGGCTGCAATACGCCTTCCGCTTCATGCAGCTTCCGCTGGGCCTGTTCGGCGTCGCGATCGCTTCGGCCACCCTGCCGTCCATCTCGCGCAGCGCGGTCGCAGGCGACATCGATGCGTTCCGCAAAACGCTTTCGGATTCGCTGGGGATGGTTCTTCTGCTCACGGTGCCGTCGTCGATCGGCCTGGTCGTGCTGGGAGATCCGATGATCGCCGCCATCTACCAGGGCCGGAAGTTCGATCCCTACGACACCCACCAGACCGCGCTGGCCCTCTCCTGCTATGCCATCGGCCTGGCCGGCTACGCGGCCACCAAGGTTCTGGCGCCTGCATTCTACGCCCTCGGCAGCGTGCGCATGCCCATGCTGGTGAGCCTGGCTTCCATCATGATCAACTACCTGGCCGCGTACTCGCTGACGCGATGGACTTCGCTCGGACACGCCGGCCTTGCGCTGGCAACTTCGGGCGTCGCTTTGTTCGGCGCCGTCGTTCTGTTCGGGGTCTTACGCAGCCGCCTGGGAGGGATCCACGGGCGCCGCCTTCTGAAGAGCACGCTGAAGATCGCGCTGGCCTCGCTGATCATGGGAGTCGCCATTAAAGCGTCGAACATTGGCTTTGCGGATTGGCTGGGCGTCTCACGCCTGGGCCGGCTGGTGGACCTCGCGGTCTCGATTCCGGTCGGCACGGCCGTTTTCTGGGCCGTGTGTAGCGTTACGAAAGTGCCCGAGCTGGAGTCCGCCGGCCGCGCCCTCATCGCGCCTCTGGTTGAAGGCCGGCGCCGCCAGCGTGGTAAAATTTAGAAACAATGGTCCCAGACCTGAGAGTGGCTATCCTGCTGCAAGATCTGGATAGCCGCATTCGAAACTTGCAGGGCGAAGTCGCTTCCCTTCCTAAGCACATTGCCGTACTCGAAAAGACGCTCGAGTCCCACATCCGGAGAGTCGAGGCGGATAAGGCCGCGTTGGCGGCCAATCAGCGCGAGCGCAAGCAGCTCGATGCGGAAATCCAGACCCAGGAGCAGAAGATCTCCAAGCTCAAGGATCAGATGCTCCAGGCGAAAACCAACGAGCAGTACCTCGCCTTCAAACACGAGATCGATTACGGTGAGGCAGAGATCCACAAGTGCGAGGACACGATCCTCGAGCGCATGGCCGAGTCGGAACCGCTGGACCAGAGTCTCAAGACGGCCCAGGGGGCGCTCGACCAGGAGAAGCAGCAGGTAGCGGCGGAGACGAAGGTCGCCCGCGAACGCACCGCTGAAGACAAGCGCCAACTTGCCGATCTGCTGAAGCAGCGTGCCGAGCTGGTCGCCGGGATGACAGCTCCCGTCTACCGCGAGTATGAGCGCCTTCGAAAAACCCGCAGGGGCATCGCGGTGGCAGAGGCGATCGAGGGCCGGTGCTCGCTCTGCAACATGACGTTGCGGCTCCAGTTCTTTCAGGAGCTCCGCCGGCTGGACCAGGTGATGTACTGCGAAACCTGCGGCCGCATCCTATCTTATACGCCGCCGCCGGTCGAAATCGACGAGATTGGGCCCGCGCCCGAGTCGCAGGAATCCCACTCGATGGAAACCGGGCGCTGATCTGCGAGCCGCGTCGCCACTGGCGACGCTCCAGTTCCGGTACCATGGATTGCCATGGGCGAACTCGTCGATCGGGACCGGGAGCACCTCCGGCTGCTCGCAATCTTCTACTACGTCAACGCGGGGCTGAATGCGCTGTTTTCCTGCTTCGCACTCATCTATGTGGTCCTGGGCGCCGTCTTCCTCGCTAGTCCCGGGACATTCGGCACGGGAGTCGATCGTCCCCCCGCTATCCTGGGCTACATCTTCACCATCCTGGGCGCGGTCTTCCTCCTGCTCGGCCTGGGGTTTTCAGCCTGCCTGGCATTGGTGGGACGGTTTCTCTCCCAGCGGCGCCATCGCCTGTTCTGCCTGGTGATCGCCGGGATCGACTGCATCTTCGTCCCTTACGGAACCGTGCTCGGCGTGTTCACCTTCATGGTCCTCATGCGGCCCGGCATGCAGGCGCTGTTCGGGGCCGCGCCGCCGTCTCTTCCGGCCGCACCGGTAGAATAGTCCCTTGCGCGTCGTCTCGTTCGAAATTCTCGCGGAATGCCCCAAAACCGGTGCGCGCGCGGGCGTGCTCCACACTCCGCACGGCGACGTCGAGACGCCGGTGTTTATGCCCGTGGGGACGCAGGCCACCGTCAAGGGCGTCACCCAGCGCGACCTCATCCAGGAGCTCGACGCCCAAATCATCCTGGCCAATACCTATCACCTGTTCCTGCGCCCGGGCCACGAGTTGATCCGGCAGTTGGGCGGCCTGCACCGCTTCATGTCCTGGCCGCGCGCCATCCTGACCGATTCGGGCGGCTTTCAGGTGTTCAGCCTCAGCGATCTTCGCAAGGTGACCGACCAGGGCGTCCGGTTCCAATCGCACCTGGATGGCGACGCGCACCTGTTCACGCCAGAATCGACCGTGGAGGTTGAGCTCGCGCTCGCCAGCGACGTCATGATGACGCTCGACGAGTGCATTGCCTACCCCGCGACCTACGAAGCGGCGCGGGAGGCCATGGAGCGTACGGTCCGCTGGGCGCGCGCCAGCTTCGAGCATTACCGCCGGATTGAGCGGCCAACCGGGGCGCTGTTCCCCATCGTGCAGGGCGGGATGTACCCCGATCTGCGCGCCGGGTGCGCCTCGGAACTGGTCGCTCTCGACGCGGACGGCTACGCCATCGGCGGTCTGTCAGTCGGCGAGCCGCGCCCGCTGAGCCTGGAAATCGTCGAGGCCGTGGCGCCCCTTCTGCCCCGCGATCGCCCCCGCTATGTAATGGGAGTCGGCCTGCCCGAGGAGCTGCCCGAGTACGTGGCCCGGGGAGTGGACATGATGGATTGCGTGCTGCCGTCGCGCAATGCCCGCAACGGCTGCCTGTTCACCTCCCAGGGCCGCGTCGTCATCAAGCAGGCGCGCTACAAGGACGATGCCGGGCCCGTCGACGCGGCCTGCGGCTGCTACACTTGCCGCACCTTCTCGCGCGCCTATCTTCGCCATCTCTTCCAGGCCGGCGAGATGCTGTTCTCCACCCTGGCTACCCTTCACAATCTGAAGCACTACCTTGACAGGATGCGGCAGATCAGGCACTGTATTATGAGAGGAACGTATTCCGATTGGTTGGAGTCTGTCCGCTCCGCGCCGGTTCCAGAGGAATAGCGTTCCCGCAGTCCTCGGCGTCTCTTCCTTAGAGTTGAGCTCACTGCATAGCAGCTATAACGCCGGAATGAATGGCGATGAGAGGTTGACACGTGCTCTTCGATCTTTTTCTCCTGGAGAACCTTGCCCCCAGTCCCCTGGCCAACAATCCCCTGGCACAGTTCTTGCCTATTCTCCTGATCTTCGGTATCTTTTATGTTTTGCTCTTTCTCCCCATGCAGCGCCAGAAGAAGGCTCAGCAGAAGATGCTTAGGGAGTTGCAGAATGGAAGTCTCGTCCTGACCAGCGGCGGCGTCATCGGCTCCATCACCGAGATCAAAGAGGACGAAACCCTGGTGCTGCGGGTGAAACCGGACGGCATCAAGTTGACGGTCGCCCGGAGCGCCGTGACGAGCGTGCTCTCCGGAGCCGGAGAAGCCAAGAAGTAGATTCTAGTGGGAAGGTGAGATGACCAAAGGCGTTAGGACTCGCGCAATCATTATCTTGGGCGTACTCTTGCTGGTTGTATACGGCATCATCGGTTTGCCAAGGAATAAGGAAGAGCTGCAGGCCAATCTTCAAAAGAACATCCATCTGGGGCTCGATCTGAAGGGCGGAAGCCATCTGGTGTTGCAGGTCCAGGTGCAGGACGCGATCAAGGCTGAGGCCGACCGCAGCATCGAAACGCTCAAGGACGACCTGCGCAAGCGCAGTATCGACTACACGAGCATGGATCGCAACGACCCTCAAACCGTCGAACAGACCGATTCGATCCAGATCAACATTCACGGGGTGCCCGCGGCGAAGACCGGCGACCTGCGGGACCTGGTGACCACCAACTTCCCCAGTTGGACGCTGACCCCCGTCAACTCGTCCGACTACAAGATGAACCTGAAGCCCACCGAGCTGATCGCCTTGAAGAAGGACACCGTGACGCGGTCCATTCAGACCATAGAGAACCGCATCAACGGCCTGGGCCTGACCGAGCCCACCATCCAGCAGCGCGGCCGCGCCGAGGCCGACTACGAGATTCTGGTGCAACTGCCCGGAGTCGACGATCCGGCGCGCGTCAAGCAGATCATGCAGGCAGCCGCCCTGCTCGAGCTCAGCGAGGTCAAGGACGGTCCGTTCCGCAGCCAGGAAGAGGCGCTGGCCAAGCATGGCGGCGTGCTCCCGCTCAACACCAAGCTGGTCAAAGAAACCCCCCGCGCAGGCGAGCAGGGCGAAGCGTGGTACCTGCTTAGCCGCACGCCGGTCATCACCGGCCGCGACCTGCGCAGCGCCAAGCCGGAACGGGACCAGATGAACCGCTGGGAAACCGGCTTCACGCTGAACAACGACGGGGCGCGCCGGTTCGGCCGCTTCACTGAGTCCAACGTGGGGAACCGGCTGGCCATCGTCCTCGACAACCGGATCATGAGCGCGCCGGTGATCAAGAGCAAGATCGAGGATTCGGGCGTGATCGAGGGCATGGCGAGCCAGCAGGATGCGTCGGATCTGGCGCTGACCTTGAACACGGGCTCCCTGCCGGCCGGCATTATCTACGAAGAGGAGCGGACGGTTGGCCCGTCGCTGGGCGCCGATTCCGTCCGCGAAGGCCTAACGGCGGGAGCTGTCGGGTTGCTGGCGGTCGTGGTCGCGATGCTGATCTACTACAAGAAGGCCGGGATTAACGCCGTGATGGCTCTGATCCTGAACGCGTTTATACTCCTGGCCGCCCTGAGCTACTTCGACGCGGTTCTGACGCTGCCCGGAATCGCCGGCTTCATCCTGACCATCGGCATGGCGGTCGACTCTAACGTGCTGATTTTTGAACGCATTCGCGAGGAACTGCGAGCCGGCAAGGCGGTCGTTTCGGCGGTCGATGCGGGCTTCGGGAAGGCTTGGTGGACTATCGTGGACACACACGTGACCACAGTGGTTTCCTGCGCTTTCCTCTTCATGTTTGGTAGCGGGCCGGTGAAGGGATTCGCCGTGACCCTGGTCATTGGCCTGATAGCCAACGTTTTCACGGCGGTCTTCGTGTCCAGAACGATGTTCGACTGGACGCTAGGCCGCCAGCGGCAGGTCACGAGTTTGAGCATTTGAGGCTGCAGGCCGTTTTTTCGGTCCAGCCCTGGAACTTAGGAATCTGAACCGGTGTCCAATTCTGTTGGGTACCGGCAGGCGTACTGCATGGAAATCTTTGGACAGACGAATTTCGATTTTCTGGGCAAGAAGTGGCCCTTCATCATCGCCTCCCTGGTACTGACGGTGGCCGGTTTCGCCAGTCTGGGCATCAAAGGCGGCCCGCTCTACGGCATCGACTTCCGCGGGGGCGCCCTGATGGACGTAAAGTTCTCGGGCCCGCCACCGGATGGCGTGATCCGCTCAGCCCTCGAGAAGAACATTAAGGGAGACATCACCGTCCAGAACGTGGGCGGCGCCTCGCATGAGGTCCTGATCGGCACGGAATTGAAGAGCGACCAGGAACTGGCCGCGTCCCGGGCCGCCATGACGCGAACACTCGAGGCGACCTTCATCCCCCAGCAAGCCCAGGGCCTGCTCGAGTTCAACAACGCCGGCGCTGGCGCCCTGGCCGACCGCTTGCGGGACCCGCTGGTTCGCAATGGCGTGTCGCTCTCGGATCAGCAACTTCAGGACCTGGTCGGCCGCATGGTCGCATACCGCGACCGCGACCAGTCCGGCCTGCTGACGAGTTTCGACCAGCTTTCCGGCGTTCCGGGCGTCGACTCCAAGGTGATCGGCACACTGAAGCAGGAGTGCACGCTGGCGCCCTTCACGGTGAAGCGGGTTGAGATCGTCGGCCCCAAGGTTGGCGCCGAGCTACGCTGGCAGGCCGTCAAGGCGACCCTGTACGCCCTGGCCGGGATGCTGGTCTACATCGCCTTCCGGTTCGAGTGGATCTACGGCGCGGCGGCGGTGATCGCCGTGTTCCACGACACGCTCATCACCATCGGCCTGTTCTCGCTCCTCAACAAGGAGATCTCGCTGACGGTGATCGCGGCGCTGCTGACCCTGGTCGGCTACTCGATGAACGACACCATCGTCGTGTTCGACCGCATCCGGGAGAACTTGAAGATCATGCGCCGCGAGAAGCTCGACGTGCTGATCAACCGGAGTATCAATCAGACCCTGAGCCGGACCATCCTGACGTCCGGCCTGACCTTCCTCACCGTCCTGGCGCTGTTCCTGTTCGGCGGCGAGGTGTTGCACGGCTTTTCGTTGGCGCTGGTGATCGGGATCATCATCGGGACGTACTCCTCGATCTTCATCGCCAGCCCGATTCTGGTTTTCTGGCAGGATTTCGTGGAGAAGCGGAAGAAGCCATCCTCTGGGACTCCCTTGCCGCCGGCGCAAGGCGCGCGTTCTGGCCCCACTTCCGGGCCGGGCGGACGGCGGGGCCCGGTTGGAGCGGCCAAGTAGGCGTCGTGTTGGACCCGGCACAAGCCGGTAGCGGAAAGATTCGAAAGGAGTATCGGATATGTTTGAACAAAGCCTCCTCGACACCAAGGCAAAAACGCACAAGCCCTGGACAATCGTGGTTTCATTCCTCATCCAGTGCTCGATCATCGGAGTGGCGGTCCTCATCCCGTTGATCTACTACGACGCTCTTCCAAAGGGGCAGTTGACCAGCTTCCTGACAGCGCCCCCGCCGCCGCCTCCGCCGCCTCCACCTCCCGCTATGGCGCCCCCCAAGGTGGTGAGGGTGATCCCGCGCCAGTTCGACTCCGGCAAACTGATGGCGCCCAAAGTGATCCCGAAGCAGATTGCGATGATTAAGGAAGACGAGTTGCCACCGCCCTCGAGCGGCGGCGTGGTGGGCGGCGTGTATGGCGGCGTGCCCGGCGGTCAGGCCGGCGGCGTGCTCGGCGGGATCATCAGCTCCGCTGCGTCCGCTGCTCCTCCACCGCCCCCGCCTCCTCCTCCAGCAGCACCGAAGGTAACGCGCGTCCGGGTGGGCGGCAATGTGCAGGCAGCGGCGAAGATCCACGGGCAGAATCCGGCCTATCCCCCGCTCGCCAAGCAGGCCCGCATCCAGGGCCATGTGGTCTTCACGGCCATTATTGGCCGGGACGGGACCATTCAGAATCTGCAGCTTGTCAGCGGTCACCCGCTGCTGGTGCCGGCGGCGCAGGCTGCCGTGTCGCAGTGGGTGTATCATCCGACGCTCCTGAACGGAGAGCCGGTAGAGGTCATTACCCAGATCGACGTGAATTTCACGTTGAGCCAGTAAGGTTACAAGACGGCACGGGAGGGGCCACCGGGCTCTTCCCAGCCAAATTCAACTCGCAGGAGAAGGAGAACAATGTTTCTAACATTTCAAGTTTGGGCGTTACTGCTGCTCCAGGAACAGCGTGCCGTAGGTTGGGACGTCGTATCGCTGTGGCACCAGATGGGGGCCTTGGCGAGGACCGTCGTCATCGTCCTGTTCCTCATGTCGGCGTGGTCGATCGGTGTGATGATCGACCGCCTGATCGCTTACAGCGCCGCTCGCAAGCAGTCGCGGCAGTTCGCTCCGGCGGTGGCCGGCGCCCTCCGCGACGGCAAGCTGGACGAAGCCATCAAGATCGCGGACCGTTACAAGAAGAGCCACCTGGCGAAGGTCGTGGTGGCCGGTCTGCAGGAGTTCCGCGCGCACCAGCTCAGCAACGAGATCTCGGGTGAAGAGATCGAGGCCTCCAAGCGGGCTCTTGAGCGCGCCGAGGCGATCGTTCACGCCGAACTGAAGCGCGGCGTTGGCAACCTGGCAACCATCGGCTCGACGGCGCCGTTCGTCGGACTGTTCGGCACCGTGGCCGGCATCATCAACGCCTTCAGTTCGATGGCGAACGAGAAGTCGACCGGTATCGGCGCGGTTGCGGGCGGCATTTCCGAAGCCCTGGTGACCACCGCAGTGGGCCTTTTCGTGGCCATCCCGGCGGTGTGGATGTTCAACTTCTTCACCAGCAAGATCGAGTCTTTCGACGTCGAGATGGGCAATTCCAGCTCGGAGTTGATCGACTACTTCCTGAAGCGGTCGCAGCAGGTGGCCAAGTAGCATAGGTAAGGGAATTCGACCCAGCGAGTTGAAGCGTGTGCACGGGGGGCCCGGTGACGGGCCCCCCAGCAAGCGCAGGCTGAGCTGAGTCGGGAGGGAACGGAAATGAAAAAATTCCAGGCGCCGCCGCCCGTCGCGGACATCAACGTCACGCCCATGGTGGACGTGATGCTCGTGATGCTCATCATCTTCATGGTCATCACCCCCATGCTTTCCAAGGGAGTCAGCGTGGACCTGTATAAGGCGAGAAACCCCATCGCCATGGCCAACGCGGAGAAAGAAGACGCGGTCGTGGTCGCGATCACGCGCGACGGAAAGACCTTTCTCGGCAAAGACATGACGAGCCCCGCGGATTTGCCGCCCAAGGTCAAGGACCTCATCTCCACCCGCCAGGACAAGACCTGTTATGTGAAGGCGTCCGAACGGGCCAAGTATTCCAGGGTGGTCGAGGTGGTGGACAACCTGCGAGCGGCGGGGGTCGATCAGCTCGGGCTGATGACCGATCAAGTCGCCGACAAGAAAAACTAGCCTTAGCGGGCTGGATGCTTTCAAGGAGAATCGCTATATGTCAATGGCAGTGGGTGGCCCCAGTACTACGAAGTGCGACATTAACGTCACGCCGCTCATCGACGTGCTGTTGGTGCTGTTGATCATTTTCATGGTTATCGCCCCGGTGACTCCCAAGGGACTCGAGGCTCTGGTTCCGCAGCCGGCTAAGCCGAATGAGCAACCGAACGCATCGGACACCCGGACGGTGGTCATTTCGATCAACAAAGACAAGTCGATGATGATCAACCAGGACGCGGTCACGGAAGCCGACCTTCAGACCCGGCTGGAAGACATCTTCAAGAGCCGCGCCGAGCGAGTGGTCTTCGTGAAGGGGGATCCGGATCTCGAGTACCGGTCGGTCGCGGATGTCATCGACACCGCGCACGCCGCCGGGATCGACAAGGTCGGCCTGATGACCCAGAAGGTCGAAGCCGGGCAGTGAAGCCGAGGAGCTAGTATGAACCGCAAATGGACTTATTTGTTACCTGTGCTCGCCATCGTATTGGCGCTCGTTTCCGGCACCGGGTGCAGGAAGCTGAGAGCGCGCGACGATCTCAACAAGGGCGTGCAGGCCTTCCGCAACGCGCGGTATTCCGACGCAGTGGATAAATTCAAGGAAGCGATCGAGCTGGACCCGACGTTCCCCACCGCCCGGCTGTACTTGGCCATCGCCTATTTCCAGCAGTGGATCCCGGGCTCCAACGAGCCGGACAACGACAAGATGCTCCAGGCGGCCAAGGATCAGTTCAACAGGGTCCTGCAGGACGACCCGAAGAACGGCGTCGCCATCGAGTACCTGGCCCAGTTGAACTACAGTGAAACGCAGGGCATCAAGGACCTCGATCAGAAGATTCAGAAGTTGGACGAAGCTCAGACCTGGTACCAGCGGCTGTCCGACGTCGAGCCCAAGAACAAGACCGCTCTTTACAGCCTGGGCGTTATCGCGTGGGCGAAGTGGTATCCCACCCTCACCGTAGCCCGCGCCAAGGCCGGCATGAAGCCCGAGGACCCCGGTCCGCTGAAGGACAAGAAGGCCCGCGAAGAGCTGCGCGGCAAGTACCTGGACATGATCAACGCGGGCATCGGGAACCTCAACCACGCTCTCGAGATCGATCCCACGTACGACGACGCGATGGCCTACCTGAACCTGCTCTACCGCGAGCGTGCCGACCTGGCGGCGACGCCCGAGGAATACAAGGCCGATATCGGACAGGCCGATACCTGGATGACGAAGACGCTCGACATGCGCAAGAAGAAAGCGGGCATGACAGCCGATGTCACTCCCGCGTCGGCGGGCTCGCAGTAAGGATTTACGTGCCCCGCGCAGGCCGAGATGGCCTGCCACACGCGGTTGCAGGACCGGCCACTGGTATACTTGAGACAGGCGGCGTCTGAGAGCCGCCTGTTTTTTTTATGTCCTCCGAGCCCACCCAGGCAGTTCAAGCGCCGGAAGACTTAGCCGCCAGCCTCTCCCCGGCGGAGCGCCTGTACCGCGAGATCGAAGCCAGGCTACAGTTCTTGCGGCCCCGCGAGGACCTGGCTCCGGTCGAGAAGGCCTACCGCTTCGCCGTGGAGTGCCACAAAGGACAGGTCCGCGCTTCCGGCGAGCCTTACGTGGTCCATCCTCTGAATGTGGCTTTCATCCTGGCCGACATGAACATGGATTTGGTCTGCGTCCAGACCGGCCTCCTGCACGATGTCATCGAAGACTCGGGGGTGGCCGCGGAGGAAATCCGCAAGCAGTTCGGCGACGACGTGGCGCATTGCGTGGATGGCGTCACCAAGCTGAGCAAGCTGAAGTTCTACTCCCGCGAGGAGCGCCAGGCCGAGAGCGTCCGCAAGATGCTGCTGGCCATGGTGGACGACGTCCGCGTAGTGATCGTCAAGCTGGCCGACCGCCTTCACAACATGCGTACGCTGGGGGCCCTCCCGGCCGAGAAACAGCAGCGCATCTCGCAGGAGACGCTCGAAATCTACGCGCCCATCGCCCACCGCCTGGGCATGGGTAAAATCCGCGGCGAGCTCGAGGACCTGGCCTTCAAGCACATCGAGCCGGCCGCGTACGAAGAAATCGTCACCGCCATCGAGTCGCGCCGCCAGGGCAACGAGGAGTTCCTAAAGCAGATCAAGGATCACGTGGACGTGGTTCTGCGCCGCGAGGGTATTCCGGCGCGCATCGAGGGCCGCATCAAGCGTGCCTATTCGATCCATCAGAAGCTCAGACGGCAGAAGATCTCGATAGAGCAGGTCTATGACGTGCTCGCGGTGCGGATCGTGACCGATTGCGTCAAGAACTGTTACGCCGCGCTGGGCGTCATCCACAACGAGTGGCGGCCCATTCCGGGACGCATCAAGGACTTCATCGCCATCCCCCGCCCCAACCTGTATCAGTCCCTCCACACTTCGGTGATGGGCCCCAACGGGCAGACCTTCGAAGTGCAGATCCGCACCGAGGAGATGCACCGCGTCGCCGAGCAGGGCATCGCCGCCCACTGGAAGTACAAGGAAGGCCGCAAAGACGCCGGGGGCGAGGAGGACCAGCGAATCGCCTGGCTGCGGCACCTCCTGGAGTGGATCCAGGAGATGCGGGACTCCAACGAGTTCATGTCCACCCTGAAGGTGGACCTGTACCGCGAGGAGGTCTACACCTTCACGCCGCGCGGAAAGGTGATCGTCCTGCCGCGCGATTCCACCCCCGTCGATTTCGCTTACGCCATCCACACCGCGGTTGGCCACACCTGCGTCGGGGCGAAGGTGAACGGCCGCATCGTCCCGCTGAAATATGCGCTGCGCAACGGCGACGTGATCGAGATTCTCACCCAGCCGGGCCACATGCCGAGCAAGGACTGGCTGGCGCTGGTGCGAACCTCGCGGGCGCGCAACAAGATCCGCACCGTTATCAACGCGACCGAGCGGGCCAAATCGATCGAGATTGGCCAGAAGTACCTGGAGAAGGAAGCCCGGCGCGTGGGCGTGCAACTTTCCCGGATCGCGAGGGCGGATGTCGAGCGGGTCGCCTCCGAGTACGGCTTCGCGAAGATGGACGACCTGTACGCCGCGCTGGGCTACGGCAAGTTCTCGCCACGGAAGATCCTTCAGAAGCTCGCGCCCGGAACGGCGGGCCTGGAAGAGGAAGAGGAGAAGAAATCTCAGCCGCAGCCCGCGCTCCCGGGGGTGCCAGGCGGCCTGCCCGACACGGGCGACCTGGTCATCAAGGTGAAGGGCATGGACGACCTGCTCGTCTATCGCGCCAAGTGCTGCAATCCGATTCGGGGCGAGGCGATCGTCGGCTACGTGACGCGGGGCAAGGGGGTGGCAGTCCACTCCACCAACTGTTCCAACGTGACGAACCTCATGTACGAGGTCGAGCGCCGCATCGACGTGGAATGGACGCGCGCTACCACCGAGTCCTTCCCGGTCAAGATCGTGGTCTACACCAACGACCGGCCGGGAATGCTCAGCGAGCTGACTTCGGTGCTCTTCCACGAAAGCAGCAACATCCGCAGCCTGGAGGCCAAGCAGAACGAAAAGGAGGGTGCGGTGGTCGACATGACGGTGGACGTGCGCGACAAGAAGCAGCTCGAGCGCATCGTCGCCGCGATGCGCCGCCTCTCGGGGATCATCGATGTCGAACGCATGTGAGCCTCAGGCGGAGCACGTCGCCATCTCCAAGTCGAAGGGGATTCGGATCGAGTGGAAAGACCGGCACCACAGCGAATACGCTCTGCGGTACCTGCGGGACCATTGCCCCTGCGCACAGTGCACCGGCGCGCACGGAGCACCGCCGGCCCCGGGCCCCTTCCAGCTCTACCAGGCGGCTTTGAGCATCCAGGAAGTCGAGCCGGTGGGCAACTACGCCATCCGGCTCCACTGGAGCGACGGCCACAGCAGCGGCATTTACTCGTACGAGCACTTCCGGCGTATCTGCCCCTGCGCGGAGTGCACGGCTATAGCAGCCGGAAACTGACGTCGATCCTGGCGACAACCGCCACTGGCTTGCCGTTCCTCATGCCGGGACGGAAGCGCCATTGCTTGACGGCTTCGACAGCCTTCTGGTCCAGCCCCAGGCCGAGCGGGTTCAGGATCTTGAAGTTCGTCGGGTAGCCGCGCTCATCGATGACGATTTCGAGCACCACGGTGCCCTGGAACTTGGCCTTGCGCGCCTCTTCGGAGTATTCGGGCTCGACCTTGTAGAGCGGGACCGGAGCCGAAACGCCTCTCGTACCGGGCAGAACCACGTCGGCATAGCCTCCAGGGTGTTCGCCGGGCCCCCACCCGGGCCCATGGAACGGACCCACGCCGCGGTCATGGCCGTCCCCGATGCCGTCGCCATCGCCAGGGCCCGGTGAGGGCGGCCCGGGCAGAGCGGAAGGATCGCCCCACATGCCGGCGTGCACCTTCGGCAGTTGCACATCGGCGGGACCGATCAGCGTCGGTTCTATGGGCAGCATGGAGGACTGGTTGGGTGGCACCGGCCTGGGCGGAACGAACTGGTGGTCTGTGAAGCGCGGAAGGAGGCCTTGATTGGCCGGCAGCACCGCCCTGCCACCGCCGCCTCCTCCACCGTCATTCGGTTCCTGGGCCAGAAATGGCGGAAGCCCCAGGCGGGTGAAGCGCGAGGGGTGTTGTTTCACCTGGGAAGGAGGCGGGCTTCCTCCCGCCAGCGCGTACAGAAGGGCAATTGCAGCGGCGTGGATGAGCAGGGAGGCCATGCTAGCCTGGGTGCCGCGTGGGTAGCCGCTGCCGGAGACTTCGGTGGCGGCGGCGAAGAGGGGTCGGGGTCTTTCGTCCATGGAGGCTCCTTGAGGCGCCTCCGCTCTCCCCGATTGTCAGACGGCGGGCGCCGCAGACGGTTGCAGAAAAGACGGCCGATGGCCGATGGTGGATGGCCGATGGTTCGTAACACGGAGGAAGCCCCTCGAATCGAGGGCCTGCCCCAGGAAACACTATCGACCATCGACCACCGCTACAGCAGCCGGAAGTTGACTTCCACGGTGGCCATGACGGCCACTGGACGGCCGTCCTTTTTTCCAGGAAGGAAGCGCCACTTCTGGACGGCTTCGATGGCCTTCTCGTCCAAACCCAAGCCGAGGGGTCGGACGACCTTGAAGGTAGTGGGCAGGCCCTTCTCGTCAATGACGATCGAAAGCACCACGGTGCCCTGGAACTTGGCCTTGCGCGCCTCTTCGGAGTACTCCGGCTCGACCTTGTAGATCGGGACCGGAGCGGAAACGCCGCCGCCGATGCGGAAAACGCCACCGCCAGCGCCGCCGCCCTCGCCGGGACCGTATCCGGGACCTCTGCCGGGCCCGATGCCACCGCCCGATCCACTGCCGATGCCGCCGCCCGATCCGGTGCCATTCGACGGAGGCCCAACCTTACCCAGCGGATCGCCCCATTGATTCATGTCCACGCTGGGAAGTTTCATGTCGGCCTGGCCGACCAGTGTGGGCTCCATCAGGAGCTTGGGATTGGAATTGTTGACCACGGCCGCGGGCGGAACGAACTGCCTGGCCGCGAAACGCGGAGCGCGGCCCTTGCTCGCGGGCAAAGGCGACCGGTCGCCACCGCCGCCGCCACCCTGGGCCGGTTGCTGCTTCGGTTTCAGGTCAGGCATGTACGGAGCGAGGTTGGGATCGATCAGCACAACGCTCTTCTGCACCGCCGTACGGACGGCTTTGTTGGTTCCTAACGTGAATAGCAGCACCACTACCGCTACGTGGATGACAACCGAAGAGACAGCCGACTGCCTTCCGTAGCGGTACTCACCCCAGATATCCTTAACGGGAACGGGCTTGGAGGTGACCTCAAGGGGCGGGAGTTTCGCGGGCCGGATCGCCTCTCTGACGTTGCGGAAGAAAGACTGGTACCACGGCTCTTCGACTTCGGCTAACCACAGCCTGTCGAGGTGATCGCTCACGGGCTGGGGCGGTTGAGTGGCATCGGCGCTGGCCGCCGACTTGAGGGGGTGGGGTGTTTGACCTTCCATCTTCGTCGTCGCTTATGGCGCTCCTTAGGCGCTCGCGCGCTTCGGTCTCGCCTGAATAGACGCCTCAGCAGCGCCAACCGTTGCAGCTTTTGAAAGCGGCCGGCGGGCTTTTCTCCTCCAAAGTGTAGCACATCGGCGCGGAGCCGGCACACACTTCCAAAAACCGTAGGCAGTTCTATCGCATTGTGGACGAGGCGGGGAGCGCCGAGCAGGGCAAGTCTACTAATACCGTGGCGTCAGGACGGCTCCCTGACGGTCAAGACTTCCTTGGGAAATCAGGGTGGCCCAGCGGTCGAAGACCGTCGCGGCCAGGCGGGCGACTCCGGTTGCGTGGGCGCCGGGGTCGATCGGCTCCGGAAGCTCTCGCACGTCGCCCGAATTGGCGTCTTCCCGGCACCAGGCGGAGATCATGTCCGGGGTGACCTCCAGGTGGAACTGCAACCCGTAGGCGTTGGAGCCGGCACGAAAGGCCTGGTTGCGGCACGCGTCGGACCAGGCTAGCCACTCGGCGCTTTGGGGAAGATCGAACGTCTCGCCGTGCCAGTGTAGAACGGTCGCTGGTGAGGGCAGGCCGGCCAGAAGCCGGTCCCGGCGGGCCGCTTCGGTCCAGTGGACGGGTGCCCAGCCTATCTCCTTGACGGGGTTGCGGTTAACGCGCGCGCCGAGAGCGCGCGCCAGAAGCTGTGCCCCCAGGCAGATCCCAAGAACGGGCCGTCCTGCGGCCAAAGCGGCTTGGATGATGGCGATCTCCTGCCGAATGAAGGGCAGGTCATCGTTGGCCGACATGGGCCCGCCCATGAAGAGGAGGCCGGCGGCGGAGTGCCAGTCGGACTGCACCCGGACGTCGCGGGAGGCGTCCGAGTAGACGATTTCGATCCCGCGCGCGGCGAGGGCGGGAGCGATCAGGCCGACGTCCTCAAAGTCGACATGGCGGAAAGCCAGCACCTGCATTCCTTCCAGATTAGCGAAACCTCAAACGGCCCAGGAACCGGACGATAAGAGCTTCAGACCATGCTTGTCCTGATCGCCGACGATGAGACTGTGTCGCGCCGCATGCTGGCGCGGATGCTCAGCACCAACGGCTACGAGGTCCTGACCGCAAGCGACGGCGACGAGGCGTGGCGCATCCTGGCACGGCCGGACGCACCGCGGCTGGCCATTCTCGACTGGATGATGCCGGGGGTGACCGGCCCGGAACTGTGCCGCAGGCTGCGCGAACTGAAGCGCGAGCTGTACACGTACGTGCTGCTGCTGACGGCACGCGCGGACAAGCAGGACGTAGTGGAAGGGATGGACGCCGGGGCCGACGATTATGTCACCAAGCCGTTCGAGGCGCGAGAGCTGCAGGTGCGATTGCGTGCCGGACGGCGGATTCTGGACCTCCAGGCCGACCTGATGAAAGCGCGCGAGGCGCTGCGGGAGCAAGCCACCCACGACCCTCTGACCGGCCTCTGGAACCGTTATGCCTTGCTCGACGCTCTCGAACGCGAGCACGGCCGCGCCGGGCGTGAGGGGACGCCGCTGGCGGTCATCATGGTCGATCTGGATCACTTCAAGGAGGTCAACGACACCTACGGCCACTTGGCCGGGGACGCCACCCTGCGGGAGACCGCGGGACGGATGCAGGCTGTCGTCCGGTCCTACGACCTGGTTGGGCGCTATGGCGGCGAGGAGTTCCTGATCGTCCTGCCGGGCACCTCGGGGCCAAACGCCGCGCAACTCGCCGAGCGCCTGCGAGCAGCCCTCGCTCAGGAGCCGGTTGGCGCTCGTTTCCGCATCGCCGTAACGGCCAGTTTCGGTGTCGCAGCGACAGGGCAGGGGCCTGACGACGATCCCCAGACGCTGATCCGGCTGGCCGATGAGGCGCTCTACCGGGCCAAGGAGAAAGGCCGGAACCGCGTCGAGTGGGCGGCGGCGGAAACAGAGACTACTGCGCTGGGGAATCTTGCAGCCGTTGTCGGGCGACCTGGAGGTGGCTGAGCGCGTCGGCATACTGGGAAACGCCGCGAAAGAGCGCCTCCGCGATCTTCTGCCGGTATTCGGGCTTCTTCAACAGGCTCTCGTCCTTGGGATTGCTCAAGAACGCGATCTCGGCGAGCACCGAGGGCATCTGCGCCCCAATCAACACCACAAAAGGCGCCTTCTTGATGCCGCGGTTCTTGAACGCGCGGTTGCGCGGCAGGTTGGCGTACATCGACCTCTGGAGGATGGACGCCAGTTCCCGGGACTCCTGCACCTTCTCGTTGAGCGCAATCCTCTGAACCAGGGTCTGCAACTCATGAATCGAGGTTTGAGAGGCCGCGTTTTCGCGCGCCGCGACCTCCAGGGCGTCCTCCGAAGTCGTGAAGTTGAGATAGAACGTCTCGGAGCCGGCGATGCGCGGAATCTGCGACGAGTTGGCGTGGATGGAGAGGAACAGGTCCGCTTTCTTGTCGTTCGCGATGCGGGTGCGCTCCTCGAGCGGGATGAAGGTGTCGTCCGAGCGCGTGTACACGACCTCGCTGGCGAGCCGCTGAGTGACGAGCGCGCCCAGGCGCCGGGCCACATCGAGCACCAGGTCCTTCTCCATGAGGCCGGTCGGGCCGATGGTGCCGGTATCGTGCCCGCCGTGCCCCGGATCGATTACCACGCGGTCGAGTTTCAAACCCAACGCGCGGATCAGCGAACGGTCGCCGTGACTGTCGCGTCTGGCGGCGAGCGCGGTCTCCTCAGGCGACGCGGGTGGGGCCGGCTGCGGCTTGGCGACGGGCGGCGGAGCAGCGGGCTCGGCCAGCGGCGGATCCGGCCGCCTGGGGCTTCGGGCGCTGGATTTGTTGGATCCGCTTGCCGGGACTCGCGGCTCGGGGCTGGGGCCGACGCTGGCTGAGGCGAGCGGCTCGGCGCCGGAACCGCCGGCGGAGGACTCGAGTGCCTGTCTCACTGTGATCCTGGCGGGCTCGGCCGGCTTGGCGGCGGTGGGAGGATCGGCTCGCGTGGGGGCCGGCGGCTCAATCACCGAGGCTGGAGAGATCCTCAGCGGAGGGAGTGGGGTGGACTGGACCTTCGGCGCCTCGGGGATCGGCGGCGGCGTCTCGGGGGCCGGCTCCGCAAGAACGTGGCTGCCGGTGACGCTGCGGGCGGGGGGCATGGCCGGACCGTGGCCCGAGAGGCGCAACTCGATCATGATGCGGTCGGGATTGGTCAGTTGCGAGATGGAGTAGTCCGCCGGCGCCGCCAGATCGAGCACCACGCGGACGACGCCGGTTTGCGCCAGGGCGATCCGAATCTGCTTGACGAGCTTGTCATTGACCGGAATCAACTGCAGCCCGCGCGTGCCGGCCTGGCGCCGGACGCCGGTCAGGTCCAGAAAGAGCCGCTCGGGGCTGTCGATCCGCTCGGCGTGGTACTGCGCCTCGGAGTCCGTCTCGATGGCAACCCGGGTCACTTCCCCGAGGGACCAGAAACGGACCGCCGTGATCTGCGGAGAGGCGGCCATGGAACACACCGCCAGAGCCCCCGCCAGAGCCAGCGCCTTCAATGCTGGCAGCCGTGCCGACCGCAAACAGGCGCAGACTGTCTGGCGGATGGGTCTCATGGGGTTGACCGGGTGCGGATGTGCAGGACGCCCCGCGCGTCCGTAAATTGCTCGACGGGCCGGTAGGCCGCGGCCTCGGGAGCGGCAGGCACCTGAAGCGCGCTTCCCGCGGCGGCCCGGGCGTCCTTCCAACTCTTCGCCACCTTCCGCACGTAGTCGGTGGTCTCCTGGTAGGGCGGCACGCCACCGTGCTTCATGACCGCACCTTCCCCGGCGTTGTAAGCAGCCAGCGCCAGTGTTTCGGGCGCCTCCCGGTTGCCGTACAGAGTGAGCAGGTACTTGAGGTAGCGCACGCCGCCGTCAATATTCTCCCAAGGACTAAACGCGTTCTTGACGGCGAAGCGGCGCGAGGTCTGGGGCATCAGTTGCATCAGTCCCTGGGCGCCCTTGGGGGAAACGGCAGCGGGGTTGTAATTGCTCTCGACCTCAATGACGGAGCGCACCAGCGACGGGTCCACCTGGTAGCGCTCGGCGGTCTGGCGGACGTAGTCGTCGAGGGCAGTAGCGAGATCGGCCCAGGCGTGCGTCCCGGAGGCGGCGCGGCCGGACGAGGAGGCCATCGCCGCGGTACGAACGAGCCTGCCGCTGCGCACGTCCACTCGGACCACGGAGGCGATCTGTGGGGCTGGAAGGGGCGTAGCAAGCTCCGCCGCCAGGGCGGGCAGCAACCAGCAACCGGCGATCAAACAAAAACGCATGTCTTTGTTTTAAACCATTCTACGCCTAAAACGGGCGTCCTGCCTAGTCCGATCTTCGCACGCACGGCTCGTCGCCCGCGGATTCACGCGGCGAGCGCGGGGGGTGGCACCTGTGCATCCGCGGTCCTGGCGAAAGGGCGGGCTGGAAAACTCGGCGCAGACCACAGCGGGTGAGCATCGCCCCGAAACCAGCGGCGAACGCGGGTTTTCACCAATGCTATCATCTTCGTGGAGCATTTGACAGGCGGTGACGCGCCGATGACCGACACCTTTCCCCACTACATCGAGTTCCGCCACGTCTGTAAGACGTTCGATCACCCCGTTTTAGTCGATGTAAGCTTTCATGTAAATGCGGGGGAAACGGTGGCCATCATCGGCCGCAGCGGCGTGGGCAAGTCGGTAACGCTGGGCCACATCATGGGCTTCCTGAAACCGGACAGCGGCCGCGTGATCGTAGCGCACGAGGACATAACGGATTTCCCGGAGTCCGAACTGCGCCGCATCCGGAGGAAGGTGACCATGGTTTTCCAATCCGGAGCCTTGTTCGACTCGCTCACCATCGCCGAGAACATCCTATTCTCGCTGGAGTTGCGGCAGGATTACAGCCTGCGGAACAAGGACGAGGTCGTCGCCGGGCTGCTGAAGATGGTTGACCTGGCCGAGTACGCCGATGCCTACCCCGCCGACATCTCTACGGGCTACAAACGGGCGGTGGCGATTGCCCGGGCCCTGGCGGCGCAGCCGGAGTGTATTCTGTACGATGAGCCGACGACCATGGTGGATCCCATCATGTCGGACCACATGGCGAATCTCATGCGGCGCCTGAAGGAGCAGCTCAAGCTGACTTCCATCGTGGTGACCCACGACCTGGACCTGATGCGAAAGGTGGCCGACCGGGTGGTGGTGCTCGACGAAGGGCAGGTCATCTACTTCGGGCCGACTTCGGACCTGGAGAAGTCGGAGAACACGCACATTCAGGACTTCCTGGTCTTGGACAGGGTGTAGCAGCCATCGGCAATCGGCCGTCAGAGCCATCGGCCTTGGGGCGCTGCGGCTCGCTGCGAAGAGCACTGTGAGAGGATTGGTCTAGGCTCCGATGCCGCACACGTTTTCCACCGCCGACCTCGCGTTGGCACGCCGTATTGAAGCTGCCGAGGCTGCCAACGGGTTCCGTGTGGCGTGCGCGGTGGCGCAGGCGTCTCCCGGGGTGGGAGCGGTGGCGGAGCCGTTTCTGGGCGGCTGCGCCCTGTTCGGGGGTGTCGGATCGCCCATGACGCACGCTCTGGGCATCGGCATGAGCGAGCCGGTGTCGGCGGTAGAACTCGACCGCATGGAGGCGTTCTTCCGCGAGCGCAGGAGCCCGGTCCTGATCGACCTGTGTCCCATGGTGGATGCGAGCCTGCTGGAGATGATCTTCAGCCGGGGCTACCAGGTGATCGAGCTCAACAACGTGCTGATCCGGCCCATCGGGGCGGAGGAGCCGGCGCCTGTAACGGGCGGGCTCGTTGTCTCGGCGGCGGGCGCGCAGGATGTCGACACCTGGAACCGGACCGTGGCGCGCGGCTTCCAGGAGCGTGACGACGTCGATGAATCGTTCGTGGAGATGCTGGCGGGCACCGCTCTGTTCGGCCAGTGCTATCTGGCCCGGCTCGGGCAGGATGCGGTGGGCGGAGGCGCGATGTCGATCCAGAACGGGGTCGCGTGTTTCTTTGGCGACGCCACGGTTCTGGCGGCGCGCCGGCGCGGGGTGCAATTGGCGCTGATCGAAGCCCGGCTGGCGGATGCCCGGCGGGCAGGCTCTGACCTGGCGATGGCCTGCGTGCTGCCGGGCAGCGGCTCCCACCGCAACTACGAGAAGGCCGGCTTCGAGCTGCTCTTCATGCGGGTGAACTTGAGGTTGCCGTAGCCGTGGCGTCGCCCCCCACCTGACAAACCGCCGTCCCATGTGGTAGATTGAGAATTCCAACGTATCTCAGTGGGAGGTAGGGACATCGTTCCTACCGCTTGCACCAATGAGGAGTTATGGCACGTAAACAAGGAAAAAAGTACCTTTCTGCCGCCCAGCAAGTGAAGCCGCAGCCCTATCCCCTGGACGAGGCCGTTCCGCTAGTTCAAAAAGTCAAGTTCGCCAAGTTCGATGAGACGGTCGAGTTGCACATGCGGCTGGGCGTCGATCCCAAGCATGCCGACCAGATGGTGCGCGGCACGGTGGTGCTGCCGAACGGGCTCGGCAAATCCAAGACAGTCCTGGTAATCGCGTCAGGCGACAAGCAGCGCGAGGCTGAAGAAGCCGGCGCGGATTTTGTCGGCGGCGAAGACATGGTGGCGAAGATCCAGGGCGGCTGGATGGACTTCGACGCCGTGATCGCCACTCCGGACATGATGCGCTCGGTAGGGCGCCTCGGCAAGGTGCTCGGCCCCCGCGGGCTGATGCCCAACCCGAAGACCGGCACGGTAACGATGGACGTGGCCAAGGCGGTGAAGGAGACCAAGGCCGGCAAGGTCGAGTTCCGCGTGGACAAGACCGGCATCATCCACGCTCCGGTCGGGAAGACGGGCTTCGCCACCGACAAGCTGCACGAGAACGCGCTCACGCTGATCCAGGCGGTGGTGAAGGCCAAGCCGGCGGCGGCCAAGGGCAAGTACGTCAAGAGCGTCACGATCTGCTCGACCATGGGGCCGGGCGTAAAGCTGGATGTGACGCCGTACAACGCCAAGGCCGTGTAAGCCGACGGAGGGAAGAGTCGTGAAGAAGAGAGCGGACAAGAAAAAGGAAGCCGAGGCGTTGCGCAGGGAGTTGGAGCGCACCTCCCACCTGTTCGTGACGAGCTTCGAGAAGCTCACGGTGGCGCAGGATTTCGAGTTGCGGAAGACCATTCGCGCGGCCGGCGGCCGGTACCGGGTGATCAAGAACAACCTGGCCGCGAAGGCGGCCGAGGGGACCCCGGCTGAGAGCCTGCTCGGCGCGCTGAAGGGCATGACCTCGCTGGCCTACACGACGTCAGACCCGGTGGCGCTCGCAAAGTCGCTGACGGCGTATGCCAAGGCCAACCCAGCGTTCACGTTCAAGGCAGGCATGGTAGAAGGCCGGGCGATCGAAGTACGATCGATCAGCGAACTGGCGAACATGCCGTCCAAGGAGCAACTGATCGGCAAGGTGATGTGGCTGATCAATTCCGCGTCGCAAAGGCTGGCAGTGAGCCTGAATGGCGTGGTCAGGAATCTGGCGGTAGTTCTCGATCAGGCAATCAAAGAGAACAAGTTCACGGGATAACGGCCTGTGGCTTGTGGCCGGCGGCCTCCTGGTTGAGGGCCGTCTGCCGCGGGCCGCGAGCCACAGACTACAAGAAGCAACGAGCTAAGGAGTTCGAAGAAAATGGCGGACGTAAACGCGATTCTGGAACAGATAAAGGGTCTGACGCTGCTCGAGGCGGCGCAGCTCGTCAAGGGAATTGAAGAGGCCTTCGGCGTGTCGGCGGCCGCGGCGGCGGTAGCGGCAGCTCCGGCGGCGGGCCCGGCAGCAGCGGCTCCGGCAGCGGAAGAGAAAACCGAGTTCTCCGTGGTTCTGACCGTAGTCGGTGCCAACAAGATCAATGTGATTAAGGCCGTCCGCGAGGTCACCAGCCTGGGGCTGAAAGAAGCCAAGGATCTGGTCGATGGCGCTCCCAAGCCGATCAAGGAAGGCGTAAACAAGGACGAGGCGGAAGCCATTCGCAAGAAGTTCACCGATGCCGGCGCGACCGTAGAAGTGAAGTAACGGAGCTATCTTTCTGACAGGGCGAGGCTTGGCTCGCCCTGCCCGGGCCGTTCCCTATGCCAAGGGAAGGTTCGGCTGGGTCATTTGACGCCCCCTGGACGAGTCTGCTAGACTCGTTCCTGGGCCTATTCCACATCGAGTGTCCGTGAACCTCGCAGCCGAATTCTGTGTCTTCAGTCCGCTTGAAGCAAGGCAGAGGGTGTACCTACTCGATCCATCTCTGGGCAAGCCACCCAACGCTATTGATGCGATTGGATTTCCGCCTCAAGAATTCCTGGACAAAGCACCACTCATGAGTTCCCTGCACGGGTCGGCTCGGCCGGCCGCTCACGCGCACGGCTCCGGCACGCCGGCGCGCGCTTATTGGCAATTGCGGAGCCGCGGAGAGCCTTTCGGCCCGCGCCCGTGCTTGACTGTTTCATAAGTCTTGTTCTGTAGCCTTTCGGCTTTCAGGAGTCAACAATGCAGACTGCGGCAAACGGCGTTCGGGAGCGGGTCGACTTCTCTCGTATCAAGACGTCGATTCCGATCCCGAATCTCATCGAAGTACAGAAGAACTCCTACGAGCGCTTCCTGCAGATGGATCTGCTCCCCAGCGAGCGGGAGGACGTGGGCCTGGAGAGCGTTTTCGACAGCGTCTTTCCGATCTCGGATTTCCGGGGCCTAAGCCAGCTCGAATTCGTCGACTACGCCATCGGCAACTGGGAGTGCAAGTGCGGCAACCTGAAAGGGCTGCACCACCTGCGTTC
>Ga0265316_10001596_pt1 | contig 24173 bp, 20 predicted proteins | sample 4522metaG_FD_202092 | JGI IMG/M metagenome (GOLD analysis project Ga0265316, IMG submission 202092) | Rhizosphere microbial communities from Carex aquatilis grown in University of Washington, Seatle, WA, United States - 4-5-22 metaG | ecosystem: Host-associated > Plants > Roots > Rhizosphere >... | reverse complement strand
AATGCGCGTATTAGTCAGGCGGCTTCGTTAAGCGATCCTACCCTTGAATTCGAATATGACAAGACAATCCGTAATGCTGATGGTAACCCGATGAAGACAATCGGTATTACGCAAGAGATACCTTTCCCCACAAAACTGTATTTACGTGCCAGGGCCGCTGCTAAATTAGCTAAAGTTGCTTATCAGGATTATCAGTCTAAGCAGTTTGATGTCTCGTCGCGGATAAAGAGTGCCTATGCTGAGCTTGTCATGACTGAAAAGATGGTTGAGACAGATAAAAAAAATAAAGAATTGGGGGATGGTTTTTATAAAACCGCCACTTCCCGCTACGCCTCGGGTAAGGGTACCCAGGCCGATGCTCTTAAGGCGCAGGTAGAGATCGCGCGTGTTGATAACGAATTGATTATGCTTGAGCAAAAAAAGGTGGTAGCCCGTGCCAGGCTTAATGTGCTTTTAGGCAGAGGCCCTCAAGGGGATATTAGTGTTGCGGCGCCCTTGCCGGTAAAGTTTACTCGTCCGATTAGTGATTTTTACATATTAGCGCGTAAAAATAACCCAGAATTAAAGGCGTACAAGTATGCTGTCGAACGCGGCCAGGCTGCTTATGATCTTTCAATCCATGAATATTTACCGGATTTTATGGTTAGGTTTAAACAAGAGGTGGCTAAGGGGCGTGCGGTAAATGGTTCCTGGGCAGGGATGATCGGGGTGACGGTGCCGCTTTGGTTTTTTGAGAAACAGGCCTTTGGCGTTAAGGAGATGAAGGCGGATTTAAACATGCTTAAAGCGGAATATAAAGGTAAAGAAAATTCTGTACTTTTTGATGTGACTGAGAGTTATGCCCGTGTCGATGCGGATAAAAAATTAATTGAGTTGTACGAGAGTGCATTTATTCCGCAAGCCGAAGGTGCATTTAGCGCGCAGATGAAAGGCTATGAAGCCCAAACTTCAGATTTTTTAAGCGTGGTTGATAGTTGGCGTATGCTTTTAAGTTTTAAGATTGATTATTATAAGACGATCTTGGATTTTAGAATGGCGTTGGCGGATTTAGAGCGCGCCGTGGGTGGGGATATTTAATGAAGCTTAACCGAGCGTAAGCGTGAAACGCGCTACGTGAGGGTGCAGCTGAATTATCCCCAAAGGGGATAGGTATTTTTATGAAAATTACGAAAAAAATTATTATTGTAACCATAGTTTTGCTTGTGATTGCTATAGCGGGCGTGGTTGCTTTTAACCTTACACGTCATCAGCCTGCCGCTTCGTCGCATGCGGCGCTTTATCGCTGTCCTATGCATCCAACTTATACTTCCGATAAGCCCGGTGATTGTCCGATTTGCGGCATGAAGTTAGTAAAGGTAGAGAATAAGGTTGAAGCGGCGCTAAATAATCAGGAGCCGGCGCGCGCTCAAGAAAAAAATTTGGCCGAGGTATGTATTCAGCACAAATGTACGATGAAAAATTGCCCGATGATGGTAAAAACTAATCTTAAACCGGGAGAACGTTTAATCTGTCCGATTTGCGGCGAAGTCATTGCTACGGAAAATGGAAAAGTTGTAGAGATACACCCACCTCAGGAAAATTCAGGGGCGCAGAAGGTTGATGTAAAAAAAGAACGCAAACTTCTTTACTATCGTAACCCCATGGATCCAACTGTAACTTCACCTGCAGCAATGAAAGATCAGATGGGCATGGATTATGTGGCGGTATACGAACAAGAAGAAAACAGTAATGTGGTTGGCCCGCATATTACGGTCACACCGGAAAAACAACAGTTGATCGGTGTGGCCGTTGAGCCGGTCAAAGTGGTTGACTTGGTAAACACTGTGCGCGCTTCAGGCAAAGTGGCTTATGACCCTGAATTGGCAACGGCGCAGGCAGAATTTATTCAAGCGCTCAATACACAAGACAGATCCAAAGATTCGCCGCTGCAGGATGTTATTGATCGTGGTAAAGAGTTGGTCGATGCTTCGCGTAACAAGCTTAAACTTTTAGGGATGAGCGATGGACAATTAGGAAAATTGGAAAAAGACCGGCAAGCCGATACCGGCCTTTATCTGCCGGCAAAAGGCGAAAGCGTTTGGGTCTATGCATCGGTTTATGAATACGAGATCGCTTCGATAAAAGAGGGGATGAACGCACAGATCGAGGCGACCGCTTATCCGGGAGAAAAATTTTTCGGTACGGTTGTGTCGCTCAACCCTGTTTTGGATGCGATGACGCGTACCAACCAGGTACGCATTAAAGTGGCTAACCCTGATAGCAAGCTTAAGCCGGAAATGTTTGTTAATGCTGTGATTGATGTTGATTTGGGAAAAAAATTAGCCGTGCCGGCAAGCGCAGTCCTGGATACCGGGTTGCGTAAGATCGTTTATGTTTCGCGTGAAAATAATGTGATCGAGTCGCGTGAGGTGAAGCTTGGTGCCAAAGCGCAGGATTATTATGAAGTGTTAAGCGGCCTGAATGAAGGCGAAAATGTGGTTACCAGCGGTAACTTTTTAATCGATTCCGAATCAAAACTAGAGAACCCTACAAAATAATATCATGATTGAAAAGATCATTGAATTTTGCGCGAAGAATAAATTTCTAGTCATTATCTTTGCCGTGGTTGCGATGGTCATCGCGGTTTATTGCATTAAGAACATTCCCTTGGATGCCATTCCCGATCTATCTGATACTCAGGTCATTATCTACTCACGTTGGGACCGCAGTCCCGATATCATAGAAGACCAGGTCACTTATCCTATTACCAGCGCGCTTTTAGGCGTGCCGGGGGTTAAGGCGGTGCGCGGATTTTCTGATTTCGGGTTTTCTTATGTCTACGTGATCTTTAAAGACGGTACGGACATTTATTGGGCACGTTCACGCGTTTTAGAATATTTAAGCAAGATCATTCCGCGTCTACCCGAAGGGGTAAAGACCGAGCTGGGGCCGGATGCAACTTCGGTGGGCTGGGTTTATCAATATGCTTTGGTAGATAAAAGCGGTAAAAATGATCTGGCAAAATTACGCAGTTTTCAGGATTGGTATTTGCGTTATTGGCTGCAAAGCGTGCCGGGCGTGGCCGAGGTAGCATCGGTAGGTGGTTATCAAAAACAATATCAGGTTAACGTTGATGCTAACGCGCTTTTAGCTTATAAGTTACCGTTGACGAAAGTAATTGAAGCTATCCGCAGCGGTAACAGCGATACCGGCGGCAGGCTTGTTGAATTTTCCGGTGCCGAGTATATGGTGCGCGGCCGTGGTTATGCAAAATCAATAAAAGATTTAGAGAATATTTCTTTAGGTGTCGATTCTTCCGGCACGCCGATTGTGGTAAAAAATGTAGCCAGTGTGGTGATCGGGCCGGATATCCGCCGCGGTTTGGCGGATTTAGACGGCACCGGCGAGACTGTCGGCGGTATTGTTTTGATGCGTTACGGCGAGAATGCGCTTAATGTTATCAACCGAGTTAAAGAAAAGTTGGACGAAAACAAGATGTCTTTACCGCCGGGAGTCGAAATCGTTACGACTTATGACCGTTCCGAGTTGATCAAGCGTTCCATGGATACGCTTAAGCACCAGTTGATTGAAGAGATGATTATCGTCAGTTTGGTGATCATGCTTTTCTTGTGGCACTTTCCTTCGGCGGCGGTGCCGATTGTTACTATTCCTATTGCTGTTTTATTAAGTTTCATTCCGCTGTTTGGGATGAAGCTTACTTCTAATATTATGTCGCTTTCGGGTATTGCAATATCGATCGGTGTATTAGTCGATGGTGCGATCATCGAGGTAGAGAACGCTTATAAAAAATTACAATTATGGGATGCCGGAGGCAGAAAAGGTGATTATCACGATGTGCTTTTATCGGCGATCAAAGAGGTGGGGCCGTCGGTATTTTTTTCGCTGCTTGTTATTGCCGTGGCATTTGTGCCGGTATTTACTTTAGTCGATCAGGAAGGCCGGTTGTTTAAGCCGCTAGCTTTTAGTAAAAATTTTGTTATGGCGATTGCCGCCATTTTGGCGATAACCCTTGACCCGGCGGTGCGGATGCTTTTTGTGCGTATGGACCCAAAACATTTTAAACCGCGTTGGTTATCGAATATCCTTAATAGTATGACGGTTGGTAAATATTATGCAGAAGAAAAGCATCCTATTAGTAAAAGGCTTTTTAAAGTTTACGAGCCGGTTTGTCGTTGGGTATTAAAGCACCGCAAAGCAACGTTGATCACTGCTGCAGCATTGGTTCTTTCTGCTGTACCAGCTTATTTGCATCTAGGTACTGAGTTTATGCCGCCTTTAAACGAAGGGGCCATTCTTTATATGCCAACTACTTTGCCGGGGATATCCGTTACGCAGGCACAGAAGCTCTTGCAAAGTATGGATAAAATATTGAAAGATACGCCGGAGGTCGAGCGGGTTTTTGGTAAAGCCGGTCGCGCCGAGACTTCTACCGACCCGGCGCCGTTTTCGATGATGGAGACAACCGTGGTTTTAAAGCCCGAAAACCAATGGCGTAAAGTGCATCGTTGGTATTCGTGGATGCCGGATTTTATGCAAGCGCCGTTTAAACCGATTTGGCGCGATCGTATAACCTGGGAGGATCTGATCAGTGATTTGGACAAAAAAATGCAATTTCCCGGAGTGACTAACGCATGGACTATGCCGATTAAAGCGCGTATCGATATGCTTTCTACCGGGATCCGTACGCCCATTGGTATTAAAGTTTACGGTGCAGATTTAAAGGAGATCGAAAAGGTAGGCATGGATGTCGAGGCGGCTGTAAAAAATATTAAAGGGACACGTTCGGTTTATGCGGAGCGCGTTACCGGAGGCTATTTTGTCGATTTTGATTTAAAACGTGAGGCTTTGGCGCGCTATGGTTTAAGTGTTGATGATGCCCAGATGATTATTACTTCCGCGATCGGCGGCGAGGTAGTGACGACTACGGTAGAGGGCCGTGAACGCTACAGCGTTAATGTGCGCTATGCTCGTGAACTACGCGATGATTTGGATAAGCTAAAACGCGTTTCGGTGCCGACTGCCTCTAGTGCACAAGTGCCTTTGGAGCAATTGGCCGATATCCATCTTTCTTTGGGTCCGGCAATGATCCGTGATGAAAACGGGATGCTTTCCGGATATGTTTACGTGGATATTGCCGGCCGGGATGTAGGTAGTTTCGTTGAAGAGGCGCGCAAGGCGGTACATGATAAGGTAAAACTTCCTGAAGGGTATTCGCTGCAGTGGAGTGGCCAATATGAAAATATGTTGCGTGTACGCGAACGGCTTAAAGTGGTTATTCCGATCACGCTTTTTATTATTTTTGTTTTGCTTTACATGAATACCAAGTCGCCGGTTAAGGCGGGAATCGTGATGTTGGCTGTACCGTTTTCGCTGGTAGGCGCGATTTGGTTTTTATTTTTCTTAAAGTACAATATTTCAATCGCAGTCTGGGTGGGGATGATCGCTCTAATGGGCCTCGACGCCGAGACCGGGGTTTTTATGCTTTTGTTTCTTGACCTCTCATATTACGCTGCGCAAAAATTGAATAAGATGAATACGGAGGATGATTTGAGTGAGGCGATTGTTCATGGCGCAGTCAAGCGTATCCGGCCGAAATTAATGACCGTTGCCGCGATGTTCATGGGGCTTATTCCGATCATGTGGTCGATGGGTACCGGCGCGGATGTGATGAAGCGTATCGCCGCACCAATGATCGGCGGTATTTTTACCAGCTTTATCATGGAACTCCTTGTTTACCCGCCGATATATTTTATATGGAAGAGGAGAGGGCTATCAAGCGTTTCTAAATAATCCATAATTTTCCATCCTCCAAACACCGGTTGTTTCCTGAATTTTTAGTGGTAAAATTAATTGATGTAGGAACGGTTCCAAAGTTTAGGTTGAAACGGTAATCGTACTGGCAGAAAATGAGCGTATAGTTTTTATTTTTATTAAAAGGAGGTTTGTGATGAGAGGGAAGGTTGTATGTATCGCGGCGGTTTTATTTCTGGTTTACGGCGGCCTTGTGTTTGCTCAGGCACAGCAAACAGAGAATCAGCAATTTCGCAGCGATTTGAATAATTCCAACGACACCGGAGCACAAAAACATGAAACGGTTGTCCAACATCGTGCTCAACAACATCAGGAAAATGTGGCGCATCGCGTAGACCACAAAGCCGAGTGGGAGAAGAAGATGGCCGAACGCCGCGCTGAGCGTGAAAGGCGGGTTACCGAACGCCGTGTTGCGCGCGAGAAGCATATGGCTGAATTACGTGCTGAACGGGAAAAACGGATTGCCGAGCGTAAAGCCAGATTCCACCAGCATCATACTACGCAAAGTGGAGAAAGCGCTCCGGTACAGCCGCAGTAGTGATTTCGTAAGGAGATTTTTTCAACAGGGGTTTCGCAATGCGGGACCCCTGTTTTTATTATCGGAATGGTATAAAAATGACCCGGCAAAAAAAACCTAACAAACGCTTAAATATTTTTACTCCGCTGGAAGAGGCGCATCGCAGGATCAAAGCCCTGGAATGGTCTTTACGGGATAGCGTTGATTTTGGTTTTAATGTGCTGGCTAATTCGGCTGATCCTATGGTGATCATGACGCCGGATAAGACTGTGCTTTATATCAATCCGGCGATGGAGCATTTTACCGGTTTTACGTTAAAAGAGGTGGCGGGCATAAAGCCGCCTTATCCCTGGTGGCCTAAGGAAACTCTTAAGGCAAGCTACGGCGTGATCAAGAGAGGGACCGGCCGGGGGATCGAGCGGGTTGAGCATATGTTTCAGACTAAAAATGGGGAAAAAGCTTGGGTCGAGATTACATCGCGTCCGGTTAAACGTAATGGGATCGCAAAGTATTTTGTGGTAAGCCTGGTAGATGTTACCCGGCGCAAGACCAGCGAAGAGGCTTTGGTCGATTATCGCGCGCAAGTCGATAAGCAGCGGCAGGCGATTCAAGATAAAGATATTGCTTTGCGGGAGGTGATGGCGCAAATCGAGGAAGGAAAAGATCGAATGCAACGCGAGATTTTAGCTAATGTTGATAATCTGATCGTGCCGCTTGTAAAAAAACTTAAACTTAAAGGAGTTTCGCAAAAGTATCTTGACCTGATCGAAGCGAACCTGCGTGACTTAACCTCTTCTTTCGGCAGCAATATCAATAACTACAAGTTTAATCTTACCCGCCGGGAAATCGAAATCTGCGACGCGATCAGAAACGGGCTGGCCAGCAAAGAGATCGCCGAGTTTTTAAATATTTCCCGCCAGACTGTGGAAAAGCACCGTACCAATATCCGTAAAAAACTTTCTATTCTAAATGCGGATGTGAATCTGGCCACCTTTCTTAATAGGGTGTAATTTACATACCTACTATATACCCATTCTTTTCCTATCGCCAATTTTGGGATAGAAGGCGATAATGAAGGCATAAATTTTATTTGGGGGGTGGGTTCCGGATAGCAATTGGAAATCAGCAGCCGGTTTTTTCCGGAGCTCACCATTAAACTTGACGATTATTGCCGCGCTATCTCCAGCCTTTTGACTACGAAGTAAGTAACGGTAAAAACTCCAGCTTCCAGTATGATGGTGGCGATCGCCGCGCCTACGTAAGAAAAGGTGCCGATTAAGATGAGGATGAGCGGCAAGCCCAGGAGAGCCATGATGACGTGGATTTTGGAGTAAATATCGGTTTTGCCGCAAACCAGCAAAAATTGTACGCGGAAGGCATTGGCGGTGACAAAAAATACGGCGATCAGTAAAAGCCTCAAGGCTAATACCGTTTCAGGGTAAGGCATGCCGCAAACTAATTTAATCAGCGGGCCGGCGAAGATAATGATAATTGGCAAGCATATCGCAGAGATCAATACGGCGATCTGTTGAATATGCTCCATGAGCCGCAGGGCTTTTATTCTATCGGTATGAAATATTTTGCTTAAGCGTGGGAAGACCGCTTGGGAAAAAGATCCCAGAGGGAAGCTTTGCACTGCGTTAGCAATATTTTCCGCCATCGAGTAGAAGCCGGTGAGGACGTTGTTGGTGAAAAGTCCGAGGATAAAAACGCGAGTAGCGGTATAAGCGTTGATCGCGGCGATCGAGATAAAAACATTCCAGCTTGCGCCGAATTGTTCAACGATATCGCGGTATTTCGGCAATCTGACTTTAAGTTTAAACCGGTTAAAGGCGATATATTGGCCCAAGCCCCCAGTTAGTAACGCTCCCAGCGAATTAATAAACGGTACAAAAATATAGTCCGCAGGTTTTTTTACGAATGAGAGGATAAATGCGGTAACCATCACGCCGGAAATAATATTAAGTGCCGTGATGTATTTCATCTTTTCCCTTCCTTGGAAAAACCAATTAGGAAAAAGAGTTCCACCTAAGACTACGCCGAAGTTCAGCAGGTAGACCAGCCAATCGTTTTGGAATTTGGGGATCAGAGAGACAAAAAGAGTTATGATAATCATACTTAAAACGGTTAAGATGAGCTTGACAGCCATGACCGAGGAAAAAACTGTTTCGATTTTTTTCTGGTTATTGCCGCAAAGCGAGATCTCTTTCGTAGCCGATACGCTAAAGCCATAATCGGTCAAGATCGCGAAATACTGGGTAAAGGCCCCGGCAAAGGCGAGAAGCCCGAATTTTTCCGGTCCGATGACCCGAAACAGGTAGGGTACGACGATGATCGGCAAAAGATAAGTTACAAATTGCAGAGCCGAGAGGTAAACGGCATTGTTTATTACCAGCTTACGTTCGTGCGGCTTGGCCATCTTATAAGTTTTTTTCAGAAGACCGAATAAAGAAGGCATGTCCTTACTGTATATGGTTTTAAAGCCTACGTCAAGAGTCCGCGTCTCTTTTCCGGATCAAATTTTTTATAACGATATTTTATGAAATCCCCTTGTTTTTTTTGAGTAGATATGTTATATCCTAACTTCAAGTTACTATTTTAGCAGTTTACAGTTGTTATATTTAAGGAGGTTACGTTTATGCAGAGGTTTAAAAAAGTCGTTTCTTTAAGCATCAGCTTATGTTTTATCATCAATACGCTTTTGTCCAATTATGTATTTGCCGCGTCTGTGCCGCTTAACTTACCCGCAGCGGGCCAGCTTTTGCCGCTTTCTGCCCCTTCGGCCTATACGGTTTTACGGGGAATGCGCATTAACCCCAAAGACCCCTTGAAATTTGAATTTGTGATCGATAAACCGGCTGACAAATCTGTAGATAAAGAAGAATTCCGCCGTTTGGTCAGTTATTTTATGGCGGCTTTGACCATCCCGGAAAAAGATTTCTGGGTCAACTTATCGCCTTATGAAAAAAACCGCATTATCCCTGCGGCTGTTGCCGATACGGATTTTGGCCGCGACCTTTTAACCCAGGATTATGTATTAAAACAGGTTTCGGCATCGCTTACTTATCCGGAGAGCGAATTAGGCAAGCAATATTGGCAGAAGGTTTATGCTGCTGCGGCCAAAGCCGGGATTAAACATGATCAGGCAGTCAATGCTTTTAGCAAGGTCTGGATCGTGCCGGAGAATGTAGAGGTCTTCGAAGACGGTAATTTAGCTTTAGTCGGCGAGGCGCGCCTTAAGGTATTAAGCCAGGCCGATTACACAGCTATGGATTCGTCATTGCGAGGAAGCGCAGCGACGAAGCAATCTCAATCAGGGATTGCCACGCCTCGCGAGGCCTCGGCTCGCAATGACGCTGCCGCGAAGATCATGCGTGAGATGTTGATCCCGGCCTTGACTAAAGAAGTCAATACCGGAGCCAACTTTACTCAATTGCGCCAGATGTTCCATTCCTTTGCTTTAGCTTTATGGTTTAAAAATAAACTCAAAGACTCTTTTTTCAAATATTACATCAACCAGAATAAAACCAAAGGTATCGACTTAAGCGATAAGACGATCAAGGATAAGGTTTATAACCAATACGTCGATGCTTTTAAACAGGGCGTCTACAATATGATCAAAAAAGAACCCGTAGGGGCGAATAATCATTCGCCCGTATCGAAAATCACCAAGCGCCAATATTTTTCCGGGGGTGTGCAGGTTTATGTACCCGGTGCCTTTACTGTATTGGCATTAAAAAATGCCGATGGCGCATTTAATCATAAGTTACCGCCGGAACTTCTTGCGAAATTACAAGTAAAAGAAATTGCGGGAGATGATCGCGTGATGGAAGCTTATTTTCTGGATATCATTGCCCATTGGCAACATATGGGTTGGGATGTTAATAAATTGACCCCAGGTTTATTGAAAGAGTTGTATCGTGCCCATAGCCTCCCGGCTGATCCCAATGATCCTGTGGGCAGGAATACCAGAAAGCTCTTGATCGCTGTACACGCGCTCACAGCCAATAATAATTATAAGCCTTATGAAGCTGAAGCAATTGCCAAAAATCTGGCCAGCGAAGAGGTACATTTGTTGGGGGTAAGAAGTGCATTAATTCTTGGGTTAGTAGCATTAAGCTGTAGCAATGCTGTTAGGAGTAATGGTGACGCTAGCGATGCGAGTACTATTACTGCCCCTGCAGAAGATGCCGGCGTAGTGCCCGCTAGTGATGTGATCCCCAGCCAGGGTGGCCAGGCCGATACGGCTAACCCTGTTGGCGGTGCATCCGGCACAGGCGGCGCTATTGGCACGGGTGGAGTTACCGGAGCAGGTGGTTCTCTTGCTACCGGCGGAGCTACCGGTACGGGCGGCACACCAGAAGATGCCGGCGTAGTGCCCGCTAGTGATGTGCTTCCCAGCCAAGATGGCCAGTCCGATACCACAACCGTAGGCAGTAAACCCGGAACAATAACTTTAGGTTATGGCAGCCGAACTCAGGAAGGTTTTGTTATTATGAATTCTGGCTCAGCGTCTGTCGGCTCTGACCCACAAAACCCAAACAGCATTTCTATTAGCGCCTCGCTTAAGAGTGATACTGATTGGGGTAATGCTTTTATGGAGTTTAGTTCCCCCCGGGACTTTTCCGGTTATACGCTGAAAGTTACGGTAGTAAGCACTAACGGTATGCAGGGTTTATATGTTTATGATATACCCAAAGGCGCTGATCCTTCAAGCATTGGCGCACATAGGGATAAGGTAACTATTACCGGTTTTAAGGCTGGAGCAGTCTATGAAATACCGCTCAATAACGCTACCAATACTTGGCACATAGTTTTTGAGGCCGGCCAATATTATGGGACCGGTAACCCGATAGGCAGCAGCAGCGCATCTCTAACCTTAGAATTAGTTCCTAATGATGCCGGCGCCAATGGCAGCGGTTCGGTTGATTCCGGTTCGGCAAAAAAGTCCGGAACGCCATACAAGGATGTTACAGATAATGAAAAAGCAGCAGTTGCTCGTGCTGTTGTCAAAGAGAGAGTTCGATTGCTTCATGTTGCCAGGAAAGCGATTGTTGTTAACACGAAGATGCTTCCCAATCGGCGTGGCTTCCATATTCCTGTTGGCCTCGGCGAAACGGCAATCGCGTTGAATGAAAATTTATCTTCCCCTGAAATTAAAGCCTATGTTAAGCAGCATGAGATTAATGAAATTAATATAGACTACGGTACTGATAGCGTAAAAATTACTCAACTTGCCGAAAAATACGCAAGCCGCGCAACCGGCGAAGGTTCGTTCCGCAGCCGTGTAGTGCATATGTTGGTTGCTGCTGCCGAGCGTGCTCAATGGATAAAAGACGGCAAAGACGGGTTGTTGGCGGTGGATGACGAGGATTTAAGAGGTTATGATAAGCCTGCTTTGGATGGTTTATCTAAAGAAGAGAGAGATCTGCAGCGTGCCATCATCCAGGAATTTTACGGTAAGGGTTCGGAAATCGATAAAAATTCTGCGGCGTATGAAGCAAAATACAAAGAAACTGCACGCAGATACGGCGGTGTGGATTTGGCGAAAACTAAAATCATTAAGCATGTTTTAGGCGCGCCGGTAAAGGTTGAAGTGTCGCCTAAGGTGGTGGAAGAGTTTAAAAACGCCAAGAGCGTCGGGTTTGAGATCTTATCTTTAGGCGATAAGTTCGTTTTGCGTTAATATGTAAATTGTATCTGTAAATATTTTGGGACAGGCATCGTGCCTGTCCCAATTTTAATTTTACCTCACCCAAAAAACTGATTGCCGGTAAACAGCATTAAGGTATAATGGTTTTATGAATTTATCAAATATAACCGAGCAATTGCGCAATGCTTTGCCGATTTTAAACCGGCAGTATAATGTTGCCGGGTTAGGAATTTTTGGTTCTTTCGCGCGCGGCGAAGCCCAGGAAAAGAGTGATATTGATATATTGGTGGAATTCAGCCAAACCCCGGATATTTTTGAATTTATACGACTTAAGGATTACCTTTCCGGCCTTTTGGGCCGCGATGTTGATTTGGTTTCTAAAAAAGCGCTTAAGGCGGCCATCCGTGACAGTATTTTACGCGAGGCAGTTTACGTATGAGCCGACGCGACATTAAGTTGTATGTTACGGATATTATTGAGGCAATGAACAAAGTTGAGCGGTATACCGCTAAGCTTAGTTTAAAAGATTTTTCTACAAATGAATTAGTGGTTGATGCCGTAGTACGTAATTTTGAGATTATCGGCGAAGCGGCAAAAAATATTCCGGAAGAAATCCGCCAGAAATATCCTCAAGTTCCCTGGCGAGAAATGGTGGGGATGCGTAACATCGTTATCCATGAATATTTTGAGGTTGATTTCGACACGCTTTGGAAAACTGCCGTTGAAGCAATTCCCAAGATTAGGCCTTTTGTTGAGACTATTTTAGTTTAAATTATCTTTAAAGTATTAAAGATCGGCCTTGCTGTTTGTAAAACTTTGATAATAAGCAGTTATGGCGCGTAAGCGCCTTGGGCTTATGGAGGGGTGGCAGAGTGGTTGAATGCGGCGGTCTTGAAAACCGTTATGGGGCAACTCATCGGGGGTTCAAATCCCTCCCCCTCCGTTGTTTTACATATAACGCAAATATTTCCATCCCGGATGGGGGAAGTGTTTGCGTAACATCTAGGAGAGAAACAACGATGTCGGCGAGGTACCATGCGAGCCGACGCCGCACCAAAATTTCTTTTGTGGTACAATCTAGCCATGCCGTATCCTAAAACCATAAAAATCGCCGATATTGTTATCCCCAGCCCATTGATTATGGCGCCGATGGCCGGGGTTACCTGTTTGCCTTATCGTCAACTCAACCGCGAAATGGGAGCGAAGTTCGCTTTTGCCGAGATGTTGTGCGTTAATTCGCTCAACTACAATAATCCTAAATCGCTGGTGATTTTAAAAAAAGACTTGGTGGATAGTCCTTTGGGCGTACAAATACTGGGCGGTGTACCGGAAGATATTCCCAAGGCCCTTGAAAAATTAAGTGATGTAAAATTTAAAATATTAGATGTCAATGCCGCTTGTCCGCAGCGCAAAGTTGTCTCTAAGGGACGGGGCGCCACCTTGCTGAAAGATTTAAAACTTTTACAAAATATTCTGGTTACGACCAAAAAACATGCCTGGACTCCGGTAACGGTGAAGATCCGTTTAGGTTTCAGCGATTGTGAGGGGGCGGTAGATATTGCGCGTTGCTGTGAAGATAGCGGAGTGGACGCGATTTTTGTGCATGGCCGTACCAAAGCGCAGGGTTACCGCGGCAAGGTAAATTACGCCGCGATCGCCGAGGTTAAAAAAGCGGTTAAGGTGCCGGTCGTCGCCAGCGGGGATATTTTTAATGGGTCGACCACAAAGCAGATGTTTAATGAAACTGCCTGTGACGGAGTTTTGGTGGCACGCGGGGCTTTTGGCAATCCGTGGATATTTAATGAAATTGAAAATTCGTTGAACGATTTGCCGGTTGCAACGGTTAAAGCTCAGGATGTGACCGAAATGATGCGCCGCCATTTTAAGATGTATGTAAATTTTTTTGGTGAAAAGTCGGCCGTAGCCCAATTTCGCAAATTTTATATCTGGTACACGATAGGTTTTGATTCGACGAAAGTTTTGCGGGCCAATGCGCATAAAGGAAAAAATTTAGCGACGATGAATGCGCTGATCGATGAATTTGCCGGGATGCAATTTGTATCACCGTTGCGCCGCGCTTAAAGGTATAATCTTTTATTATGGGTAAATTAGAGAATCTTTTAACTTGGTCGGTTTCACGCGATCGGCTTTTTAATGATTGCCGGCGCGCTTATTTTTATCACTATTATTTAGCCTGGAGCGGCTGGGAAGCAATGGCGCCGGAAATTTCGCGTAAGGCTTATCTTTTGAAAAACATTCAAGGTATTGATGCCTGGATCGGCGACAGCGTGCACAAGGTAATTAAATGGATATTAGAGAATAAAAGTGCCGGAAAAAAAGTTTCTTTAGACGAAGCCAAGGCGAGAATAAAAAATATTCTTGTCGAGGGCTGGAATCAATCGACGGCCAAGCTTTGGGAAAAGAAGGTTAAAAATAATCTTAATCTTTTCGAGCATTACTATAAACGCGCGTTGACGCAGGATACGTTGCGTTCAAAGATAAAAAAAGCCGTGGACTGTATTACGAATTTTTATTTATCGGGGCTGGCGGATAAATTTTTTGCTCTTGATGCAAAGGCGTTTTTATCGATCGACGAGCTCGATGGTTTTTATCTCGATGGGGTCAAGGTCTTCGCCGTGCCGGATTTTGCAGCTAAGGGCGCGCGTTATGAGCTTTACGATTGGAAGACCGGCAAGCCTTCGGATAAAGATATTTTCCAGCTTTCATTTTATATTCTTTATGCTAAATATAAGTGGGCTGTAGAGCCGCAGGATGTCGATATTATTCCGGTTTACTTGAATGAAAAAAGTTTTGTATCGGTACCGGCTACTCCGCGCGATTTAAAAGGTGTAGAGGTTTATGCCTTAAAAAGTATTACGCTTATGCGTTCGGTTTTATCTGACGCGGCGAATAATGTGGCCGACATCGGCTTATGCCCGAAGACCGACAATTTACGCCGCTGCGATTTTTGCCGGTTTAAAGAGATTTGCGTTTAAAACAACTCTTGCCTCGGCGCATTATAAAAGATACAATTATTTATATGAAAAAAATGCCATTGTTTCTTGTCATTTTTACATTTTTATCGTTTCTTGCTTTTGGCGATGACGATAAGCTTGATAGCAATAATAAGGCCGCTGACGATTCGGCGATCGAGCGCGCACTACCTGCAGACGATTTTCAAAATGGCCTTAAGTTCGCCGAGCAAGGCAGTTTTTGGGAAGCGCTCGGTGCGTTTAAGAGTTATTTAAAAGATCATCCGGATAGTTTCGAGGTTTGCTATAATCTTGCCGGGGCTTATTTGAGTTTGGGAAAATGCGACGATTCGATAATTTGGTACAAAAAGGCGTTAAAGCTCAAGCATGGCGACTCTGATGCGCTTATCGGCCTGGGTATCTCTTTTCGTCTTTCATCGCAGCAGAACAAAGCCATTCCGGTATTAAAAGAGGCGGTTAAAAATAGTCCCGGCAACGCGCGGGCTATGACCGAGTTGGCTTTAGCCTATCAAAGCGTCGAAGAGTTTAAATCGGCGGTAGCATGGTATGAACGGGCGCTTAAAGTCGATCCGCAAGATCCGGCGGTATATAATTTTTTAGGTATGGTTTACGGCATTATGGGAAATTACGATAAGGCGGCAGAAGCCTTTCATGCGGCGATAAAAATCGATCCTGAATACGCCGATGCTTATTTATCATTGGGGGCGATGTTGATTGCGCAACAGAAGAAAACCGGTGCGGGCGGCGGGTTTGCCCAGGCGCGGGAAGAGCTTAATATTGCCCGCGCGCTTTTTGAAAAAACCGGCGATAATAAGAGCGTGGAACGTATTGACGGTTTATTAAAAAACATCGATAATTGATACCGGGGGTAAAGATGAAAAAAGGTTTTTCCGTGATGGAGCTTATTATCGTGGTTATTATTGTGGCTATTTTATCCGCATTTGGACTTGTGCAATACTACAAGACCACGGGCAAGGTATACGCTAAAGAGGCCGAGGGCCAGTTAAAGACGATCCTGCAGGCGGAGGCAGTCAATAAATTCGAGAATGTCGGCGCTTTGGTCGCTTGCAACGCTACGCAAAATTGTAACGGCGTGCTGGGAATACCGCTGGATATGCAAAAGAATCGTATGTATTGTACCGATATTTCCAATCCAAATAGTATCTGCGCTTCGGCACGCACGCCGGACAATACGCATTATAGTATGAACTCCAGCGTGGGTGTTGTTTATACGGGCGATTGTCCGGTTGTCTGCATGTGATGATTATGTTTTCTCAAACCACCGCTAAAGTAATCAGCTTAACGCGTGTCAAATCCGATGTTTTTGTTTTGCGTTTTAGATCGAAAGAGTTGGCAAAAAAATGCCGGCCAGGCAATTTTTTGCATATTAAAATACCACCTGCGCTTTTACGCCGCCCTTTTAGCATTAATGATGTTAGGGGGGATGATATTATGGTCTTGTTCAGGGTGCGCGGCAAAGGCACTCTTCTTTTGTCGAAGTACAAAAAAGGCGATTCTCTAAATATTTTAGGTCCTCTGGGTAAGGGGTTTGTATTTAATAAACGATCTTTGGCTGGTCGTACCGATATCCTTGTTGCCGGCGGTATCGGTGTCGCTCCGCTTTTATTTTTGGCGCAAAAATTAAAAAAATCCGGCGCGAAAAAAATTTTTGTGCTTTTAGGGGTGAAGAGCAAGGGTGATTTGGTGTGTACGCGGGATTTTAAGAGGCTGGGCGTTAAAGTTCTTGCCGCCAGCGACGATGGGAGCTGCGGGTTTAAGGGCAATGTAGTTTTACTGCTTAAAGATATTTTATCGCTAGAAACGACTTGCAATATATATTGCTGCGGTCCTTCTGCGATGTTTAAACCGGTCTATGATCTTATCCGGGACCGCCGGGAGATCACGTGCCAGGTGTCGTTCGAGCAATTTATGGGTTGCGGTATCGGTACTTGCTGCGGTTGTACCATTGAAACGGCCCAGGGTTACAAAAAAACCTGCAAAGACGGCCCGGTCTTCGATATCCGAACTATTTTTTGTGATTGTTAAAACCGGCCGCGAAAATTTCATAAGTTATCTTGAGGATACCTCTAATCTTGAAGGTGCCGCCGATATTCTGTATATTCCCGAAAATATCGATGAGCTAAAAATCGTTGTAGCCGATTGTGCGGTGAAAAAAATCCCCCTTACTGTTGTTTCCGGCCACACCGGTACTACCGGCGGTTGTATCGGTTTATCCGGCGCGATCGTTTCTTTGGAAAAGTTTAATAAAATTCTGGATATCGACACCAAACAAAGTGCTATCCATTTGCAATCAGGGGTAACTTTGGCCGATCTGGCAACCGCGGCTAATAAGCATGGCCTTAAGCTTTCTGCTGCTTCTACCGAGGAGTTGTCGTTCGTCGGCGGGGCGGTGGCTACCTGCGCGTCGGGCGTGCGGGGTTTTGGCTATGGCTCAATACGTGGCTACGTTACCGAGATAAACGTTTTGCTCACCGGAGGTGAAATTTTAACGATTAAACGCGGCGAAATTTTTGCGCATAAGCGCCATTTTAATTTTAAGTTTGGTGATCGTAAATTCATTTTCGATATGCCTGTTTATGCCATGCCGTGCGTCAAGCACCAGGCGGGTTATTTTGCCGCGGATAATATGGATTTAATAGATCTGTTTATCGGCAGCGAAGGTACCTTGGGTATTATTACGGCGTTAACGTTAAAATTGCATCCTGTATCCTGGGGTATGCTTGATGGGCTTTTGTTTTTTGATAGCGAGGCAAAGGCGCTCGAATTTGCTCGAGCCGTACGTGGTTTAAAAGCCAAGCAATCGCTAAACCCGGTTTCTTTAGAGTTTTTTGATAGCAAGTCGTTAGAGTTTTTGAAGCCAAAAAACACTTTTGTTCCGGCAAAAGCCCGGGGTGCGATCTATTTTGAGCATGAGGCAGCCGATAACAAATCGCTCGGTATTTTACAGGATGAATTTTACGCTCTTGCGCTATGGCATAAGGCGATGATTGATGAGAGTATTTTTGCCACCAACAATGATGAGCGTAAACGTATCTTCGAGTTTCGCCATAGCCTGCCCCAGGCGATCAATGAATTTTTACGCCGGCACAAGCAGGCGAAAGTCGCTTCCGATATCGCCGTACCGGAGCATAATTTTTCCAGGATGTATGAGTATTATCTTTCCGCCGCACAATTGGGAAAGATGCACTATGTTAATTTCGGCCATATCGGCGAGTGCCATCTGCATTTTAATTTTTTACCGCGCAATAATGTTGAGCAAGAGCAGGCCAAAGGGCTATTGTTTGATTTATGCCGTAAGGCGGTGGCGTTAGGCGGCACGGTTTCCGCGGAGCACGGTATCGGCAAGATTAAAAAACCTTATTTAAAACTTCTTTATTCTGATAGTGATGTTAAGCAAATGGCCGCGGTAAAAAAATATCTTGATCCTGCTTGCGTTTTGAATCTTGATAATATCTTCGATAAAGAATTTTTATCTATGAGTTGATGAGGTGTTTTTGGGTGAGGCCGCTTCTTGCGCCATGGCGGCGGATTGCTGGTTTTCGCGGACAACCCAGCCGATCTTAGGCTTTAAGGCAAAAGTTGTGTGGTTTTGTTCGATGCCGATAAACCCCGCGATAAATTGGATATTCTCCTCTTTTTTATCGCCGCAATTGTTCTTTAATAAAACATCTACCTGGGCGATGCCTTGGGGGAAGTCGTCCTTGTGTACTTCGGTGATGGCGCTGACGCTGATCGGTATTCCCATAGCAGGATTTTTATATCGGTCTTGTTTATTGAGTCCGGTGGGTAGGTAGATTTCTGTTAAATTTTCCGGAGTAAGCAATCTTTCTGTGTCTGTATTTTTGTATTTGTCTCCTTTGCCGATGTAGGGGAAAAGCTTTATTATCCACCCGCTTACTTTATCCGATTCTCCGCACATTGCGGTATGATATTTGAAGATCGATTGCCAAAACTCCGGATCGGCCCGGCCCTTAGAAGCTTTGACAAACTCTTTGAGTATGGGCTCAAGTTCGTCGACCCACCAGCCTAAGTCGTATTTACGAAACCCCTGCACCTTATCCAGGATTTTTTGCCAATCTTGCGGTGTGCCCTCCAGGGTGATCTTAGTTATGCCGCAGGTAATACCCATGTTATAGTCGAAGTATTCTTTTACTACTTCCATGAGCACTACTTGATAGGCGGTACGTTCGATTTCGGTGGTGGTAGTGAAATCGGCCGTCAATATACCTGTAAATCCGGCAGAGACATTTTTGTTGATTTCGGTGCAAAATGCTGCGATCGCCTTGTTCCAATATTGAAGGTCATTCTTATCGTAATGATCCAGTAGTATCTCGAGTTTTTTCTTGTCTTTGAAATTAACGATTAGATTTCTATACTTTTCTGGATCTCTGTTGATGTGAGAAGAAAACCCTTCGATTAGTGTTAACCAAATAATATCCGGTGAGAGAATAACCGGCCTATGGTCGGCGTAGGCCAGGCTTAAAGTTTCAATTAAGGGATGAATTCCGCCGCAGATCAGGTAACCGTCATTGGCCGAACTAGCTAGGGCATTGCGGCCAAAGCTGTATTTAACGGCATTAGCGGCCGGGTAGTCGCTGAGCAATTTTTTGGCCGGTACGACTTTATCGACAAGGAAGGTAGTTTCGGCGGAACTACTTCCTGATATACATAGGATTAAAATAATGATTAGAAACAGCTTTTTTTTCATATTTTTATCTTTTTATCGGGTTTCCTCCTAAAGTTTAAACGGTTAAAGGAGCAAAACAATTACAACATATTTTAACATAAAAGGGAGATTTATTAACGGATATATGTTAAGCCTGGGCATGTTATAATAACTACCAATGGAAAATAGCGCCGCGAACAACGAATCCGTCAAACACAAACGCCGGGTGCGCTATAAAGGCACGCATCCAAAGCGTTTTGAAGAAAAATATAAGGAGCTTAATCCGGAAAAATATGCTGCGGATGTCGAAAGGATTGTTAAAAGCGGCAAGACTCCGGCGGGGACGCACCGGCCGATCTGCGTTAATGAGATTTTGGATGTACTTCAACCTAAACCCGGCCAAACCGGGTTGGATGCGACCCTGGGCTTTGGCGGGCATGCCCAGGAATTACTTAAACATATTCTGCCCGGAGGTAAACTTTTTGCCATCGACGTTGATTCGATAGAGTTAGCGCGCACTACCGAGCGTTTACGCGCGTTAGATTTTAGCGAGAAAGAATTAGTTACCCGCCAGATCAATTTTGCCGGTATCCCTAAATTACTGTCCGATTGCGGCGGCGGATTTGATTTTATTTTGGCGGATTTGGGCGTTTCGTCGATGCAGCTGGATAACCCGGAGCGGGGTTTTACCTTTAAGCGGGAAGGGCCGCTGGATTTAAGACTTAACCCGTCACGCGGTCAGCCGGCTTTTGTTTTGCTTAGAGGGCTTACGGAAAAAAAGTTGGAAAAGATACTTTTTTTAAACTCTGACGAAGCCTATGCTAAAACAATTGCTCGCGAGATCTATAAAAAACGTTTTCATATTTTAACCACGACGGCGCTGGCCGATACTATAAAGGAAGCGTTGGAGCCGCTTGCCCTGGCCGATCCCGAAGAGGAGATCACGACCTCTATCCGTCGGACTTTTCAGGCTTTACGTATCGAAGTCAACGATGAGTTTTCGGCGCTGGAGCAGTTTTTGAGGAATTTGCCCCTGTGCCTTAAACCCGGAGGCCGGGCAGCGGTATTAACCTTTCATTCCGGTGAAGATAAAAGGGTGGTTAAATTTTTCGAGGAAGGATTAGAATCCGGAATTTATGCCGATATTTCCCGCGCATTGATTCGTCCAACGTCTCAAGAGCGTTATGCCAACCCGCGTTCCAAAAGCGCGATTCTGCGTTGGGCAGTTTGCGCAGGGATAAAAAAGTGATAGAATAAAAGAATTAAATTTTGCGGACAGTCATGGTATTTGTAAAAAGGAGGGGTGGGGTATGAAAAAAGGTTTGTTGGCGTTTCTTTTCGTTTCATTAATCTGTTTTGCGGTGTACGCGGCGGATAAAGCGGCGGGAATGACTACGATCAATATTTTGTTCGATAATGGTATTACCGATAAGCTTAGCGACAGTCAAGTCAAGGCGCAAAATCAGATCGGTGATTTCATGAAAGAAGATATGGTAAGAGTTTTTGAGCGTTATGAGAAAAATGGTTTTACGGCAAAACTTGTCGGGAAAGAAAGTGATTATAAGGCCCAAGTGGGCAATCAGTTACTTAAGGTGAAGATTACCAATTATAACCCCGGCAGCAGAGCGGCACGGGCCGTGGTGGGTTTCGGTGCCGGCGGCGTGAAATTGGCGATTCACTATGACCTTATTGCTGACGGAAAGCCGATCGTTTCTAAAGATGATGATGTCTATTCCGGCAGGGATTGGAGAAACGCGGCGCGCAAACTGAACGAAAATACGGCTAAAGCGATTGCCGGTAAATAAGTTGTCAGGGTCGCTTTGGCCAGTTTAACGTTTATTATCCCCGTTTCGGCATTACGCCGGAGCGGGGTTTTTTCAATGAGACTTAGTCGAGGCAAGTAACAGCGTAAGCGATTTAACCGATATTTAGCGGCGAGTGGGACATGGCTTGCCTTATCGCCGCCGACGTATATAATCTAAGTATACGGAGGGGTATATGATAAAAATAATCTCTGCTTCAATATTATGCGTTTTGCTGTGCGCCTGTTCTAAGCCCGGTGAGCCGACGGCGCTTAAGGTGGGTGATGTTGCCGTAACGCAATCGGAGTTTGAAGCGGCGTTTCAAGCCTCACCGCAGGGCCGGCGCGATACGCCCGAGAGCCGGCGCCAGTTTTTGGAGAGTTACGCGGTGCGTTTTATGGTGCTGGAAGAAGCGCTAGCGCAAGGGATGGATAAAGATCCTAAATTTTTGAAAGAGGTAGAATCTTTCTGGCAGCAGACGCTGGTGAAGCGGATTATGGAGAAAAAAACCATAGCGGCCAGGGCAGCGCTTAAAGGTAAATGGACGATCGAGGAAGAGAACCGCATACTGGAGGGTTGGCTCCAATATTTAAAGAGCAAAACATCGGTCAAAGCCAATAAGAATTTACTGGGTATAAATTAGCGGAGGTTTTATGGAAAAGCAAGCGCGCCGGAATTACTTTATTGACGCAAGGTTTCAGGGAAGCTTTATCTTGAAGTTTTGCTTATTCGTGGTTTTGGCGACGCTTGCGGTTACGGTGATCGCCATAAACATTACCGGCGATGCAACGACGGTTACGATCGAGGGTACCAAAGTCAGCGCCCGCCACACCGGCGATTTTATTTTTCCTTTATTGCTGGAGACGGCTTTGATCGTTTCCGTGGCGTCGTCGATCATCGTGGCTGCGGTCTTGCTTTTTGAGACGCATAAGATCGCGGGGCCACTTTACCGGATTAAAAAAGACCTGGAGCTTTTAAAAAACGGGGATTACAGCGTAAAATTCAAGATTCGCGCCGGTGACGAACTGAAAGACTTAGCCGATGAACTTAAAAATTTATCGGATCACCTCGAGAAAAAACAAGCTTTGGCTAAAGGTAAGGTCTTTGAGCTAAAGCGCGCGGCTGAAAGCAAAAACTTCGGCAGCGTTCCGGTGATCCTGAACGACCTTGATGCTATTGTCTAACCACTGATGCGTTTTAAATATTTTATTTGTTTATTTTTGTTGTTTGGGCAGAGGGGAGCTTTCGCTCAAGATATAAAAGAGCTTGCTCCAATAACTTCCAGCGACCGCATTTTAATCCTCGCGCCGCATCCTGATGATGAGACGATCGGTTGCGCCGGGGTGATCCAGGCGGCGGTTAAAGTACATGCCGCGGTCAAGGTGGTGCTTTTGACCAACGGCGACAGCAACGAATTTTCTTTTATCGCCTTTGAAAAGCGTTTGACCTTTAAGCGGGAAGAATTTTTGCACATGGGCGAAGTGCGTTACGGCGAGAGTCTGGCGGCGTTGCGGTTTTTTGGTTTGTCCGAAAAAAACCTTATCGCTTTGGGCTATCCTGATTTCGGTACGGCAGATATATTAACGAGGTATTGGGACGATAAAGCCCCTTTCTCAAGCCTGCTTACCCGGGTACGCAAGGTGCCTTACGATTCGGCTCTATCGTACGGTGCGCCTTATACGGGAAACAGCATTTTGAAGGATATGCGCAGTGTTATTGCCGATTTTAAGCCGACGCTGATTTTCGTTAGCAATCCGGTCGATGTAAACCGCGATCACCGCGCGTTTTATGTTTTTCTGCGTATCGCTCTCTGGGATTTAAAGGGTAAGATAGATGAGCCCCGGATAGTGCCGTATCTGATCCACGTGGTGGGTTGGCCGGTGCCGCGAGGGTATCACCCAAACCTGGCGCTTACGCCTTTTGTGGAATTCAAGCATAACGAATTGAAATGGCAAGAACTTGTCCTGAACGAACAGGAGATAAAAAATAAACATGATGCGATCATGCTGTTTAAAAGCGAGAACGAGCCCAATTCTTCTTATCTTTTGACCTTCGCCCGCAAGAATGAACTTTTCGGCGATTATCCTCCGATCCAGCTTAGCGATAATAAGTGTAAAGTGGCTTGGACCGAGATAGGCGCTAAAGACCGGATAGTTAAAAACCTCCAGACGAATAAGTGGGAAAATCTTTCTTCTCTCTCTTATTCGTTCAGCGGAAAATATCTTTATGTCCGGGTGATCATGGGAAAAAGTTTGTATAAAAATTTTGGGATAAATATTTATCTTTTAGGTTATAAAAACGGAGTTGATTTTTCCCAAATGCCCAAACTGCGTCTTTTTACCGGAATAGGGGGGTTGACTATACACGATAGGGGGAAGATGATTTTTGTAAAAGACGCCGATTTTTCTTTTCATAACCGCAGGATGATTTTTCGCATCCCATTGGCGACGATGAAAGATCCCGACTATATTTTGGTTTACCCTAAGGCGGCGTTCGGCGATCTCCCGCTGGATAAGACCGCCTGGCGTATTTTGGTTCTGGATAAAAACAAGTAAAGTTGTTATGTCGGTTAGCTTAAAGGTGGGTATAATACATAAAGATATAAAACCTTTCAAAAATAATGCGTAACAAGAAGATAAATTTTTTTACCGATCATCTTTATCATGTTTCGCGCGGGCTTTTTTTCTGGCTTTTTTCTTTTCTCTTTGTA
>Ga0265316_10001594_pt1 | contig 24207 bp, 19 predicted proteins | sample 4522metaG_FD_202092 | JGI IMG/M metagenome (GOLD analysis project Ga0265316, IMG submission 202092) | Rhizosphere microbial communities from Carex aquatilis grown in University of Washington, Seatle, WA, United States - 4-5-22 metaG | ecosystem: Host-associated > Plants > Roots > Rhizosphere >... | reverse complement strand
CCGCCGCTGGTCGTCTGGCCGCCGGCACTATTTCCGCCGGAGCCTCCGCTCCCGGGAACATCGGCACCGAACGCGCCGTCGAGACCGACACCGCCGGTCCCCCCCAATGGCGCATCGACATCAGCATCCAGGGATGATCCGCCGGCGCCGCCGGTTGGGAGGATCGCGGCATCTGCGGCTAGAATTTCCCCAGTGTCACCAGCTCCAGATTTGCTGGCGTCCACCGACGACGCCTGGTCAGTGGCGAAACCAGCATCATCCTGGGCGCTTCCCGTTCTTCCACCCGCAACGACTCCACCCGTCGCCATGCCTCCTGTCCCGGCACGGCCGCCCCAACCGACTGATCCATCGTCCCTCTCGAAAGCAATGGTTCCACCAGCGCCAACTGTGTTGCCCAAGTCGCGAGCGGCATCCGTATTCCCCGACCAGGGAGTCGTCAGATCGAGACAGGCCGCAAAGTGAAAGGCCGAGACGATGGCAAACAAAGCCACGGTGCTGAAGCGAGTAGATTTCATTTTTCAATACACTCTGTTGTCTGGCGCCCCATCGTCGACGGATGCCACGTTGGAAACATGTTCGAGGTTGTCGACGCTCACCTCGATTTCCTCACCAAACGCCACGAAGAGCCAGGCCATTCACCACGGGAAGAACCGCCAGCGAGCGCTCTGCGTTCGCGCGATTCCGTTGTCCAGAATCACGATCGCCGGTGAGTGCCATGTACAGGGCTATGCCGCCAGAAGCCAGCGTTGCGGCACCGAATCCCCACGTCAGGTCTTGGTAGGTCATCGCCCTCGAACGCGCGCTGTCGGCGACGGGTTTGCTAAAGGGGGTCTTGGCGACCTCGCTGTCAAAATCGTTCTTGGCAGCCAGCATTTGCCAGCCGGAGATCCCGGTCGCGACAGCGCAGCCTCCCGCTATCGACAAGCTAACGATGAGCCACTTTCGCGACGCTGGTGTCTGCGGCTCAGCTTCGCGGAGCCTTGGGGAGGCTGGCTTCGCGACCGCTGGCGTGGCCGTCGGCGCCGTCGCGAGCTTGCTCGGTCGCACATCGAGCGGTGTGACGATCTCCAACTTGACCTCGCTTCGATCGCTGCCAGCCACAGTGAGAATGCGTGCGGCGACCGGGTAGCCGGGTTTAACGGCCGAAAGCCTGCGTGGTCCGGCGTTGACAAGCACCGGGGATGCCAGTGGGGATTTTCCAACTGAGATATCATCCACGCGAATGTCCGCGTCGTTTAGATTGCAGGCGATTTCTAGATAAGCGATCCGCTTTTCCAGCTTTTGATTCAGGTCTTCGACCTGGGTCCGCCGAGCCGCGGGAATCTCGTCCCCACCTTGCCGAAGGTAGTCCTTGAAAGTCGTGTAGGAATTCACGTAGTCGTGAAGCTCAAAGTAGGTCTGGGCGATATTGTAAAGCACGCGGTAGGAGGGACTCATCTGGTTGGCCTTCTGGAAGGAGGCCAACGCCCCCTCGAAGCTGCCCTCTTTGAATAGCTCGACACCCTCGTGGAAACTGGCACGCGCCTGCTCTGTCGCGTCCTCTTGCCCTGTTGCATTTGACAGGGAGACAAATGACAGCAATGCGAACGAGAGCATGGAAAGCGCTGTCTTCATGGCGAGTAGGGATCCTTTTCGTCGATCGTTGTTGTCGGACGCCTGGCACTGGTAGTCCGCAGATCCATGCCAAAATCATCGCCACCCTTGGGGGTGGACTTGCCCCTGATATCCTTCTTGGGCTTGGGCTTCACCACGGCCTGCGATGAACGAGGTTCCGAGCGCGGGCGTGGCGAGGGACGCTCCGTTTGTGACCCAATTCTCGGCTTGGTTCTTTCCAATGATCCAACCGATTTGCTGGACGCGACGAGCTCCGTTGCAGAAGCTTCCACCACCTGACTCTGTTGGTCGTTTGCAACATCGAGTTTCTTCTTGCCTCCCCTTGCCGCGATGCCATCTTGCGCGAGATCGACCTCCGCGGTCTCGCCACCGACCTCGCTCGGACTTCGGTCGAGAAGAGGTTCTGCTATTGGAACGGTAGACGTGGCGGACGTGGTCCTGGGAAATTCCGTTGCGTTCGCGAACGCAGTAGAAGTTGCGATGGCCTCCATCAGATGTGCCGTCTTTGCGTGACGTGCGCTGCTCATCCTCCACAAGAAGATGTCCACCGCGGTGCCTGCAACGACAATGGCCACAACGATGACGAGCCCCTTGTGTCTTGCCATTGTTGACCCGGCGGATGATTTGTCCTGCTGGTCGGCCGGGGACGGTGCCGGGAAGGGATGGATATTTCCCGAGACGTCGTTCGGCGGAACCAGCCCGGCAGCAATGCGCGGCGGCGGCTCGCTCTGCGCTGCGGGAACGGGCAACTGCGCTAATGGCGGGGTTGCCTGCGGGTTAAGCAGAGGATTACGAATCTTACGAGTGACAGCGTCGTGCGGTGAGGAAGCGCTGCTTTCCTTGACCGTCGAATCGCCCTGGGGAACTGGCACGTCACCACGGGACATCGACCCGCAGCGCGGAGAGCCAGCACGCAATTCGTTGTCACTATCCATAGTTACAAAGAACTGCCACTCGGTAACCAATAGATCCGAGTGACATCACCGACGATCTTGACAGTGAACTTAGAACTTACTTCGACAGGAAGCAAGGAAATAGTTAGCACGAATACCAACGGCTATTGTAGAGAACCCTTGTGTATGTGCCGGTCTGCGAAGTAGGCGAAGAAGCTGATATGTAGGCCAGCGCATTCGCTCACTTGGAAAGCCGCTGTTGGCGCTTCCACCACTGCTGTGTGCGCAGACATTCCGCACATACGCGTACGCACAAGCGCCATGCCTAATATCATTGAGGTTTTGGCTGTTCAGGTGAGCGAGGACGGGTGATGGTTCGTCGATGCTTGACACTGGTGCTGTCCAGAAATCCATCGCTGCGGCTCATGCTCTTTCGCGACGAAACCTTGGACGCGATGGCCGAACCGCGCCGCACAGAGCCGGATATCAAGGTGGCGGATCTCTATCAGCGCGCAGCCGCCGCGGAAGCCTTGTGGCGCGACCGCTTGGTACGGGACCTGCGAGAAGCGGGTGCCCTGGTCCTGCACGTGTCTCCGCGCAAGCTGACCCCGACCCTCATCAACCGCTACTTGCACATCAAGGCGCGGCGACTCTTGTAGTCGCGCCGGTGATTTCGCCCGTGCGAAATTGCGGCGGGGAAAGCTTCTGGCCAAGCCGCCGTTGTTGAGACCCCGGGTGGTCCGCGCTCTGTCTACGGAATGATGATTGGAATCGTAACTTGGCAGAATCCGGCCAGCGTCAACCACTTGATCGTGTTCGTCCAGAAGAGCGGAACCTGATAGTCGGGGTGGTTGACCCACTCGCTGTTGTAGGTGATCCACTCGTCGCCCCAAACGTCGACGTGGCCCTTGCCAACTTGCATGGCTTCGCCGACCCGGTATCCGCCCCCGGTTGCATAGACGGTAAAGTTGGACGCAGGGTCTGGACTTGCCGGGCCGCTCACCTCATATCCGTTGTCTACGCCTACGGCGGTGACGCCGGCTGTGATGGGGTGGGCTGTGAATTGCGTGATGGGGACCGTGGTTGCACTCGCGCCCTTTTTCAGAATCTGCACCTCGCCGTAGCTCAATCCGAAGGGCGCAAGAAGAATATTCACGTTGGCATTGTCAGTCGGGGGACTAGCGTATCCTGTCATGGTCATGAGACCGCCGCCGTTGTTGACCCAGTCGGAAAGCACCTGCGCCTCGTCGGTAGTGTAGGCTCGCCCCTTGCCGTACAAATAAATGTCCTCGACGACAATGACGTTGAAGGGGGCGACGAGATCGGCAGTCAGTACCTGGCTGCCAAGTGAGGTCACCGCGCCACTGCTGGCTCGGGCCGACATCCAAGCGCCAAACACGTCGAGCGCGCCATGCGTGCCGGGATTGCCCACGGTTGCAATCTTTATGCAGTCGCAGATGCCATCGTGATTGACGTCGACATCGTCGATGATCCCATTGCAATCGTTGTCCAGTCCGTCGCAGATCTCGGGCGACGGCGTGCATTGGCAAACGTTGCTGCTCTGCCCGTCCATCGTTCCACAGGTCCAACCCGCTATGCAATCGGATGTGCTGCCACAGGTCGTGGTGCACACACTGGCTCCTCCACTGATCGGAACACAGATACCGCCTGGGCAACTTGAGTTGTCGGCACACCCGTTGGCCATCATGCCGCCGCCACCGCCAGCGCCGCTCGAACCACTCGCTCCACCGAGGGAAATGGTGACCGTGATCGGCGATGTCGAAGTTGACGTCGACGTTGACGTCAACTGTGAAGTCGATGGACTGCCGCCCGTGCCAAAGGTTCCGACGGGGCCGCCGCTATTTCGACACGCGCTCGTCAAGATAGCCGAAGCCAGGATGAACCTCGAAATCCACCTGGACAGCGAGGTTGGCCGATAGGTGAACATGTCGGATCCTTTCTCGTCGATTTACCACGCGGTTCGACTCCGCTGCGATCAGGTCGCTCCATCTATCAGATGGGTGACGATAAGGTATTCAAGGCAGATTGAGTCTGTTTCGCTGTAGCACCGGATGCAAGGCCGAAACATCGCTCGCTATCGTCATCGACGACGCCAAGAACGCCGGAGGATGGCGGTTCCAAGCGGGAACAACAAGATGCCGATGCCGAGAGGCGTGCGCGGCGTGCCACTGGCGGCGAGCGCGCACGAGCATCCGCCTTTGCTGGCTTGATGGGAGCTCGTGCCTCCGGCGGCTGGCGCACCACCTTCGCTGGTTTGTGCGGTCGATCCGCCAGCGCTCGATCCGCCGTTGCCTGCGCCGCCCGCGCCGGCAATGCCAGTGGCGCCGCCAATCCCGCCACTGCTCCCACCGTGACCAGCGCTGATGCCACCGCTGCCAGTTTGCTCCGAAACACCACCCGTGGCGGCGCCGCCCGCGCCAGTTTGCCCCGAAATACCACCTGTGCTTGCGCCACCCGTGCCAGTTTGCCCCGAAGCGCCGCCACTGCCGACTTGCCCGCCGCCGCTGCCAGTTTGCCCCGAAACACCACCCGTGCTAGTGCCGCCGCTGCTCGTGCCGCCGCCGGCTCCGGTCCGACTGCCACCGCCGCCCGCGCCGCCCGATGCCACGGGCACAGCCGCATCGACGGCTTCGGACGCCGGACTGATGGTCACCAGCGAGATGCCGAAGCGGGGAAGATCGAAACTCAAAGACACCGACCCACCGCTGACCGCCACCGTCTGGGGCGAATTCAAGGGCATGGGATCCATGGCCTGTTGTAACGCCTGGACCTGCGCTGCCGATGGCGTCGCCGGGCTTCCTTGTCCAGTCCATACCGTGTAGGCATCGCCGTGGGTCTCGTCCACGCGCATGTGGGTAACCGTTGTAGAAGCTCCAAACGAGGCCGGAACCTTGACGGCGAGTTGCACTGGCGCCGCGGTCGCGGTCACCAAATCGTCGTGGTAGTTCCACACCAGGACCTGCACGCTTTGCCCGTTTAGCGTCGCCATCGCGTCGATGTCGGGATTGGCGCGAACACTGTTCGCCAAGATGGAAGCGAGTGTCGCCGCGCCGCTGCTCGTGGCGGGCAGGCGCGTCCCAGCCAAGCTGCCCAAGAGCTTGAAGGCGCTCAGCACGGGCAAGCTGATACCGTTGGTCGCAAGCGCGCGGTAGCCGGCGAAATACGGCGTCCCCGGAAAGGTGAAGGCCCACGTCAAGAGCCCACCGACATTCACTCCCAAGCTCGCCTCTAGTTCCAGGGTGTGCTTCATCATGGCGATTGCATAGGCGCCGTACGCTGGCGAGTATCGATACGCATCGGCCGGCGTCGATGTCGCCGGGCAAGCGGCGCATCCGTCGGGATCTGCTTCGGTGACGTAGATGGGCGTTTGCTTGTACGCCGCAATGGCGCTCACCGCTTTGAACCCCGATTGATGCAAGCTAAGCTGGTGGCCGAGGTTCATCTCGACGTGGCCGCCCGTGACGGTGGTGCCGCCCTTGGCGTGGAAGGTGATGAGATCGAGGCGCGTTCCCGTCTTGCCGGTCACGGCGTTGGTTCCCGTCGAGCAATGCTGCAGAAACTGCGACAGGAACGAGCTGCCCGCGCCTGCCACAGCGGGCCCGCCCACTTGGGCCGTTGGCATGACCCCGTGGATCGCCGATTCGGTGTAGTCGTAGAGCTTCGCGTATTCCGCGAAGGTTCCTTTCCAGTAGCCGATGTCGGGCTCGTTCCACAATTCCCACTGCCAAGACGCCGCGACATTCGGGTAACGGGTGCTTACGTGCGTCGCCCAGGCCGTGATGAGGTTGCCCCATTTGGTGTAGTCGGTGGGCGGGTAGAAGCAACCACCATCGAGGGCGGTCACGGCGGAGTTTTGGTACGGCGTCGGATTCGTCGACAGCGCCTGGGGCATGAACCCGATCTCGGCGAACGGGAAAGCGCCCGCTCCCGTGATGGCATCCATGATTCCGTCCATCAGCGTCCACGAATAGACCGGATTGCCCGCGGCGTCCTCGGTGTACACGTTCGTCGATCCCCACTTGAGCGATGGCGTGCCGTTACCGGTATTGAGGAGAAAGTGCGTGCGAATGTGCGCCGGGGCGGTGTGCGCCGTGGCGATGGTCTTGAGCAGCGCTTCGCCCTCCGGAGTCGTGGAGTAGTTGACCTCGTCGTAGCCGTGGTACGGCCAGATGCGCTCAAGCGGCGTTCCCGCCGCCGTGGCATCGACCGAAATCGTAACGGTTTGCGCCCACGCCCGATTGGCAAGCCGGGCGCTCAAGGTGGTTGCGCTGACGACCGCAACAAAACAGTATGCGACGCGCATGGTGGCCATGATGCTCCTTCCTGTCCTTCACCGTCCGGAGACTTTCGGTTCGTAAGTGCGGCTAGACTGCAATTCGACGAGCCAGTCGAGCTTAGCGCGCACTTCGAGCCCGCGCCCGCGCCTTCGGCCCGCCGTGGTTCAGCATGAACTTGTTCGGCGAGCGCTGCAGGATGCGCGCACCACGTCCGAGGCTGTGCCCCGCGCCCTAATGCCAAGACGCGACCCTTGTGATCGGCCCTTGCTAGAGCACCGGTGATAGTATGTCGGGATGGTTAGGTTCATACGTCCTTGTCTTCTGACTTGCTTGGCACTGTTCACCTCGACCGTCGCCTGGGCACAGACGGGCGGCACCATCGGAACAGGGACGGGCGGCACGACGGGAGCCGCGGCACTTTCCGCCACCGACTTCACCACCTACTTCGAGTCCTACGACCCGGGACAGAAGGCCTGGGTGCAGATGAACCCGACCCAGCAGCCGTATTTCTTCAACCGGGCACGCTGCGAATGCGATGGCGACGTCATCAACTACAGCGGGTACGTGAAGATCGTCATCCAACCCGCCTCGGGCACGCCCCAGAAAATCCAGGCTCTGCTCATGGCCAATTCCGTCAGCCTCGGCACCGGCCGGCTGTATGCTGGCAGCAATGTCATCAACTGTCTCGATTCAGGCGCCTATGCCGGCAGTCTCTCAGCCCCATGCACGAACCTGCTCGATCCCAGCAACTACACGGCAAGCTTCCCGCTGACCGTCTTCGAAAACCAGCGCGTGTACGAGAGCCCGCCGATCCCGGTGGCCTGGCTCTACAATTCTCTGGCCTCACCCGCATGCAGCGTGAACGGCACGTGCGATGCGACGAGTGCCTGCGCAAGCACCTTCGCCATGCAGAACATCTGGTTCTGGGCTCAGACCAACTCCTCGACATCTCCCGACAACGATAACTCGTCAGCCGTGGTCGAACTGGTTGGCCAAGTCCCGTACGCTCCCACCGATGTGACCGCGGTGGCCGACAACGAGGCGCTCGTGGTCAACTGGAGTTGGCCCGCCGGCCTCGACCCATCCTCGAACCCTACTTTCATGGGGGTTCAGCTCTTTTGCCAACGAGGAGCCGATGCGCAGGTGTTCGCGACCGACACGTACGCCCAGTCATTCATGACGCCCGCGTCTTTGTGTCCGAACATGGCTCCCGCCACTTCACCGAACGGCGTTTTTGGAAACCTCGATCCGCGCTATTTGTGTTCGGGCCTGATTCCGCCGACCTTAACCAGCCATCGCATCACCGGGCTACAGAATGGAATCCCCTACGGTGTTGGCGCTGTGGCGGTGGACAGATTCGGCAACCTCAGCGAGGTCTCCAACATCGCGTACGCGATGCCCAATTCCACCACGCCTATTTCCACCCCTCGCTACACCAGCCAAGGCTGCTCTTGCGAGCTGGCTGGCCGGCACGGGCGTCTCGGCGCCTTCGCCAGCCTGCTGGGAATTGGGTTGTCCGCCTTGTGCCTCAGGCGTCGGGCTAATAGCCGCAGCCGGCGGACGGCGGTATTTCTGGGATAAGATCGGTACAAGTCCAGCACTGCATACCAGTCTTCGTGCCGGGGACAAGCGGTGTGCTGCGCTCGGAGGGCTTGCGAACGACATTGATCAGATTCCCATTCCGCGGGCACTTGGTCCTGTCGATCACGAGTTTCCAGCAGGGGTAGACCGCCTGCGTGTCGTCGGACTGCCCAGGATCGCATCGTGGCATGGACTCGGCATCCTCGACGTAGACCACCTTGTTCGCATCGACCGGATCTTGCATCGGCGTGCGATAGTAGACCCGACAATCGGCCTGGACGCCTGGGGTGATCGGATCGGTGTCGACGAGCTTGTAGTCGATGCAGGGGTTAATGGCTTCGCCGATGCCCGAGCCGATCATGCGCATGGCATTCGAGAAATCCCTCTCGCAGATGCTGAACTTCAAACCGTTGGGGCCGAATTCGTCGATGAACGCCGACAGGCGCAGGCCGCCGGTCGCGCCCCAGCCGGCCGCGCTCGGATCGTAGGTATTCGCATCCGAGGGCAGGTGGTCTGGGTCGTAACAAACCGGCCAGTAGTCGTAGATCTGCGGATGGGCGGGATCGGCCGAGTTGGGATTCGGAATTAGGTCGATCCGATACTTGGCCTGAGCCATGTCTTCGTAGGGCGGCCAGCCGAAGATGCCGGCGACCATGATTTGCCCTGGATCATCTTTGAGAGCCTTGATCTCGTCGGCCAGACATTTGACACATTTGAGTGGACTGCACGTGGTCGGTTGCGCGGTATCGGTGCTTGCCGTGCCGTCGGTCGCATTCGGACAGTCGTCGGTCCTGGCCGCGCAGGTGACAAAGGGCGCCGAGAAGGGAGCGCTGGTCGGATAGCCGGGCGGAGCGCTGGTGAGGTTCTTGCCGCCGCAAACGTGCGCGCGGGTGGAGCAGCGCAAGCTCGCCGATTCCCCGCGCAGTTCCGGCTTGTCCCCGAACATGCCGTCGTTGCTGGCGGCCGAGCAGTCATCTTCGTCGCTCACAAAGACCAAACCGAGATAGGCATTCGGGCGTAGGAACTTCTGTTGCTCGTCGTTGCCGATGCCCTTGGCGGCCAGGGCGAACTCGAAGGCTTGCAACTGGTGCTCCTCGCCGCAGCCCACGGTGCCGAGATTGCCGGCGAGACAGGCGAAGACGTTCTCGATGTCGCCCGCGTAGTTGACCGGTTTGCCCAGCTTGTATTCGAGCCACGAGGCATCGGGGCTGGTGACCCCGCAACCCGCTGACCCCACCATCTGAAACCTACCGAGGTCGCCGAAGGCACTGACGGTTCCGTCGGCCAGGGTCTTGGGGCCGCAAGCCCCATTCGGATAGGCGTTGCCAGTGCCGAGGTCGCTATCGATGATGGCGATGCGCAGGTCGGGCAGGCTGCCGTCGCTGGGATCCTTGAGGGCAGCGATGAGCTTGGGAAACTGAGCCTTGAGCTTCTCTTGCTTGGGCGCCATGGATGGCGAATTGTCGATCATGAACACCAGATCGATCAGCCGTCTGGGCGCGACGGTAATGTACACGTCGGTGTTCATATAGAGCTGCGGCGCCGGCTGGGTCAGCGGGTGCGACGTGCAGGCTAGCCATGCCAGGGGTACCCCAAGGACAAGACGAGTGTTGCGCGTCGTAATGCGAATCATGAGGGCTCTCCTGGCAAGTGGCCGGCGTGTGTCTCTGGGGCATCTCACAGCCAGATGCGTGCCAAGAGCTGCCCACCCAAAGGCGCGGTTCTTCGGGGGTTCGTTGCCGGTGCGGGGCAACACGGTTGCCTCTTGTGGCAACCAAGTTGCTAGCTAGAGACGAAGCTCAACGCACTGGCATGCCGCTATCGAAGTAATTCTTCTCTTCCGCAGTCGGCTTCTCGGCGAGCAGATCGAAGCGTCCGTGCCCCACCGCCTGGTAATAGAAACAGTGCTCATTTCCGCCCCCACCCTGCGCATAGGTAGCCCAGCTGCAGCCGCCGCGACACACATCGCGAAAACGACAGACGCTGCAGAAGCCACACAGCTGCGCCTCTTTGAAGAGCCGGTTGTACGCGAAAGCATCCGCGCGATTCCAAATGTCGCGCAGGCTTTGCATCCTCACGTTGCCTTCGACAAAGCGGTGCTCGCCGTGCACCGACGAGGGCAGCGAAAGACAGCCCTTCACATCTCCGCCACTCTCGATCCCGATCACTTGGCAACCGGCTCTGCAGCCGAGCCAGAAGGGCAACGCGATGTCCGCGGCGCGCAGGGCCGATTCGGGATTGCCAAAGTAGCCAATGTTGTGACCGACGCAGATCTCGAATTCTGGGCAATCAATCCGGCACAGTTCTGCTATCTGGGGCGCCAGCCACAACAGATCTTCAGGACGCAACACCAGATCGCGGTGCTCGCCCATGTTTCCCGCGGCGGTGGCGAGCTGCGGTTGCCAGGCGAAAACCCCGTGCGCCATCAAGAACGTGCGCATCTCCTTGAGGACGCCTTGATTGAGCCGGTTGATGGTCGTGTTCACTGCCGTTCGCATGCCAGCCGCCACGCACATGTCGATGGCGCGCACCACCCGCTCGAACGAGCCAGGGGCTCGGAACTCGTCATGCTCTTTCTCGAAACCATCGAGGCTGAATCCCACCGCGCACAGGCCTGCCTCCTTCGCCTGGTCCAGATGTTGGGGCGACCAGTGAAGGCCGTTCGAGAGCATGTTGACCTCCGCCCCCAGCTCCACCAAACGTCTACCCACTTCGTGCCAGCCTGGGTAGAGAGTTGGCTCGCCGCCAATCAAGGTGATGCGCCGGCATCCCAGCGCCACCAATTCGCCAGCCACACGCAGGCACTCGTCGAGCGACAACTCATCCGCACGCCGCTTGCCGGCGACGGAGCCACAGTGCTTGCACCGCAGATTGCACGCCAGCGTCAGCTCCCACACGCAAGTGTGAGGGAAGAATCCGACTTGCTGCAAGACTTCTATCACGGTTCTTCTCGCACGGTTCTTCTCGACCAAGTGCTGACCGGCATCGAGGCGGCGCCGAGGGTGATCTTCTACTCACCCGTAACGCGGTCACGGGGTGAGGAATCCTTCGCGTCGGTCGGTGGAGCGACACCTGCTTCCGAAATCATCGAGTCCAGACTTTGCCCCGCCTCGCTCTTGCCCGCTTCGGGAATTGCGCCAGAATCGATCGTACCGCCACCGCTTGCTGGCCCGGCGTCTTTGAATCCTCCCATTCCGTACACTGTGCCGCCCGTCCCGGGTATGCCGCCACTGGCACCACCAGAGGGGGGAATTGTAGTTCCTCCCATTCCGTACACTGTTCCACTCGCCCCGCCAAAGCCACCGCCGGCACCCCCAGAGCGGGGGCCTGTAGCTCCTGCGAGTCCGTAGAGAATTCCGCCCGCCCCACCAAAGCCGCCACCGGCACCACCGGAGCTGGGGCCTGTAGCTCCTGCGAGTCCGTAGAGAAATCCGCCCGCCCCGCCCAAGCCGCCACCCGCACCACCCGAGCCGGGATTTGGAAAGCCCCCCACTCCGTACTTCGGGACACCACCGGTACCCTGCATGGCTAAAGAGTCCGCGGAGCTGTCCGGGTTGGATTTCAGCGCCGAAGTGTCGCATGCGCCCAGGGCAAGGCCGATCCCCATCGAGGCTGGCACCACCAGATTCTGGAGCCTATTCCTGAGAAAGGCATTGATGCGGTCTCGAATGTCTTTCTCTTTCATCGTCGGCTCCTATGCTCGGCCGCTGTCCGCTTGATACCCCGTGCTCCCATGACTCGTCTCCTGTTCGCGCTTGACCAGCTTCAATCGCGAACAGGATAGTACCCTGACCTCGAACCGAATCAAAGCGACAGCGGTCACACTTCAGGAGCGTACGCGGGGGGAGCCGAATCGCGGCAGCTAGAGCCTCGACACGCCCATGGCGGGCCGAGTGCCTTCACTGTGCCGACAACTGGTGCAGGGCGAAGACCGCGCCCTGCGGATCCAGAAGCTGGGCGATGCGTGCGCCGCCCGGCACTTCCATGGGGCCGTTCATGACCTTGGCGTCCCGTTTGGTCGCGCGCTCGATGGCGACCTCGAGATTGGAAACCTGCGTGTAGTAACCCCACATGGGCGGCATCTTCGAACCCTTGGGCACGGTCATGATGCCGCCCACGCGCACGTCGCCCAGGCCGAAGACGCGGTAATTGCCCATGTCGCCCATGTTCATGTCCTCTAGGACCTTCCACCCGAAAAGCTTCGAGTAGAACGCGAAGGCGGCGGCGCTGTCGCTGGTCACAAGCTCGCTCCAGCAAAATTCACCCGGCTTGCTCGCATCGTGCAGTTTCATGAGGTCGCCGGCCGGCTGGAAGATCGAGAGAAACGCGCCCTGCCGATCGGCGATCACCGCGAAGCGACCCACCGTCGGAATGTCCTCGGGCCCATGGTGGATCTGGCCCCCCAGCTCCTTGACCAATGCCGCCGAGGCGTCCACATTCTCGACGTGGACATGCCCCATCCAATGCGGCGGCGCGCCCATCTTGGCCGCTTGCTCGGGCAGACCGATGACGCCGCCGAGCGGGCCCTGGCTGCCGGCCCACATGGTGTAGTCGCCGCCTTCCCCGAACGGCTGCGTCTGCCAGCCGATGACGTCGCTGTAGAAGGCGATCGCCGCCTTGGGATCCTTGGTGAGGTGTTCGTACCAGACGAATCGGCCGTTGTTCGCGTTTGCCATGATAAAACCTCCTAGGCGCGCTCTGGGCGCGTTCGTTGATTTTGACGTCGCACGGGACAAGGGGTTACACGGTATCGGCTCACAGGAGCAAATGCACGTTGTCGAGGCCCATCGGTCGAATGACATGAGCCGAAGACCTCGGTTCTCGCCACCTCAAGAGACGAGGATGTCTACAATGGGAAAGACTGCGCTATCGCTCCTCGGGATGGCCGGGGTATTCCTTGGGGGATGTTCAGGATTTGGCGTGGGCTCGTCTCACGGGGTTGGCGGCACAACGGGCGGTGGAACACCGAGCACAGGGGGGAGCAGTGCCGGCGGGAGCGCGAGCACAGGCGGGGCGGTTGGCACGGGAGGATCGATTACGATGGGTGGGACGATCGCGAGCGGAGGAAGAAGTGACACGGGAGGAGTGACAGGAACTGGTGGTGCGGTTGCGACTGCCGGAAGCTCGGCGACGGCTGGAACGACGAGCGCTGGCGGCGTCTCGGGAACGGGCGGTTCGGTGGCCACGGGTGGAACGCCGACGATTGGTGGAATAACGGGTGGAATCAAGATGACTGGCGGATCCGTGGGTAGCGGAGGCGTGGTGGTGACAGGCGGAACGACGAGCGTCGGCGGCAGCAAGGCAACGGGTGGAATTGTTGGCAGCGGGGGCATGCCTGCCACTGGCGGTGCCCCAAGTAGCGGGGGCATGGCCGCCACTGGCGGTGCCCCGGGCACGGGTGGGCTCTCCGCCGATCGCTGCGACGTTGGCATCTACGATGCAGCCAATCCTCCGCGAGCACTGACATTGACGGGCAACCTTGGGGCACACGATCCAAGCGCCATCGAGAGCAACGGTAGCTACTATCTCTACTACACAGGACTTGGCGCCAAGACGTCCACCAACCTGACCTCTTGGAATGCGGCGACTGCGCCCTTTGACACGCCCTCGTGGATGAGTGCCGCGGTTTCCGGCGTGACCAGTCTTTGGGCCCCAGACATCTCCTACTTTGGCGGCACCTATCACCTCTACTATGCGGGCTCGACCTTTGGGACGAACAAGTCCTGTATTGGGCACGCCACGCGCGCTTCGCTGAGTTCAGGCGCATGGGCAGACCAGGGCTCTGCCACCATTTGCTCGAATGTGAATACGACAGACAACTGGAACGCTATCGATCCGAACGCCATTGTGGACACGAACGGCACGCCTTGGCTGGTCTTCGGCAGCTTCTGGAGCGGCATCAAGATCATCCAGCTCGACTCGACTGGCACGCGTGTGGGCACCACAGTCACCGCCATTGCCGCGCGTCCGAGCAACGGCGGGGCAATCGAAGGTCCATTCATGGTCCGCCGCTGCGGGTACTATTACTTGTTCACTTCTTGGGACACCTGTTGTCAGGGGGCAAACAGCACCTACAACATTCGTGTTGTGCGCGGCGCCAGCGTGACTGGGCCATTTGCCGACAAGGCGGGAACCGCTGCTCTGCAAGGGGGTGGAACCCTCATCGCGCAAAGTGGTGGCAGCTGGGCCGGCCCCGGCGGCCAGTCGGTGATGTTCACGGGGACCAAGGCCTATCTCGTGTACCACGCTTATGCCATGAGCGATGGAGCGGCCACCCTGCGCATCGCGGATCTGGTCTGGGATGCAACCGGTTGGCCAGCTCCAGTGGAACCCTAGTCTAAATGCTTACCGGCACCGGGCCGCACGTGGGGCAGCCGCAGGGCGTGGGGTTCGGCACGATTCTCCCTAATTCTCGCTCATCCCTCTGTGACACCGGAGCGGTGTGAGAACGCATTGGTGGTGGATGGCGAGCTAATCAGTATGCGGTTGTCGTCTTTGCTGATTACTTGGCACCCGGGGAAGACCCCAGCAACAGCCTTCTGTACATTGTCCCATTTGTGCTTGTTGACTTCAATGTAGTTGAGGGCCACTCGGCCGCCGGGTGCGAGGCTATTCCGGCACTGTCTCAGGAACAGCGGAGCCGTCACAAAGTCGGGCACGACTCTGCCCTTGAATATGTCAACAAACACCAGGTCGTACTTGCGCTCGTTCTGCGCCATGAAAGACTCGGCGTCATCCGAGACGGGTTCTAGCTTGGGCGAGTTGCCTTCGCCCAGGATCTCCAGCGCCCACTTAAGTACCGTTTTGTCCTTTTCCACCAGCGTGTAGTGCGGGGCGCATCCTCGTGCACGCATCACGTGCACGATGCTGCCGAGGCCCGCTCCAAGCACGAGCACACTCCTCATTGCTGGCAAGAACTCCCTCAGGTGTTTTGCTACTGCAACGGCCGGAAAATAGTGGTCGCCATCAGAGTAGAAGGCGCTGTTAGTAAAGAGTCGGAATCGATTGTGATAGAGGAGCAACTCGATGGAACCGCTGACATCGCTTGCCGACCGCCTCAGCGATACGGGTTGGAGATAACTCAGCAATTTCAGATAAAGGGGGATGTGAATCATGAGCCTACCCCGTGCGCGTCGTCGTTGGTCCACGTGAAGTATGGTTCAGCGCGCACACGCGCGTCAACCTCCGTCGAGCCGGAGGGACCGAGCTTGTGGCAAGTGTCCAGCGTCTCTTCGTTGCGCGGCGAATAGGTTATGCTCTAGCCATGATTCGAAAAGCGAGCCGACGCGGGTATCAGCTTGCCCTGCCAGGGATCGAGCGCAAGACTCTGGCTTTCGGCGAGCATACGCTGATGACCGAGTTCCGCATGCGCAAGGGCAGCACGTTGCCTGCTCACGCGCACCCGCAGGAGCAGACAGGCTACCTGGTCAGCGGCCGCGTCCGTCTGACCATCGGCCGCCGCAATGTCGACGTGCGCCCCGGCGATAGCTGGTCAATTCCCGGTGGCACCAAGCACGGCGCTGCCATCCTCAAGAACTCGGTGGCCATCGAGGTATTCTCGCCGGTGCGCGAGGACTACCTTCCACGGGCTCAGAGAATCAAGAAGACGCCTGCGATCACGCCGGCCAGGGCGAAGGACTTGCGCAGGCGATAGCGCTCGCCGAAAAGCAGGGAGCCAAGTGCGAAACTGAGCACGACGTTGGTCCGGCGTACAGTCGAGATCACGCTGACCAGGGCGCCGGGCATGGCCAGTGCGTGGAAATAAAGGGCATCGGATAGCAGCAGGAGCACGCCGACGGCGGCGATGGTCCAGCGCCAGCAAAAGGGCGTGTGCTGAGCGTGGCGGGGCCACCACAGGAAGAGGACGATGGCGCCTTGGATAAGGGTGGTATAGGCGGTGAACCAGAACTGCATGGCGAGCGCGGGCAGGTGCGCGGTTTGCAAGAGATGCTTGTCATAGAGGCCGCTGGCGGCGCCCACCAGCGTGCCGAGGAAGAGCGACCACACCCAGGCGTTGCGCGAAAAGCGAATGCCCTCGGTGCGGCCGATGAGCGAGAAGACCCAGTAGGCGAGGAGAATCACCGCGATGCCGAGGATCTGCCGCGCGCTTGGCCTTTCCCCGAACAAGACGACGGCGCCAAGCAGGGTGAAAAGCGGCGCGCTGGCCCGCACGGGTGAGGCGAGCGAGATGGGCAGATGCTTGAGCGCGAAGAAGGTGAGTACCCAGGACAGGGTAACGAGCACCGCCTTGGCCACGACCAAGGCGTGGTCGCGCCAGGAGAGCTCGGCGATAAGGATGCCGTGGGATTGCGCCCAGGCGGGCGCCGCGAGCGTGAGGGCGCCCAGGGGCAGAAAGATCGCCAGCCCGCTGGCACTGCACGCGAAAAGCACTACCAGCACGGCATTGTCCTGCACCGAGGCCTTCTTGGCCACGTCATAGATGCCGAGAAGAACGGCAGAGAGGACGGCGAAGGCCACCCAGGACAGTGCGGGCGAAAGGAATGTCATGCAGCCCGCGCCTTATAGCGCGTGCTCAGCCCCTGGCTAGGGGCAATACAGCTCGGCTGTGCTGAGCGCGCCGCCTGTGCTTGGGTTCGATCCGCCCGCGATCAATACCGTTCCATCACCTAGCAGGGTCGCCGTGGAATCGAAGCGAGCTTCGTTCATGGGAGCCTTGGTAGCAGTGAACTTGTCGGTGGCGGGATCGTAGAGCATTGGCGGGTTGACCGTCCCATCGGTCAACAAGACTTTCCCGCTCACCAACAAAGTCGCCCTCGATAGATACAGTACGGGCGCCCCGGAAGTCGGGGTGAAGGCTCCCGTGCTGGGGTTGTAGGTTTGCGCCGGGACGTCGCCGCCCGCGATAAGAACCTTGCCGCTTGTCAGAAGCGTCGATGTGTGGCTCGCTCCGCCGCCCTGCATGGCTCCGGTCGTGTTCGCAAAAGAACCAGCCGTGGTGCTGGAAGAGGTGTACAGCTCTGCCAGGTCGAGCTCAGCGTTCGGATCCCACCCGCCCGTGATCAAAACGGAGCCGTTCACCAATCGTGTCGCCGCGTGCATGAAGCGAGGCGAACCCATGGTCGCGGAGAGAACCGAGAACTGGCCGGTTGACGGCAAGAAGACCTCTGCCGAGTTGAATGCGACGTCGAGATCCGTCCCGCCTCCGGCAATCAACACGGTTCCGTTCGCGAGAAGAGTGGCAGTGTGCCGAACCGCGCGTCTGGCGGACATGTTGACCAAGGATTGGGCCGGGAACTGTCCCGTGTCGGAATCGAACACTTCCCCCGTCGTGGGAGCTGAGCCTCCGCTGCCAGAAGGATTGGCATCGCCGCCTTCAACCAGCACATGCTTGCCATCGGGCAACAGGACAGAGTTGTGGTCGGTTCGCCCAAGATTCATGCTGCCGGTTGTGGCAAAGGTCCGCGTGGCAGGGTCGTAAATCTGGGCCAAGGGAGACTCCGTACCCAGGTCCCAATTGCCGCCACCCGTGAGCAGAACCTTGCCCGCGTTCGCGCCCGCCGTAATCAATGTGGCCGCGTGTTTCGCTTGCGGGTGCTTCATCTGGTCAACGGAAACGAACCCATCCTGCACGATCGTTGCCGTGGAGGTGGCTGTCACGTTCGCACCAGCAAGGTTGGTCACAGTGAGCTTGAAGGCCGTGGTAGCGGTCAGAGATCCCGAGGTTGCGGCCTGCCCGCTGGTCACGGCCCCTACGCCGTTGTCTACCGCGCCCGTCCCATTCGCAAATATCGCGGTCAGCGTCACCTTCTGGCCCGCGCAGGTTGGTGTCGGCGTGACGGCGAAGTTGGTGATGCTGGGCATTTCGACCACCGTCACTATCACCGTCTTGCTCACAGGCGTTCCAGACGCACCGGTCACCGTGAGGGTGTACGTCGTGGTTGTGTTGAGGTTTCCGGTGCCGATCGTGCCGTTGCTGGCGATGGCGCCGAGGCCGTTGTCCAGGACTCCAACCCCGTTGCTGTACACTGCTGTGAGAATTGCGCTTCGGCCAGCTGTGATCGTCGATGGCGTGGCGGTCAATGAAGAGATGACCGGGCCGAGAGCCACGTCAGGCGCCACGTCCGGGGCTGCGTCGGGCACGATGGTAGTGCCGCCCGTTGCAGAAGTTCCGCCGGTCGAGACAGTGCCGCCTGTAGAAGTGGTGCCGCCCAATGAGGCAGTGCCACCAGCGCCGGTTGTCCCACCGCTGCTGGTCGTGCCGCCCTTTGCGGTCCCACCGGTGGCAACGGTCCCCCCGCTGACAACTCCTCCACCGCCATCGGCGCTCGTCGCCACATCGGCCACATTCCCACCGCTGCTGCCGGCACTGGTCGTTCCACCGCTTCCTCCTACGCTGCCACCAGCCCCTGTGGCACCATCCGCGGTTGTTCCGCCACCTGCGCCGCCCATTCCAGCCGGTGTATCAAGACCTGTAACATCCGTGGGAAGGGAATCGAGGACAGATGGCGTGTCCGGATGGCTTGCATCCGGCGTAGACGCCTCGCCTTGGCTTGGACTTGCATCCTCACTGCCAGTGGAAGAGCCATGTTTGAAACACCCGGAGCAGACTAGCAACGCGGGTAGAAGTGCAATGTGAGCAATAAGAGTAAGCTTCTTTTGCATGACTAGAACTGCCCTCCAATAGCCAGGGCTGCCCCGCCGGGCAGCAACACTGGCAACATGGATATTGTTGCGTTGGTCTGGTTGTCATTGTGGCGACCGACCAAGTACAGGACGACGCCAGTGACCACAGCGGCGCCGCCCACGCCGTAGCAAACCCAACCTGCCGTCTCATAGGACTTCTGACTCGAATTCTGGGAAGCGGTAGGGTGCCCCTTGGCGTCGTCGATGATCTGGTTGGCCTTGAGATTGAGAACGACCGCCGTGGCAAGGGTTGCCAAGCCCACGCTACCGACCACGATACCGGTCGTGGGCAGAATCGAGCTTCTCGGCACGGGTGTCGACCGCTGGACTACGTCTGGGGTACGAGGCGATGGGATCGGTTCGGGACTGGTCTGTGGTGGTGTTGCGAGCGCTGGCGCCATCTTCGCCTGCTGCTCACCCTGAAAGCGGATGCAGTTGGCGATGTGCGCCTCGGTGTCCGCCTTGTCTTCGGCGCTGATGTCCTTGGTCTTGAGCAGGTACTCCCTAAAACGCAGGACCGCTGCGTCAAATTTGCCCCCTGCTCGTAACATCTTCCCTGATTGTAGATGAACGTGGTTTGGTTCGTGTTGACGTACAGTTCGGCCAGGATGTCTACCCCCTTGCGAAAATCCCCGGCGGCGCAGGCCTTCTTGGCCGCCTTGGCTTGTTCCTCCGAATCGCCGTCCGGACGATCTTTCGCTGGGGTCTTGATGCTGCTCTTCGCCTCGGCTCGCGAAAGCCAGGCGAGGGACAGCAGGCACACGAAGCATAGGATTAAACTACGCATATGAACGGGATCGTTTGTAGCACGCTGGACAGTGCGTGCAAGGCGTGTGACACAGGCTGCGCCTAGGCCGGGCATCGCCTGACCTTGCGCTAGCGAACGTACTTTTCGAGTCCCGTCGTTCCGCTCTTCAGCGCCTGCGCCACCAGGTTGGCTATCTGCGTGGCCCCAGCCTCGTGGAAATGTGTCCCGTCGATGTAGAGCGCACTTTTCGCGCTTGAGGACAGCGTCCCAAGGTACGCCACGGACAGCTTGGTCAGGTCAACCGATGCCACTTTTTGGTCGATCGCCAACTGGCGCATTGTTTCGTCTAGCGCCACGTTGTCTATCTTGGACACGAAGCCGGCTCCACTTTCACGGGAAACGGGCGTGATAAGGATGGGGGTGACCGACTTCGCCGCCGCGTCCGTAAGGTACTTTGTGAGGTTGGTCCGATAGTCCGTCGACGACATACTCTTCATGTCGTTGTGTCCGAATTCGACGATCAGGAAATCCCCCTGTTTCATGGCGGCCTTCACTGGCGGATAGAACTTGGAATAGAAGGTCTGGCTTGTTTCCCCCGAATCGGCGTAGTTGGCCACGGCCAATCCGGCATTGAAGTATTGCGAAACCTCTTGCCCCCAGCCTGAAAAGTCCGTAAATCCGGCGAAAGCGGCCGGAGTGTAGGCCGCTGGATCCCAATCGCAGACCGTGGAATCGCTAGCGATGAAAAGCGTTGGAATACTGGCGGCAGCTACACCCACACCGTGCACAGCCGGCGAGGCTCCGTCGAAAGTTAAGTTCAGGATCCCGCCGGGCGCGCTGTAGCCGTCGTGCTGTTCGGCGCGGACATTGACCGCGAAGGTGAAGCGAGTGTAGGCGCCGGCGGCCGTTGTTGTCGGCTGCAAGACGATACGGCGGGTTTCGGCGAGCACGCGGGTCGTGGCGGAGGCCGTCGCGCTGCCGAGCTCTACGGTGACTTTGTAGTTGCCGTTGGCGAAGGGAAGGTCGCACTTGATGGGGTTGGTTCCCGTGCACTTCGCCAGAAGAGTGGGATCGAGCGGCACATCCCCACCGGTTCCGGCGGTTCCGCCGGCGCCGCCAGTTCCACCGGCGCCCGCAGAATCCGGCCTGGCGCCGTCTGGCGACGATGTCCCCGCGTCTGAGGTGGTCTGGCCCCCGGTTCCTGTCGTCGTTCCACCGGAGCCGGATCCACCACCCGTGCCTGTCGTTCCTCCGGTTCTGGTGCCTCCTCCGGTGCTGGCCACGCCACCCGAGCCAATCGTTCCTCCGGTGCTGGCCACGCCACCCGCGCTTGTTGCTCCGCCGGTTCCGCTGCCTCCTCCAGTGCCAGGCACGCCACCCGTGCTTGCGCCGCCACCTGTGCCGCTTCGGCCGCCCGTTCCAGCCTGGACTCCTCCTGTTGCTGCGCCGCCGCTCGCGGTGGCACCCCCCGAGGCTGCTCCACCTGCTGCGGTGTCCTCGCCGGTCTGCGAGCTGCCTGCGGCTCCGCCGGTGGCGAATGTGGTGGTGCCACCCAAACTTGCCGTGCCGCCAGCGGATGTTGCACCGCCGGTGGCCGGGATGAAGTGCGTAGTATCCGACGAGCAACCGGCGGCCCAAGCGATACCTAGCAAAAGAATGGTGACACGAACGTGGTGCAACATGCGCATGGTCTCCAGAGTAGCAGACCTGGCAGTGACTGAGGAGGTGGGGCTGGCTCAAGGAAGATGCGGGCCGACCTCTTCAAGCGTCCGCGTCAGGCGCTGCTACTGCACGGTCAGATCGGCCGTGGCACGCACGTCGGCGGAGGAGCTCCCCACCATGATGTGGACGGTGCCAGGCTGGACCTTGAAGGCATTGCTCGTGGTATCCCAGTACGCGAGCTGGCTGTAGCCTAGCGGTATCGACACCGTCTGCTTCGCTCCTGACGCGAGGTTGATGCGCTTGAACCCCTGCAGCTGCTTGTTTGGCCTGGGCACGCCCGTCGTGGTCGGGTAGCTCACGTAGAGCTGAACGACCTCATCCCCGGCGACCGTTCCGCTGTTGGTCACGTCCACGCTGACTGTCACTTGTTGGCCTTGGGAAAGCGTCGTCGCGCTCAAGGTCGCAGCGGTCGAATAGGTGAAGGTCGTGTAGCTCAGGCCGAAACCAAACGGATAGAGCGGCGTGCCCGTGAAATACATGTACGTCCGGCCCTTGCGGATGTCGTAGTCCGTCTTGGCGGGGATGTCGGTCAGCGCCTGGTACCAGGTCACCGAGGTTCGGCCCCCCGGGTTGTAGGCGCCGAATAGCACATCGGCCAGGGCGTTGCCCAGTTCCTGACTGGAGTGGGTGATATGGACGATGGCTGGAATGTTGGACTGGACCCAGTTGATAGCTTGCGAGAAGCTCGACATCTCCACCACGATGGTCTTCGGGTTCGCGGCGAACACCGCCTGGATCAGCGTCAACTGCTCGGGCTTCAGATCGATGTAGGTGCGGTCCACGGATTCCTTGCTGTCATAGCCGCCCGTGCAGCTACCAAAGGTCGTGTTGCCGCAAACCGGATTGTTCCCGACCACCACGATGGCCGCGTCCGCGCCGGTCGCGATGTTCACTGCCTGGCCGCCGGTGTTGTCCAGGGCATACTGCACGTTCACGCCGGTGCCCACCGCTGCCGCGATCCCGGCCCGCGCGGTGACCGTATAAGGCGGCTTGCCGCCGTACCAGTCGGAAATATCCACGTCGGCATTGGGACCGATCACGGCCAGGGATTTCAGCGTCGACTTGTTGAGGGGCAGCAGGTTTCCGCTGTTCTTGAGCAGCACGATGGATTCCTGGGTCACTTTGCGCGCCAGCGCCTTGGCCGCATCGCTGGTCCAGGGTGTCGATGTTCCGTCGACGGTCGAGTAGGGGACCATGGCCGGCGGATCGAACTCGCCGAGACGGAAGCGCATGCGGAAGTTCCCGCGGAGTGCGGCGTCCATGTCGGCCGTGGTGAGCTTTCCGTCGGTGTAGGCCTGCTGCATGGCCGTGGCGTTCCCCGACAGCATGACGGCGGTGCCTGCCTTGACCACACCCGCGGCGGCGTCTTCCAGGGTCGGGAAGTACTTGTAGCTTTGATACGCCGCCTGCATCGCGCCCGCGTCGGTGCAGATCATTCCGTCGAATCCCCACTCTCCGATCACGACGCTCTTGATCTCCGGCGAGCACACCGCCGGGGCGCCATTGACGGCGTTGTAAGAGGTCATGAACGATTGTCCCTTGGCGTTGATCAGCGTCTCGTAGAAGGGAACCAGGTAGTACTCGCGCAGGTTCCGGTCATCCACGATGACGTTGTTGTTGCCGCGGTTTTGCTCCTGATTGTAGACAAAGAAGTGCTTCACCGTCGAAGCTTCCTGCAAATACGTCGGGTCACTTCCTTGCAGGCCATGCACCAAAGCCTTGGCCAAGGTGCCCACCAAATACGGATCCTCACCTAGACTTTCTTCCGCGCGCCCGGCCCGGGGATCTCGCGACAGATCGACCACCGGCGCACGCAGCGCCAGGCCGGAGTGCGTCCCGTTGTATTTCTTGTTGTAGACGCGCGCCTCGTTGCCCACCTGCGCGAAGGCTTGCGTGAGCAAGTCGGGATCCCAGGTCTCGCCCAACCCGGACGCTTGCGGAAACTGCGTCGACAGGATGGCGGGCTCGCTGGCGGCCCAGCCCAGTCCGTGGATGCCCTCGGTATAGGTGGTGAAGGCCGCGATGCTCAGCCGAGAAATAGCCGGCTGGTGTTCGCTGAGAAGAGACACCTTCTCTTGGTCGGTGAGCAGGCCGAGAAGATTGGTCACGCGATCTTCAAGGGCAAGGCAAGGATCTCGAAAGGGATAGGGGTAGGTGGTCGTGCTCACGCAGGCTGTCGATCCGCCCGTGCCACTCGTGCCGCCGCTGCCCGCAACCTTGCCACCAGAGGCTGGCGAGCCGCCGGCGGGGACACCGCCGGTCGCGCTCCCGCCGGCGTTTTTTCCACCTGTTCCCGCGGAGGCGCCGCCCGAGGCTTGGGAAGTTCCGCCGGTGCCTGAAGTGCGACCGCCGGTGACTGCGTTGTTTCCGCCCGTGGTCGCTACCACGCCGCCGCTGGTGGCGCCGCTGCTGGTGGCACCGCCGCTCGTGGCACCGCCGCTGCCACTTGGCCCAGCGCCGCCACCGCCGACGGTCCCGCCGGTAGCGACGACACCGCCACTGCTGGCAGTGCCGCCGCTACCGGCTGCCGCACCCTGGCCCGAGCCGCCGCCGCCACCAGCACCATTGGGGGATTTCGTCGTGCTTCCCGAACAAGCCAGACTGGCCAGAGCGAGCGCTGACCATAAAATCAAACGAGGCGACTGCTTATCCATTCATGTCCTCCAACGGCGAACGATGTTTGCTCTCGGAAAGTCATCAACTACGG
>Ga0265316_10001589_pt1 | contig 24272 bp, 21 predicted proteins | sample 4522metaG_FD_202092 | JGI IMG/M metagenome (GOLD analysis project Ga0265316, IMG submission 202092) | Rhizosphere microbial communities from Carex aquatilis grown in University of Washington, Seatle, WA, United States - 4-5-22 metaG | ecosystem: Host-associated > Plants > Roots > Rhizosphere >... | reverse complement strand
GGTGACGAGCAGCAGCCCGATGCCCTCGCGGGCCAGCCGGCGGAGCGTCTCGCGCAGTTCGCGTTGCGCGGCCAGGTCCAGGGCGTTCGAGGACTCGTCGAGCAGCAGTTGCCGCGGACGGTGCACGAGCGCTCGCGCAATCAGGATGCGCCGCTTTTCGCCGGCCGACATCTCGCCGACCAGTTGGCCGGCCAGGTGCAGGGCCTCCATCCGTTCCAGCGCCTCTACGGCACGTTCGCGCATCTCATCCGTGACATGAAGATTGGGCCACAATGTCGAAGCTGAGAAAAATCCGGCAATTACCGCATCCAATCCCGAAGTGACGGCGGTTCGCTCGCCCGGCAGTTCACCCGTGGGCCCGGCCGCCACCACGCCGAAGTGTTTGCGCAGCTGGGTCAGGTCCCAGCGCTCCCGGCCAAAGATGCGCACCGTCATGCCGGGCGCGACGATGGGGTAAATCTGACAGGTCATGGCCAGAATTAGCGTGGACTTCCCGCAACCGTTCGGCCCCAGAATCGCTACGTGTTCCCCGGCCCGGATGGTCAGGTTCACGTCATGCAGCACTATCCGGTCTCCGCGCGCCACATTCACTGCGCGCAGCTCGAGAAACTCATCCGGTTCGGGGAAGTTCAACCGTTCCGTGTGGCTAGCCGTCATCCCCCCTCCATACCTGCTAGATTAAATGGGTTAACCTCATGAACGACGACTCCCAACCTCTCATTCCCCGCGGCTTCCGTTTTGGCGCTGTCAAAGCGGGGCTCAAGTCCAGCGGCCGCACCGATTTTGCTCTCATTGTGGCCGATGCGCCTGCCAGCGCCGCCGCTGCCTTCACCGCCAACCGCGTGCTCGCCGCGCCTCTCATCGTGGACAAGGAACATCTACGAGCCACCGGAGGCAAGGTTCGCGTAGTAGCCATCAACGCAGGCAACGCCAACTGCGCCACTGGCCGGCACGGGATTGACGCAGCCCGCGCCACCTGCTCCGCTGCAGCCCAGCTATTCGGCTGCCGGCCAGAGGAGGTTTTTCCCTCCTCCACGGGCATCATCGGCATCCCTTTACCCGTCGAAAAACTGATCGCCGCGCTACCCGGCCTGGCTGCATCACTGGGCTCGGAGTTCGAAAACTTCCAGCAGGCAGCCCAGGCCATCATGACCACTGACACGGTCGAGAAGACCGCCTTTGCCCACCTGAAAATAGCCGGGCCTGACGGCGCAAAGCGTAAGGTCCGCATGGCCGCCCTCTGCAAAGGCTCAGGGATGATTCATCCCCAACTAGTTCCCCACGCCACCATGCTGGTTTACGTATTGACCGACGCGATAATCGAGCCGGCGGCACTGGACGGCTATCTGCGTCAGGCCATTCAAGTCAGCTTCAATCGCATCTCGGTGGATGGCGACACTTCCACCAACGACACTGTACTGCTGCTGGCCTCCGGCGCCAGCGGCGCTGTTGTAGGCGCGGATAACGAGGAGTTTGCCGCCGCCCTGACTCAGGTCTGCACCTCGCTTGCCCGACAGATTGTAGCCGACGGCGAAGGCGTCGAGCACGTTGTAGAACTACGCATTGAGGGAGCGGCGACGGATGCCGATGCGCTCAAAATCGCCAAGGCCATCGCCCATTCCCCGCTGGTGAAGACCGCCTGGGCCGGCAGCGACCCCAACTGGGGACGGCTCGTTGCGGCTATCGGCTACTCCGGCGCCCAAATCGACCCGGCGCGCATCAACATATGGTTCGGCGACCTGCCCGTATGCCGCGATGGAGGCCACGCTCCGGAGTTCGACGAAACCGCTGCCCATGCCTATGTCGCACAGCCGGAGTTCTCCATTGCCATTCAGCTCCACCAGGGCACAGGCTCCTGCTTATTCTGGTCTACCGACCTAACCGTTGAATACATCCACATCAACGCAAACTATTCGACGTAGATGCGGAGAGAGATACAACCAGACAAGGTGGCCAGGTTGTTGAATCAGCAGGCCATTCGGCATCCGACCGCGCACCAGCGATTGCGCGCGGAAGGTGGATTTTGGCTTATCGGCAGAAACGGACCGGTGATAGAGTGAGAGGTATGAATAAGGACGAACGTGTGACTATGGCTTCCATGAATCGATTTACGGCCGTATTGGCAGGAGTTCTTATTGTGACCGCCGGCTTGCTTGCTGCTGAGCAGCCCGGAACGCCGAAGATTGTCGCGCCGGATGGCGTTGGCCAGCGGGACAGCGATCACAGCCGTCCTGCATCCGTATGCGAGCCGTCCACGCTGGGTTCGCCGTTCATTCCAATCGACAGTTGGGTTTATCCGGCCGTACTGCGGCTTTACTCGCTGGGCTATGTGGATACTGTCTACCTGGGCATGCGCCCGTGGACCCGCGCCAGCGTGAGTCACATGCTTGAAGGGGCCGGCGATAGCTTTCAGGATGCGGATTCTGACGATACTAGCGCCGCTACATCAGAGGCGCGGGGCATCTATAAGACGCTAATTCGCGAGTTGCATTCCGACACAGAGGGTCCCTGTGGGGCACATGAGGGCAAAGCGCGCGTCGAGTCCGTCTACTCCGTGGCGCGCGCCATCAGCGGCACGCCTTTGCGCGACAGTTATCATCTCGGCTCGACCATCATCAACGACTATGGCCGCCCCTACGAAAAGGGATTCAACAACTACTCAGGCGCCAGTGGCTACGCATCGGCTGGCCGATTTGCGCTTTATGCGCGCGTCGAGTTCCAGGGTGCACCCTCGGCCACCGGCTACTCGGCGGCTCTGGCCGGGACGTTGGCCGCGATTGACCAAACAACCAACTATTACAACCCCACCTGCTGGTTGAATGGAACCTCATGTACCCCTATCCCGTACAACAAGCAGGTCACCATTCCGGCGGGACCCATCGCGACAGCCACCACCGGACGCGTGGTAGAGGCATACGCCTCGGTCCAGTACCTCAACCACGTCATATCGTTCGGCAAACAGGACGAGTGGTTGGGCCCCGGCCAGGGCGGCGCCTTTGCCTACTCCAACAACGCCGACAACATCTACGCCTTCCACATTAACCGCATTGAGCCGCTGCATATTCCTCTACTCTCAAGGATCACCGGACCCTTTCGCTATGAGTTTCTGATCGGATCGCTCAAAGGCCACATCTACCCCATCGATCCCTGGGTACACATAGAGAAGGTGAGCATGCGGCCCACGGAGAACTTTGAAGTAGGCTTTGAGCGCACCGTGATCTGGGGCGGCAAGGGCCACGAGCCTATCAACCTTCACACCTTCCTGAAGAGCTTCTTCAGCCTGACCGCGCCCGATGCAACGGTCAAGGACAGCCGTGACGATCCCGGCGCGCGCTTTGGCGCGGCGGATATGTCTTACCGCCTGCCATTCGTTCGCAACTGGCTCACGGTCTACGCGGATGCGGAGGCGCATGACGATGTCTCCCCCGTCGATGCTCCGCGTCACGCCGATTTCCGGTCCGGCCTATATCTCTCCCATACACCCGGCATTCCCAAGCTGGACGTGCGCGCTGAAGCCGTCTACACCGATCCACCCACCGGGCACTTCATCGGCGGCACTCACGAATATTATGAGTCCATCCAGAGACAGGGCTACACCAACGCGGGCCAGATCTTTGGCGATTGGATCGGCCGAGAGGGCAAGGGCGGCCAGGGCTGGATCACCTACCACTTGAGCGGAAATGAATGGATCCAGGCCGGCGCGCGCCGTCAAAAGGCAGCCAAGGACTTTATCCTCGGCGGAACCACGCTGAGCGATATCAACTTTCAGGCGGTTAAGCGCATCGGCAAAGACTTCGAGATCAATGGCAGCTTTGCTTACGAAAGGTGGAAGGCGCCCATTTACCTTCCCGGCCAGCAGGCGGTCACGACGACGACCATCCAGTTGACGTGGTTCCCGGAGCGGAAGATCAGCTTCTAAGAGCGTATGGCTTGGCCGATGCGCGAGGAGCCGGACCAGATGAACCGCACGAATGAAATTACACCTGGAGACTGATGTGAGCAGCATTCAAGTTCATCGCGCACTGGAACTTTTTTCGCAGAACTACAATTGTGCTCAGTCAGTTTTTGCCGCCTGCGCAACCGGCAAAGGCCTCAGCGAGGCGCAGCGGCTGGCGTTAGCTGCTCCTTTTGGCGGCGGCGTCGCGCGGCAAGGTGAGATCTGCGGAGCACTCACCGGAGCGCTACTGGCTCTGGGCGAGGCTTGCGGAGAAGCTATGGCCGCCGATCCAGTCGCCGGTCGCAATGCACTTTACGAGCAGACGCGACAACTGACAGAGACCTTTCGTAAGGCGCATGGCTCGATTCTCTGCCGTGAATTGACGGGATGCTCTCTTGATACCGAAGCAGGGCAGCGATCATTCAAAGAGCGCGAGTTGCATCAGAAACTTTGCAGAAATCTGGTCGCCTTCGCCGCCGAAGAGGTAGTGAGAATGACCACTGCTTCTCCACAAAAGTGATATTTATTGCCCTAGTTTAATCGAGAGCACGATTACAGCTTATTTTTGTATAGTCTGCGCAGGTTTCAGCGGCGGGTTCACCTGTGCGTTCAGGTAATCGGTGAGATCAACGACATCCTGCGCCGTACCAACCATGGGCGGCATGAAACGCCGGTAGGGCGAGTCGGGCTTGTAGTCGTGCAGCATGGTGATGAAGCTGCCAATGTTGGCGCGGTCGCGTCCGGCCAGCAGCTGGATCAGAGGCCGGTAGCCGTTGAGCGTGTGGCAGGAACCGCACTCGCCGCGGAAGATGGCCTCGCCGCGGGAATAGCTGGAGGACGATCCATTCCACACCCAGTTGGAGTGCGCCAGATAGCCTTCAGTATCGATGTGACTCACATAGGGCACACGAACACCGTTGGAGAACATCCAGCGACCGATGACGTATGGCTTGCGCAGCATCTCTCTCGCGTACTCTCCAGAGCCGGTGGCGATAAGGGCCAGCAGGAGAACGGCCGATGCGTGCGACAGGTTGAATTCCACCGGATTGCGATAGGCAAGATAATAGGCGACACCGACGATGGTGGCCGAGGTGACAATGATGACCAGCGCAATGCGGGTCACCGTGGAGAAGGTACCGGAGTTGATGGTGTCGATGCCCAGGGTAAGCAGCGCGCGCTGCGACTCGGGAACCATCACGAGGTACCAGATCATCAGGAAGGGCATAGCCACGAAGGAGGGTACAAGCCACTTGACGCTCCACTTGACCAGGTTGGCCTTGAGCGCGGGCTGACGGTCGCCGTCGATGCGGCTGGCGCTGATGAGCGCCCAGACGCCGGCCAGCGAGATGCAGACGCAGGTGCGCAGAAAGAGGCTGGGCCAGTAGGTAGGATTGAAGAAGGCGTACCAGAACTTGCTGGCCTCTAGGCCGGTTCCGGCGACGGCAAGCCACGCATCGCCGGGCGTGAGCATGAAGGAGAGTATGCCGTTGATGATGACCAGGGTGAAGAGAGACGCGCCTGCATAGACCCAGCCCACGGTCAGGTGCAGTTTGGCGTCGATCTTATCCCAGGTGTAGTAATAAACTGCTGCGGTGGTCAGCTCGACCATGAAGAAGACCCACTCGATGGCCCAGCCGAAGACGAAATTGTGAATCAGCGTGCTGGTGGCCTCGGGACTGGCAAGGCCGATGGCAAACCAGATGCCCACGCCGGAGATCGTGCCAAAGACGCCGGTGAGGATAAGGAAGAACTTCGAGTAACTGACCAGTTGCGCGAGCCATGCGGCGCGAGTCTCGGGGTTGGTCATGCTCTGGGCCTTGCGTTCGGCCAGCGGCAGATAGAAGCCGCCACCCACGGCAAACTGCGAGATCATGACGTGGAAGATGGCGATGATGCCGATCACCCAGCCCGAGCCGAGATGTGGAATGTCCCAGAATGGATAGTTCATCGTTGCTTCCTTATCGAATTGTCCAGTAGCCGATGACGGTAGTGGCCAGCAGAGCGATAACCGCCAACAGGCCGAAGTAGTGCGCGGCGCGCCCGCGCTGTCCTGATTCCTTATCCTTGTCGTAGAGGGGAATCAGAATCCACAGAACGATGCCGATGGTGAAGAGCAGAATGCCGGCAATCTCGCCGGTTTCGCCGGGAAGCCACGCGCCCAGCAGCTTGAGCATCTCGAAGGGACTCATAAAGTACCACTCGGGATGGATGCCGATGGGTGCAGGCGCCAGGGGATCGAACTGCCTACCCAGCGCCCAGGGAAAAACCGAGGCCAGCAGAGCCAGGATGTTCAGCGAGATGAGCCACATGGCTAGGTCTTTGCGCATGAAGTTGGGGAAAAAGGGCATGGTCTTGCGCTGCTCAGGCGGCAAGGCCTCAATGCAGGGGGGAGAGGCGTTGCCATGTCGCTGCACCAGCCAAAGGTGAAAGGCGAGCAGCGGCAGGAAGATGGCCGGGAGTACGACGACGTGCAGAGCAAAGAAGCGCTGTACGGTGAACTCGCTCACATCCAGTCCGCCTCGCAGCATATTGGCCACGGCCGGGCCGACGTAAGGTATCGCCGCCGGAATCTGCAGACCGACCTTGGTGGCGAAGTAGCTCAGCTCGTCCATGGGCAGCAGATACCCGGAGAAGCCGAAGACCGAGGCGATCCCCAAGAGCGCCATGCCGCTCAGCCAGCCGAACTCGCGCGGCTTGCGGTAGGCCTTCATGAAGAAGACCGAGAACATATGCACCATGATGGAAAAGATCATCAGATTGGCCGACCATGCGTGCGCCGAGCGGATCAGCCAGCCAAAGTGCATGACAAAAGTGATCTGGCGGACAGACTCGTAGGCTTCGGCGCCGGGGCGGTAGTAGACCAGCAGAAGAACGCCTGTGAAGCACTGGACCAGAAATAGAAAGAGCGAGATGCCGCCCCAGTAGTACCAGAAAGACTGGGAGTGAACGGGGACGGTTTTATGGCGCGCGAAGGCGGCCAGCTCGCTGAGGCCCAGCCGCTCATCGACCCAGTCATAGATGTTCTTTGTTGTCATGCTTCATTCCTTTAGACTCCGGGCATCCCACCCTTGGATCACCCCAACGACCAAGACCTGTCGTTGGGGATCCCGAACCGTAGAAACAAAAGCGCGGCGAGGGTGGGGAACCCGCTCAGTCAAATCAACGGCAGAGCCATCCGCCATCCACGACCAGAATGTGGCCGTTCACGTAATCACTTGCCTCTGAGGCGAGAAAGACCGCCGCGCCGGCCAGGTCGGATGGAAGGCCCCAGCGCCCGGCGGGGATCCGGTCCAGAATGGCTTTAGAGCGGACAGGGTCGGCCCGCAGAGCCGTGGTGTTGTCTGTGGCCATGTATCCCGGCGCGATGGCGTTCACGTTGATGTTCTTGCTGGCCCACTCATTGGCCAGAGCCTTGGTCAGTTGCGCCACTGCGCCCTTGGCCGCGGCATAGCCGGGAACGTTGATGCCGCCCTGGAAGGCCAACAAAGATGCGGTGTTGATTATCTTGCCGTGGCCTTTCGCCAGCATCATCCTTCCCACGTACTGGCTGAGGAACCAGACGGAGTTGAGGTTGGTGTCGATGACGGTCCTCCAGAACTCCTCGGAGTGCTCGGCGGCGGGAGCGCGGCGGATGGTGCCGGCGTTGTTGACAAGAATATCGACGGAGCCGAACTCCTTGACCGTGTCGTCGGCGAGCATGCGGGCGATCGCCTGGTCACATACATCGCCCGAGCGACAGATGTACTTGACGCCGGTCTTCTTGATCTCCTCGATCGTCGAGTCCAATACCTTGTCGTAGTTGTGTAGGGTGACATTTGCGCCTGCCTGCGCAAAGGCGATGGCCATTCCGGCTCCGAGACCCTGTCCGGATCCGGTAACCAATGCGTTCTTGCCTTTAAGACTGAATAGATCGAGGATACCCATGATATTTCTCCTTTTCGAATAACAACGAACGTTTGATGTTGCGAAAGGTTTAAGTACGCGAAACTTCCACGCCGGCGTCATTGACGGCAACTTTATAAAGGGTGAGCGGCTTGGGCGGAGGACCGCTGACGTTCGCTCCGGTATAGGAGTTATAAACGCCGCCGTGGCAGGCACAGTGAATGCGGTCGGCCTGCGGCTCATATTGCACCGTGCAGCCGAGGTGGGTGCAGACCGCGGTCATCGAGACCCAGCGGCCGTCTTCATGGTGGATCAGCATGGCCGGAGCCGTGCCGAACTTGAACATCAGCACCGCGCCCGCGGGCAGCTTTTGCGCATCCTTCAGCGTCACCTCGGTGACGGCGGTAGCTTCCAACGCCATCTCCTGGGGCGAGGCCAGGTAGCGATAGATGGGATAGCCAAGCGCGGTGGCGTAGCACAGCCCCGCTGCGCCGGCAGCGACCAGGAAGAAGCGGCGGGTGGCCGTCTCGCCCGTTTCATCAACGAAATTTGCGAGATTCGTTTCGTCGCTCATGGCAACTTCTCCAGCGGAATTTGGGCCGCGCCCTCCATGGTTTTCTGTGCGCGCGCCACCACGGAGACGAGCCATCCAATCACACCGAGGCCGGCCACAAAGAGAAACAGGAAGAGGCCCACAACGCCCCAGTTGGTTTCCACGGCCCGGTTCCACACGTCGTAGCCTTTGCTGAGCAAGGTCAGGTCACGCACGCCGTCGCGATAGACGGTAAAAGCAATCTCGGTGAGTACGGCCACCAGAATAGCGGCCCAACTCAACCAGCCAGTAGAGATTTTGCCGAATCCGGCATAAACGCCCAACAGGACGGCAACCGATACCAGGGCCAGCCAACCGTACCCGGCAAAACCGGCAAAGCGGTATAGCCAATGACTAGCTAGGCCAGCCTTGACGGCTTCCGGCTGCACGCTGGCCGCCCACAACCCGGCAAATAAATAAATGACGCCAAACGCCGCCGCAACCTTGCCGCCGAGTCCGGCGATGAAGCGTTTTTCATCGGCAGTAAAGGTTGAGCGGCCAGCCAAATACACCATCCACAGCCCGCCGATGAACAAACCGCCGGCCATCATCAACAGCCAGCGCGGGGTAAGGGTTGGATCGCCTGTGGGCAGATAGGCGCCCATGGCGGAGGCGGAGTACATCTCCCGCCAAGCCTCGGGGCGCAGCATCAGCGTCATGTTGGTGGAGAGCAGGCGGGCGATGCTGCCGGCCAGCAGCCAGGCGATGAGACCTACCCACCATGCCGAGCGCCCAGCCTCAAGCCGCGCCGAGAAACGATAGAGCAGCCAGTAGGCCAGCATGAGGATGCCGATGATCGAGATCCAGTAGAGGCCGATGAGTATGCTGCTGGTGTAGAGGGCGCGGCCATAAAGCACCTGGGCAAAGAGCAGCGGCGGCACGCCCAGGTTGATGACGTAGGTCATGACCACGGTAAGCCGGCGCGCCAAGGCGCGTGCGGCGACCAGGGAGGACGGTGAGGCGCGAAAGAGACTGAGCAGAACCGCCAACAGCAGTCCGCCGAGCAGCATCTCCACGGCGACAAAGTGCAGCGCCAGAGTGACGATATGAAGCAGTTTCAAGAGCCATATCGGCGCCGGCAGGGGAATTGGATCTAAGGCGGGAAAGGGATGCATGGAACTCCTCAAAAGCCGGTCGGAGTGACTCCGAGTGTAGCCATGCTCCTATCTTATCGAATGTGACGAGGCTCACGATTGTAACGAGGAAACGAGAAAACAGGTTCGTAATAAAAAATGAGGCTCCGAAGGGAGTTACCCGTCGAAGCCTCACTCATGGCCAAGTTGTTCTTCACTGGCTCTTACGCCATCGCCTCGCGGCTCATCGCTTCAAAGTGCAACTGGTTCGATGTGCGGTCCACGTCGATGCGCACATGCGCGCCGTGCGTCACCTCGCCATTCAGTATCTGGATGGCCAGCGGATCTTGGATCATGCGCTGCAAGGCACGTTTGAGCGGACGCGCTCCATAGGCCGCATCCGAGCCCGCGGCCAAGATCAGTTGCCTAGCGGGTTCCGTCAGTTCGAGCGAAATCTGCCTATCTTCAAGCAGCTTGCGCACCTCATTGAGCCGCAGCTCCAGAATCCGGCCCAACTGCGCGGACCCGAGCGGGCGGAAGATCACAATATCGTCCACGCGGTTCAGGAACTCAGGACGAAAGTGTTCGCGCAGCACCCGCATGACGGACTCGCGGGCCATGTCGAAGTCGCGGTCGCTCTTGAGCGCGTCGCCGGCCAACAGCGCAGCACCCAAGTTCGAGGTCATAATGAGCACCGTGTTCTTGAAGTCCACGGTTCGGCCCTTGGCGTCGGTCAGCCGTCCATCGTCCATGATCTGCAGCAGGATGTTGAAGACATCCGGGTGCGCCTTCTCGATCTCGTCGAAGAGAATCACCGAATAGGGGCGGCGATGCACGGCTTCGGTCAACTGGCCACCCTCGTCGTAGCCCACGTAACCCGGAGGCGCGCCAATCAGCCGCGCCACGGCGTGCTTCTCCATGTACTCGCTCATGTCGATGCGAATCATGGACTGTTCGTCGTCGAAGAGAAACTCTGCCAGAGCACGGGCGGTCTCGGTTTTTCCCACGCCGGTGGGACCGAGGAAGATGAACGAGCCGATGGGACGGCGCGGATCGCTCAAACCCGCGCGAGAACGGCGAATCGCATTGGCCACGACGGTCAGCGCCGCATCCTGGCCGATAACCCGCTCGCCGAGCCGCGTTTCCATTTCGACCAGCTTTATAACTTCGCCTTCGAGCATCCGCGAAACAGGAATCCCCGTCCACTTGCTCACGATTTTGGCGATGTCTTCCTCGTCTACCTCTTCCTTCAACATGCGCGCCGCGCCGGCATTGCCGTCCTGCGGGGCGCTGAGCCGCTTCAACTCGGCTTCCAGTTTGGGTAGCTCGCCATACTGAATCTGGGCGGCGCGGTCGAGCATGCCCTTGCGCGTCTGCTCCTCGGCCTCGAAGCGCAGCGCTTCGATCCGCTTCTTCAACTCGCTGACGCGGCTGATGGCATCGCGCTCCTTGGTCCAGCGAGAGCGCAGCGCCGTGATCTTTTCCTTCAGCGTGGCCAACTCGCGCTCGACGGCATCCCTGCGCTCCAGGCTGTTCGGGTCGGTTTCGCGCTTCAGCGCGGCGCGCTCGATCTCCAGCGACGTAGCCTCGCGCTCCAGTTGATCGATCTCCGTGGGCACCGAGCCGATCTGAATGGCCAGCGAAGCCGCCGCCTCGTCCACCAGATCGATGGCCTTGTCGGGCAGGAAGCGGTCGCTGATGTAGCGGTGCGAGAGCACGGCCGCGGCCACGATGGCCGCATCCTTGATGCGCACGTTGTGGTGTGCCTCGTAGCGCTCCTTGAGGCCGCGCAGAATGGCGATGGTGTCCTCGACGTTGGGCTCGCCGACGTAGACGATCTGGAAGCGCCGCTCCAGCGCCTTGTCCTTTTCGATGTACTTGCGGTACTCGTTCAGCGTGGTTGCGCCGATGGCCCGCAGTTCGCCGCGCGCCAGGGCCGGCTTGAGCATGTTGCTGGCGTCGATGGCGCCCTCTGCCGCGCCCGCACCGACCAGCGTGTGCAGCTCGTCGATGAAGAGCACGATCTGGCCATTCGACTCCTCGATTTCCTTGAGCACCGCTTTGAGACGGTCCTCGAACTCGCCGCGATATTTGGCGCCGGCCAGCATCGAACCCAGGTCGAGCGCGATCACCCGCTTGTCCTTGAGGCTCTCAGGCACATCGCCTTTGATGATGCGCTGCGCCAGGCCTTCGACGATGGCCGTCTTGCCCACGCCCGGCTCGCCGATCAAGACTGGGTTATTTTTGGTCCGCCGACTGAGCACCTGGATGACGCGGCGAATCTCCTCGTCCCGGCCGATCACCGGGTCCAGCTTGCCGCGCCGGGCCAGTTCGGTCAGGTCCTTGGCGTACTTTTCCAGGGCCTGGAACTTGCCTTCGGGGTTCTGGTCGGTGACGCGCTGCGATCCGCGCACCGCGGTCAGCGCCTTCAGGATGGCATCGTGCGTTGCGCCCACGGCGGCCAGAGCGTCACGCGCCGCGTCACCCTTCAGATAGGCGGCGGCCAGCAAAAGGTGTTCCGTGGAGACGTACTCGTCCTTGAAGTTCGCGGCCTCGCGGAAGGCCTGCTCCAGCGCCTTGTTGAGCGTCTGGCTCAGCCCCGGTTGCGCGGCCGCGCCGGCCACTCGAGGCAGTTTCTCCTCGATCTGGTGGAGTTCATGCTCCAGCCGTTCGGTGGGAACGCCGATCTTGCCGAGTACGGCGGGGATCACGCCCTCCCGGTCCTCGATGAGCGCCAGCAACAGATGCACCGGCTGCACCTCGGGGTTTCCGAGCTCGGCGGCGCGCGCTGCGGCCTGCTCCATCGCTTGCTGCGACTTGACGGTCATTTTTTCCCAACGAATCGCCATTGTTCTTAGCCCCTAGCTGCTACCCGCCAGCTTCTAGCCTTGCACAGATCAACAAACCAGATAAAAATATAGCACAAGCGATTCATAAAATGTGCGCGTTTTGTACTCATATTTATGCCGAGCAACCATCTTTTGGAATATCAATCATTTACGCATTCGTCCACTACTTCTCGACTTCGATCTCAGGGAACTTCCGCTTGACCGCCGCCCGGACCGCTGCGTGTTCAGGCTTTCCGCTGGAGCGAGCCAGCGCATCGCGGGCATGAGCGGCATCTTCGATCGGATAGCGCCGGGTCTTCGGAAATACAAAATCGCCTTTGGGCAAATCTTCCCGTTCTGCGTGCGTAAGCTTCGTCATTCGTAACCCTCCGTTTTTTCAATCCCTTTACAGGTATTTTCTGTCTGGAGGGAGGGTGCGAGTCTGTCCAAAGTTGCTCGTTAGTCCAAAGTCACCCTGTCGGCGATCTGCCGACTTGCCCGCCCAGACCCGCCGCCTTTCTATTCTTTCCCGGCCTGCCTTTTACAATGGGAGACAGATGACGCTCGTCCCCAGCCTTCCCCTTTTTATTGACTGGCGCTGGCTATGGCTTTCCGTGGCCGCGTTTCTGGCCGGAGTGCTCAACGCCGTAGCGGGCGGCGGCTCGTTCCTGCTCTTTCCCGCCCTGTTGGGAATGAAGATTCTGCCTGTTCAGGCCAACGCCACGAATGCCGTAGCTGTCTGGCCCGGCCAGCTCACGTCGGTTGCGGCCTACCGTGAGGACATTGTCAAGAATCTTCGGCTGGCTTTGCCCATGGGGATGGCCGGCCTGGTGGGCGGCACGGTGGGTGCAGCGGTTCTGCTGAGCACGCCGCAAATAACCTTCATGCACCTGGTGCCGTGGCTGCTGCTGGTGGCTGCCAGCATCTTTGCCGTCAGCGGGCCGGTTTCGCGATGGCTGGAAAAGCGCAAGATCAGGGCTGGCGGGGATATTCATCCGCCACGTCGGCTTGCGGTATTTTTTGGGACCATCTTAATTTGCTTCTACATCGGCTACTTTGGGGCTGGCGCCGGGTTTCTACTTATCACGCTGCTTTCGCTCTTCGGCTATCAGGACCTGCACGAGATCAACGCGCTTAAAGTAGTCACCACCACCCTGGCCAACGGCATTGCGGTTATCATCTTCATGGTCAGAGGCCAGGTGGCCTGGCGCTACTGCCTGCTGGCCATGGTTACCTGCGCCATCGGCGGCTATACTTCAGCACGATTCGCCCGGCGCGTTCCGCAACCGGTGCTGCGCGGGCTGGTGGTTTTGATCGGCCTATCCATGGCCGCATGGTTCTTCTGGAGAAATCGATAAGCATGATCGCACACTGGATTATTGAATCGATCGGCTCGGCGGCCGGTTTCTGCACAACCATTTCGCTTCTGCCGCAGCTTTACAAAATCTGGAGCAACAAGAGCGCACGCGACCTCTCGCCGGCCATGTTCATGGTCTTCGGCCTCGGCATTCTGTTTTGGCTACTCTACGGCGTCTTCGCCAGGTCCCCTTCCGTCATCGTCGCCAACAGCGCGACACTGGTGCTGGTTATCGCCATCCTGACCCTTGTCCGGCGCTACAACCGGGGCAGCGATAAAATCAAGCCATGAGCCACGAAGGCACCCGCATCACGCCGAAAGACCCGGACGCGCCGGAGACGGAAGAACGCCTGCCTCTGCCGCGCATCGCCATCACGCCAGAGAAGGTGCGAGTGCTGTTGACCGAGGGCAACGGGATGGAGATCGACTGGGCCGACGGCCACCGGAGCGCCTGGAGCTTTGCCTGGCTGCGCGATGCCTGCCCCTGCGCCACTTGCGTGGAAGAGCGCGCCCTGGAGAGCCGCAAGCCCGGCCAACCCAAAGCCAAGCCTACTGCCGTGCTGCCCATATATACCGCGCCGGCGAAGCCCGCGAGCGCCCACGCCGTAGGCCGCTATGCCATCCAGTTCAATTGGCTCGACGGCCACTCCGGCGGCATCTATTCCTGGGAGTACCTGCGCCGCGTCTGCCAGTGCAGGGAATGCACCTTCGCAGCCGAAGAAACCACTGGAACGCCAAACTAGGTTGTACCCCCAACCACCATCTCAACTGCCTCTTCCGCATTCGCAGCTACTCGAAGCAGTTTCCGATTCTTGGCCTGCAAGAACCCTGCCGCGACCGCCATATCGAGGAACGCCAGCAGCCCGTCCCAGTAACTGGCCGTGTTGATCAGAATGCAGGGTTTGGCGTGCAGGCCCAGTTGCGCCCAGGTCACCGCCTCCAGCAACTCCTCCAGCGTGCCGTAGCCGCCGGGCAGCACCAGAAAGGCATCGGCCAACTCTGCCATTCGCGCCTTGCGTTCGTGCATGGTTGCTACCCGTTCGAGTGTCGTCAGCCCGATGTGGCCAATTTCGCGGTCGTCGAGCACGGCGGGCAGCACACCGATGACATCGGCTCCGCCGGCGAGCGCGGCATCGGCCACCGCGCCCATCAACCCTACGCTGGCTCCGCCATAGACCAGCCCCAGCCCGGCGGCAGCAATGGCCGCGCCTAGCGCAGTGGCTTCCGTAAGATATGCCGGATTGTTTCCGAAGGCCGATCCGCAGTAGACGGCTACGCGGCGAGAGGGCTTACATGGCAAAGACATGGTTACATCAGGATAACGTGTCGTCCAAGAGGATTTTTCCGCTCCGCCAACCGCCGCCGCCCGCAACGGTACACTGGTTCAAGGACCCTTCCCGCCTGGACTCACATCGTGCAGCCGCTCAATGACAACCTGAATCCCGAACAGCGCGCCGCCGTCGAGGCCACCGAAGGCCCGTTGCTCATTCTGGCCGGGGCCGGCTCGGGTAAGACCCGTGTCATTACCAGCCGCATCGCCTGGCTGATCCGCGAAAAGGGCGTTGCGCCGGACTCCATTCTGGCCGTCACCTTCACCAACAAGGCCGCCAGCGAGATGGGCGAGCGCGTCGACCGGCTGCTGGGCCACTCGTCGCTGGCTAAGCCGCTTCTGTGCACCTTCCACTCCTTCTGCGTCCGCATCTTGCGCCGCGACATCGAGGCTCTGAAGGTGGGCGGCGAGGGCCTCACTAAGACCTTTGCTATCTATGACGAGAACGATCAGCAGGGGATCGTCAAGCAGGTGATGCGGCGGATGGGCTTGGACACAAAGCAACTGACGCCGCGCACCGTGCTGGGCCGCATCAGCTGGGCCAAGAACCACATGGTCGATCCCCAGGAGTTTTACCTCGCGTCGAAGGACCCGAACAGCGAGCGCGTGGCCCACATATACAAGGGCTACCGGGACGAGTTGCGCAAGAACAATGCACTGGACTTCGACGATTTGCTGCTGGAGGCGGTGCGCCTGCTCAAGGTATCGAGCGAGGCGAGGGAGCGCTACCAGCGGCGGTATCGTTATTTACTCGTGGACGAGTACCAGGACACCAATCGCCCGCAGTATGAACTAATGAAGTTGCTGGCGGGCGATCGGAAGAACGTCTGCGCCGTGGGCGACGAGGATCAGAGCATCTATTCCTGGCGCGGGGCCGACATTCGCAACATTCTGGAGTTTGAGAAGGACTTTCCCAACGCACGGATAGTCCGGCTGGAGCAGAACTACCGGTCGACGCAGATGATTTTGGAGGCCGCCGGGGCGGTGGTGGCCAACAATATTCGCCGCAAGGGCAAGAAGCTGTGGACCGACCGCCAGGGCGGATCGCTGATCGGATACTACGAGGCCCCGGACGGCGAAAACGAGGCACTGTTTGTGGCCAACCGCATCCAGAAGTTTCTGCGCGAGGCGGATGCGGGTGGGCAGGCGGAAAAAGCGCATTGCGCCGTGTTGTATCGCACCAACTCCCAGTCCCGGCTGTTCGAGGAGGCTCTGCGTCGGTATAACATCAGCTACACCATGGTGGGCGGATTCAGCTTTTACGAGCGCGCCGAAATCAAGGACATGCTCGGTTACCTGAGGCTGATCCGCAACCCACACGACTCGATGGCTTTACAGCGGGTGATCAATACACCGGCCCGTGGCATCGGCAAGACCACGATGGAGACTTTGGAGCGGCTGGCTCTGGAGACAGGACAATCCACTTGGGACGCGATTGCCGCCGGCCTCTCGAACCGACTACTCTCCACACGCGCTCTGATGGCCCTGGAGACCTTCCGCCAGCTTATTCTCGACGCGCAGGCGATGATGGACCCCGATTTTGCAGGGAAGCTCTCGGCGGATGTGGCTCAGGAAGAGGATGCCGATACCGGTTTCGAGTACGGCGCGGTTACCACGGACGCAGTCAAGCCCGAGCCCGCTCGCCAAGAGGCAGAGAAAGATGAAGAAGAACGGGTTGAGGGCTTTCGTGCTCCCGGAGACGCTGCTACACTTCCCGAACTGATCCGCTTTCTCATTGACCGCACCGGGTACATCAAAGCCCTGGAGACCGAAGGCTCGCCGGAGGCCTTCAGCCGCATTGAGAACCTGAAGGAACTGGCCAACGCCGCTCACGACGCCGAAACGCGCGGCGAGACTCTTGCCGAGTTTCTGGACCACGCGGCCCTGGCCTCGGACACCGACCAGTTCGATCCCGATGCCCGCGTCACGCTGATGACCCTGCACGCCGCCAAGGGCCTGGAGTTCCCGCTGGTCTTCCTGGCCGGCCTGGAGGAGGGCCTCTTCCCCCATTCGCGCACACTCAACAACACCGACGAACTCGAAGAGGAGCGCCGCCTCTGCTACGTCGGCATGACGCGCGCCATGAACTCGCTGATTCTTACCCGCGCGCACTACAGGAGGAGGTACGGCAATGACGCCCCGGAGGTGAGCATGCCCTCCCGCTTTCTGGAGGAGGTTCCCAGCCAGTTGATCGAGGATCTGGGCGGCCGCGCCCCGGCATGGGCCACCCCCGGCTACGCCAACACCTACAGCCGCCGGCCCGGCACCGCAAGCGAGTTCGCCGACAAGCATTTCAACTATGAAGACGAAAGCCAAGAGGCGCCTCGCGCCTCAGCAGCAGCAGGCCGCAGATTTGGAGGCGCCGCCAAGGGTGCATCATCCAAGCCATTCGTCGCCTCGTGGATGACCGCTAAGGCTCCCTCGTCCAGCCCCGCATCCATCCCGAATGAAAAAAGCGCTGAAACGCCTGAATCGATCGACAATATCGCCCGCTTTTTTGGCGGCAAACCGGGAACCGGCAAGCCCGGCTCACTGGCTCGTCCGGCGATGGAGATTCCCGCGCAGACCGGCGCCGCCGGCCTCAGGAAGGGCCAGCGGGTCCGCCACGGCAAATACGGCGAAGGCACCGTGCTTATGCGCGAAGGCGATGGCGAAGAGGCAAAACTTACCGTTCTGTTCGTTCGCCACGGCATGAAGAAGCTGATGGAAAAGTTCGCGAATTTGCAGAGGATTTAAGACTTTCCCGCAACTCCAATTATGGTTTGGGGGCGACTGGCTTTTCCATGGTGAGCAGGCCCTGGGCACGCAGCCAGATCTCCAGCAGGCTGGGCCACTGGCCCAATGCCGCGTCGCTCTTGCCCAAGCCAGTGCCATGGGGCCCATTGGCAAAGATGTGCGCCTCGGCCGGAACGCCGGCCCTAACCAGCGCCTCGTAGAAGCGCAGTCCCTGCTCCACAGGGACGGTCCGGTCGCTAAAGGTGTGATACCAGAAGGTGGGCGGGGTGTCTTTGGTGACGAAGAGATCGGGAGAGTAGGCAACGCGGAGCGTCTCGCATTTATCCATTACGTTGAAGAGCTTGCAGTAACTCAGGTGCGAAGTGTCAGAGGAGATGGCGCCTATCCACGGGTAGCCCAAGACCAAAAAGTCGGGGCGGCTGGAGACGCGCTCAATGGGGTCGTCTGCGTCGGGTTTGCCGAGTACGAACTGCGTTCCGGAGAGCGCGGCCAGGTGACCGCCGGCGGAGAAGCCGATGATCACAATGCGATTGGGGTCGACCTGGTAATCCCTGGCCCGCGCCCGCACGGTCTGAATGGCGCGACGGGCGTCGATGAGCGGCACGGGGAGCAGATAGCCGTTCGAGGTGAGCCGGTAGCTGAGAACGAAGGCTCGGAAGCCGCGCGCCGTGAACCAGTCTGCCACCTGACGGCCCTCCAGGTTGGCGGAGAGATGGGAGTAGGCGCCGCCCGGCAGCACGACTACGGCTGAGCCGTTACCCTGGCCGCGATGGGGCTCGATGATAGTGAGGGTAGGCGTGTCTTCACAAGCATTGCCCTTGGCCTGAGGTGCGTCGCCGGGCCACAGGCGGATAGTCTGAATGCCCAGAAAAACATTGTTTTCACCGGGTGTCGCGCAGGGCTCCTTCTGCGCAAGCGCAGAAGAGGCTAGCAATCCTGCGGCCAATAATACGAAAACCTGTTTCACCAAAAGCCTCCCCACCGTTTGGGTGATTATAACCAGAGCGCCGTATGTCCTGGGCAGGGATTCACTGCCTGTGCAGTGAGTTCTTCGGCCAGCTCGAATCCATAGCGGGCAAAGTAATACGCCGCGCCGTGCATCCGCTCCTGGAGCGCGCCGCCGGGATAGAGCACCTGGCAGACGGCCTCTGCGTGGCGGCCGAGTGAGGCTTCCCGTTGCAACTGGAAGTTGGCGGCGAGGCGACGCAGGCGGTTCATCTGGTAGCGCATTTTACCTGCGGAGGTTTCTGCCGAGCGGCCCAGGCCAGCGTCGAGAGAGCTCATCCAGTCCAGCAGAGACGCAAGCTCTGCGTCCAGAGCCGAGCCCGCGGCGGCGAGTTTCTTCTTGCCTTCGTTCGGCATGGCTCGGGCGGCGAACAATTGCGCCAGCGACGCTGGATTCTCGGCAAAAACCCTCTCCAATGTCAATTCATGCCGGCGCAGCAGATCCCCGATGGCCGGTTCAATGAGCGTGGCGGAAAAGCGCGGTTGCACCGGGGTTACGCGGCCCAGAATGCGCTCGAAGAGAACTGCGGACTGAGCAAAGTATGCGATTTCAGCGGGTCCGCCGATGGTGAGCGAGGTGGAGAGCAGGAAATCCTGAAAGACGGGCCTGAGCAACGCCGAAGGCGAGATTCGCTCCGGCTGGGCGGCGAGAATGCCAACCAGGTCGGCGGAAGAGAAGCTCTGCCGGCCCGCTTGCCACAAGCCGCCGGGCTCCTGGGCGGTGGGAACCTGACGCTTGAGGGCAAGGCGCGCTCCGGTACGCTCGTCGATGAGAAAGAGCAGGCTGGAGTGCGGGCCAACGGCTACCTGGGCGTGATAGCCGGCAGCCTGGAGTTCGCTGTTCCTCTCGACCAGCGCGGCGTGCAACTCATCGGCGCGTTCCAGGGCGGCTCGCAGAACCGGCGCGCCCATGCGGTGAGCCTCGCGCCCGCTTGCATCCAGCACGAGCAATCCCTGCGCGGCAAAGACCTTCGAGTAGAAGGCCGCAAAGGCCTGAGCAAGGGCGCGGCCGGGTTTGTAAGCCGCAGCCAGAGCCTCCATGGCGCTGGAAGGACCCAGCAGCTCCAGCGCCTGGTCGACCAGCGGGATAATTGAACCGTCAAGGATGATGCTGCCCACGGGGCATGGTGACGCAGGGGTAGAGGAGTAAACAAGTTTGCGTAGTTCACGCCGGGCCGGAAAGGCGACGTGGTTGATCTCGGCGAAGTCGTGGTCTTCAGTAGCCAGCCAGAAGATGGCCGAGTGAGGATGACCGGCTGCAGAGGCCTGGCGGGCTCGGGCTATGGCTGTCGCTGCTTTGTAAGGCGTGAACAGAGGCCCGCCGAAGAGTCCTACCTGCTGGCCGGTCACTACTGCTCCAGCGCCTGTTCCCAGCGCACGGAGCGCAGCCGCGGCTGACGGTGAGGGATTCTGCTCGGCCAGCAACTGAACCAACTCCGGCCAGTGCGCGGGAAGGGGAGGGCTCGTCTGCCATCCAGGGCCGGAAGGCAGCGAGGCGTAAAACGCCGGCGTCGCCGCATCGCCGGCGGAGTAGTCCAGAAAGAGCCGGCTCAGGCCGGGTATCGCGGTCATCGGATAACAGTCAGCGTTCAATAACACGTCCACTTCCGATCCGCACACAATCCCGAGTAAAAGGGATCGGGACAAAGGGGGCTCCATTAAAGGATGCCATGCCGGGCCGAGTCGATGCACGGCTGCGCACCGCAAGAGATGTGCGTATACTCATTATTTGATTGCGCATGATTGTGCTTATGAGGAGTAAGACAAGAGATGCCCAGGAACAAGAAGGTCGAACAGCCAGCCGCGCTTAATAAGGGAAAGAACGCCAAACCCAAGGCGATAAAACGCGCAAAACCCAAGGGGAAGAAGGCTGTGAAGGCGGCAAAGAACACTGCCAGGGAGAAGAGGGCGCGAGTGCTCAGCTCTGAGGTGGTTTTCGAGGGGCCGCTCTTCCGGGTGCTGCGCGACCGGCTGATTGAACCGGGCGGTTTTGAAAACGTCCGCGATGTCATCCGCCACAACGGCAGCGTCGTTATCCTGGCGATTGACAATGCCAAGAAGAAGAAGGATCCCTGGATCGTGGTGGAGCGGCAGTACCGTCATGCCGCCAATCAATTTCTGTGGGAGCTGCCGGCGGGCAAGCTGGAGCAGGGCGAAGACGCCCTGGAGGGCGCCAAGCGGGAGTTGGAAGAGGAGACCGGCTACCGCGCGAGGAAATGGAAGCCTCTAGTGGAGTACTATGCCAGCCCCGGCTTTCTGGGCGAGTCAATGATCGTTTTTATGGCCGAGGGGCTGGTGGCGGGCGACGCCCACCCGGAGGAGGACGAACGGATCGAACTCCGGCTGGTCAAGCTCTCTGAAGTGCTCAAGATGATCGAGAAGGGCGAGATTCTGGACGGGAAAACACTCACCAGCGTACTGTTGTTTGCCCGGCAGTTGGCAGCCAAGCGCAAGAAATAGCAGCGCATCCGGGTTTCCCGCACAGCACGGTCCCGATTGCCGGACCAGCGCGTCTCACTCTGTGGGGCGCTTTCCCCAAAATATATGGACCTTTGTTCGCATTTTTTGCGTCTATAGAGTATCGGTGTGCGATCCCCTTCGCGTACCGGATCCTTGCAAGACCCAAAGAAAGCAGGAGCCTATGGCTCAGTACAAAGGGAAGGTCAAGTGGTTCAACAACGCCAAGGGCTACGGATTCATCGGACGTGAGGACGGGCCGGATGTATTCGTCCACTACTCGTCAATCCAATTGGATGGATACAAATCGCTGAAAGAGGGCGATGACGTCGAGTTTGACATCGTCCAAGGTCAGAAAGGTCCCCAGGCGGATGCAGTGATTCGCTTCCGGGATACCGCCGCCCACAGCGCAGCCTAGAGGCGCGGAAGACCGGGCGTTGCCGCAAGACCGCTGCCAGGCGGTATGTGTGAGGTGCGCCCGGAACGCTCCCACTTGTCACACGGTACTTTTCGGTCGTGGGCGTGGCATGAGCTGGAATGCACCGACTTTAGTGCAACCAAATTCACAATTCCGGTCGATACACAAACTCATGGGCAGTCATGACCTGATAGCGGTAAGATAAGGGCGCTATGAGCCTACTCCATCAGGATTCACCTGAAGAAATAGACGATGCCGCGCGTGGCGAGGAGCTTACCAAAGGTTCCAGCCATGTGGTTCTGGCCGGTATCGCCGCGGCCGTGCTAGTCATCATCGCCATCGCCGCCTATGTGATAACGGGACAAAAGCCGCCCCCGGCCACAGGGGAGATCGTTGCAGTGTGGGCCCATCCGAAGCACACCGTCACCCCGGGGTTCGACGCCGCCGGCGCTCCCATGCCCCAGGAGAGCTATGACAGTATGCTGGTTTTTGCCCAGGTGAAGCTCCACAACCAGAGCGACAAGCCGCTATTCCTGTACGAAATTGTGACGAACGCCATGCTGGAAGACGGTATCCACGCCAGTAAAGCAGTGCCGAAGTCAGAATATGAACATGTATTTGTCGCGTACCCGGAGTTGGCCGCGCTGCATGGCAAGGCTCTGTCGCTGGATACGACCATAGCCCCGGGCCAGACCGAGGAGGGGACAGTGGTCTTCCACCCGTTCCGTGTAACCAAACAGGAGTGGGACGCGCGCAAGGGTGATCTGGGCTTTACCATCAAGTTCCAGTACCAGCCCAGCCTGGTGCTCGCGCCCCACGTCGCGGTTATTGAGCGGTAGCCGGAACGGGCGCGTTCTTGGGCACTGACAGATACCCAATTACCTGATTCTTTGAGACGGCGTTAACGACAATTTCAAAGAGCATCTGCTCTTTGCCGCTATAGAACTGGAGCGGCTCATACAAGCCCTTATTGTTCTTGGAGACGGTTTTGTCGTCCGAAGTCACTTCCAGGTTGAACGTGTTCTTCTTCGAGTTTGCGTTTTTCAACGTCAGGCTCACCGTGCCCACGGGCTTCTTCTGGCCCTTGGCCAGGGTGAACTCATAGTAGGTCCGGTCGCCCTTGTGCTTCAGCGTCTCCAACTCATCGTGATTGCGGGCGATGAGGCTGCTGTGGCCGTTCAGATCTCCCTGCATTGAGGTCAATTTGCTGATGGCGTTGGCCAGATCGCTTTGGGTCTTGGCTACATCGGACTTCACGCCGCCGACGTCGGTCTTCACGTTGGAGACCTCGCTGGAGACGGCGTTCACCTGCTGCGCGGTCTGCTGTTGGGCGCTCTCCAGCCGTTTGCTATTGGCCTCCTGGGCAGCTTCGCGGCGGATTATCTCCTGCGCACGGGCATCCATCTGCTTTTGCGTCAGTCCGAGGGATTTGCCCAGCTCGTCGGTGGCCACCTGAAGGCGGGCGTTGGTCTCGCGCAATTCGGCGGCCAGCTTAACGTTTTGCTGCTTGGCATCGGTCAGTTCGACTTGCTGCGTAGACAGACGGCTGCTAAGCGTCGCGCTCCAGATCAGGCCGCCCAGCGCGCCCAGCAAGGCTACAGCTATCGCCGCCAGCAATGCACCGGAGTAGGTTCTGGGGGTATTGTTCAATTCACTCATTCGTTTGCCTTTCTTCTCTGAGGCGGTTCGTTGCGCGAACCGCTTTCTCTTGGGCCAGGGAACATTATTAGGCCCGGTTATGGCGACATTCAATCCTGTTAGACGCCGTTCAGGAGGATTCGCTCTATTGAAATCCCGTGCTGCCGCGGAGACTCAGCCCTTCCTAATTGGGCTCCGGAGATTCCGCTCCGCATCCCTCAGGGGGAATCTACAGAATATAGAAAATATCCGGACTGTGCAGAAAAAGCTGCCTAAAACCGACCAGTACGCCTGCCAGGGAGGGTTTGCGGAGCCATTCCGGCGTTCATGCCGTCCCGTATTCCGTGACAAGCATGGAATGGCTACGTTATAAACATCTTTACTGTATTTTCAGGCGCCGGGCCCTGGCTCAGGACCGGAAGATTTGCCGCTACCGCAAAAATCATCGCAAGAGGAGATCCGAAGGCTATGTCGACTGCTGTCGCGGGGAAGGGCCTGGAAGGGGTTGTAGCGGCGAACTCCGGCATCTGCTGGATCGACGGAGATGCGGGTGTGCTGGCCTACCGTGGAATCGACATTCACGAGTTGGCCGAGAACTCGACCTTCGAGGAGACCACCTACCTGCTCTGGAACGGCATTCTGCCCAATGAATTGGCGTTGCGCGAGTTCCAATCCGAGCTGTCGCTGGCCAGGGGGCTGGACTTCCGCATCGTCGACCTGCTGCGCGGCATTCCCGCTTCGGCCACGCCCATGGAGGTGCTGCGCACGGCGGTCTCCGCGCTCAGCTTTTACGATGCCGACGAGAAGGACAACTCTCACGACGCCAACGTGCGCAAGTGCTACCACCTGACCGCGCAGATGGCCATGATTGTGGCCATCTACGACCGGCTGCGCAAAGGCCTGGAGGTGGTGCCGCCCGACCGCTCGCTGAATCACTCCGCCAACTTCCTTTGGATGCTAAGGGGCGTGAGGCCCTCCGAGACGGCCGTCAAGACGTTGGATATGGCGCTGGTGCTGCA
>Ga0265316_10001588_pt1 | contig 24281 bp, 19 predicted proteins | sample 4522metaG_FD_202092 | JGI IMG/M metagenome (GOLD analysis project Ga0265316, IMG submission 202092) | Rhizosphere microbial communities from Carex aquatilis grown in University of Washington, Seatle, WA, United States - 4-5-22 metaG | ecosystem: Host-associated > Plants > Roots > Rhizosphere >... | reverse complement strand
GGCTGCAGCAGCCACTCCACCGGACTCTTGATGATGCCGCACACCTGGAGAAACTGGTTGATGATGCCGACGTTCGAGCTGAACATGAACTTGAACATCAAGGCAGTGACCGTCATCGGGATCATCCAGGGCATCATGAGAAGGCCGCGGATCGGCTTCGCGAAGGGGAAGCCCACGTTGAAGAACAGTGCGAGGGCGAAGCCGATGCCGAACTGGAATACGAGGCAGCAGACGGTAAAGACGAAGGTATTCCCCAGCGAGCGCTGGAGCACCCCGTCGGCCAGGAGCGTCTGGTAGTTGCGCAGACCGACCAAGGGCTTCCCGAGGGCATTGAGCGTGGTGACGGTGACGTCCTGGATGCTCAGGATGAAATTGCTGACGATCGGATACCCGACCAGCAACAGCATGTACGTCATCGCAGGCAGGACGAAAAGATACCCAATATTCCCGTGCCGGAAATAGCGCCTTATGCGATTCATACCTGTCCCCGCGGCGTAGGCCCGCACATGCGCGGGAGCGCGCGCTGCGCCCTGCGTTGCACGCTCCCGTTGTGACAAGAATAGACCAGCGGTCGACCTTACTGGGCGCTGACGATCGCGTCGATGGCTTTCTGTGCCTTCGCGGCGGCAGCGTCCGGGGCGGCGATACCCGTGATGCTTTCGTTCATCGCGAGGGACAGGGCGTCTGAGATCTCGGGCCAGCGCGGATGCGGGCCGCGGGGCTTCGCGGAGGCCATCTGCGCGGCGAACACCTTCATGATGGGATCCTTGGTGAACTGCGTAGCGGCCACGTCCTTGCGCGACGCGATATAGCCGAAATCATTGATGTAGCTCTTCATCTCGGCCGGGCTCGCGACGAATTTGAGGAAGGCGATGGCCTCGTCCACCTTGTCGCCCTTGACGACGCCGAAGTTCTCGCCGCCGAGGTCGGAGGCGGGTTTCGCGCCCACAGGGAGCTGGACGACGTTCCACTTCAGGTTGGGCGCCTGTTCGCGCATGGTCGGAACCTGCCAGGGACCATTCACCATCATTGCAAGGTTCCCCGAGATGAACTGGTTCATGACATCGCCCTGGGTCCAGTTGATGACTTCCTTCGGCATTGCACCGCTCTTCACGAGGTCACGGACCAGCGTCAGTGCGCGGACGCCGTTCGCGTTGTTGATCTGGAAGGACGTGTTTCCGCTGCCCCAGAGGAAGCACAGGAAACCGAAGGTGCCTTCCTCGTTCTGGACCGAACTGATGCCGAAGCCGTGGACGTTGCCCCTGGTCGTCTTGAGGGCGACGCTCTTGAGCTCGTTCCATGTCTTCGGGGGATTGGCCCCGGCGGCCTTCAGCATGTCCTCGTTATAGTAGAGCGAGAGGCAGTTGCTCCCGAAGGGGATGCCGTAGAGCCTGCCGTTCAGCCTGCAGGAATTGAGCGGTCCCTCGAAGTACTGCTTGAGATCGGGCCACGAGGCCAGCTTGTCGGTGATGTCGGCGAAGATGCCCATCGCGGAGTAGGACGCGTGGTCCGGATTATCGATGATCACGATATCCGGCAGCTCCGAGGCAGCGGCGCCTATGGAAAGCTGCTTCTTGAAGTCCGCGAAGGGAATGTACTTCGTCACGACCTCGATCGTGTTCTGGGACGAGTTGAAGTCCCTGCAGACCCTGGCGAGGGTCTCCTGATGCTTCGGCGTTTCCCAGTAATTCCAGACGGTGACCGTCTTCTTCGACTGGGCGAAAGCGCCGGTCGTGAACACCGCGAACATCGCGACGATCACGATAGCCGATACGAGGAATCTCTTCATTCTGAACCTCCTTGCATTCACGTCGTGGCTGCGATGAGCCCATGCATTGGAAGGGCATGGTAGTGGAGGAATTCCGCGCGCGCAACGCGAATCTCTTAAGAAAGGTGGACAAATCTATGCTGGCCCAGGCCGATCGTCAGTGATTCGCCCTGCGGTATTCGGACGGATTGAGGCCCGTCACCTCCTTGAAGACCCTGCAGAAGTACTTCGGGTCCCGGTAGCCCACCTGCTCCCCGACCGAGTGGAGCTTCAGGTTCGTGCCGATCAGCAGCTCCTTCGCCTTCTGCACACGGTAGTCCCGAATATACGAGCTGAAGGTCACGCCGGTGGCGCGGTGGAACCGCGCGCTCAGGTACTCGGAGGTCACATTGACCTTCAGCGCCACCTCGTTGAGCGAGATGCCCTGCACGTAGAGCTCGCGGACGAGGTTCTTCGCGCGCCGGATTATGGAGCCGTCACCCTGGGCCTCTTCCACGTCGCGCGGAAAGAGCTGAAGCAGGACACTCCCCGCCTCTTCGAGCTCCGGCCAGGTGACGGCAAAGGTGATCCGCTCCAGAATCTTCTGCTGGTCGAGCGACGCATAGCTCCCGTACTCGATCTCCCGGGCGGTCGTGAGAACGCTCCAGACGAACCTGACAAGGGCGCTCTTGATCTCCCGTGGCGCATATACCTTGTCCCCGCACAGAAAGCGCATGAACTCGCCTATCCCGGCCTCGTAGCGCTCGCGGTCACAGGCGCAAAAGGCCGATCGGACCTCGCTCTCGATGGTGATTGGATATGCCAGCGGAAGGGCGTTCGTCCGACTGACATCCGGCCAGACCAGCAGGTCCTCGCCGCCCAGGACGATATTCCAGTCCAGGCAGGCGTCGAGCTCCCGCATCGTGTCCCTCAGCCGGGCGATGTCTCTGAACGAGGCCCATCCGACGCAGATGCCCTTCGGTATCGCCTCCCTGAGACGCGGCAGGAGCGTTCGAGCGAACCAATGGCGGAGTGCGTCCGCGTCATCGACATTGAGAGCGACCACGACAAGCCTTTTCGCGCCGGCCAGCTCGAGCAGCCGGTTCTCGAAGCCGGGGGCCTTCGCGAGGATCGTCCCCAGGCGCTTCAGCACGCCCTTCGCTTCGCTCTCATAGCTCGACCCGAGATAGATTGCGGCGAGCGCAAAACAGCCCTCTGTCTTGACCCTCCAGTGCTGCCTGAGGAAAGACCGCAGATCCTCGTCGACGCGGGCTCCGCCGAGGATGAGCGAATAGAGCACGCCCTCCAGCGTCAGCCCTTCCTGCCTCCGCCGCGGTTCCCGTTCGAGCGCGATCTGCTCCTCGACCCGCTTCAGGGCGCGGGTCAGGTCCCCGACGTTGACCGGCTTGAGCAGGTACTCGCTGACGCCGAGCGTGATGGCCTGGCATGCATAGGAAAACTCCGAGTAGGCGCTCAGGACGATCACCTTCGCCTTGATCGATTTGTCCTGGAGCCGGTACAGCATCTCCAGACCGTCGAGTTCGGGCATGCGCACGTCGGTGATCACCAGGTCCGGCCGCAATGCGGCAATGATGCGCATGCCCGCGAGACCGTCCTCGGCCTCGCCCACGATCTCGTAGGAAGGATCGATCTTGCGGATGAGCCGAGCCAGGCCTTCGCGTATCCTGAGCTCATCCTCGACGATTGCTATTTTCACCGCTATTCTCCCGGGAAGCTATGCAGCGGGTACGTCGATGCGGACACGGGTTCCCGCTCCGGGGGCGCCCTCGACCTCCACCCGCGTCTCGTTTCCGTAATACATTTTTATGCGCGCGATTGCCGCCCGCATGCCAATGTGGCCTTTCCCGCCCGGCTCCTGGACAGTCCGGCTGTCCAGGTCGCGAAGGGCGGTCTCGCTGATTCCCTTCCCGTTGTCCGCGATGACGATCCGGATCCTGCCGTCCTCCCGCGCGATGGAGACGACCAGCTCGCGCTTGCCCTCGACGCCCCGGAAGCCGTGCAGAATCGCGTTCTCCACGAAGGGCTGGAAGAGCAGTTTATGGATATGGCAGGCGCGGGCCGCGGGATCGAGGTCCAGCTTGAACTCGAAAGAGCCCTTCAGGCGCGTCTGCTGGAGGGAGACGTAATTCCTCAACCAGGCGACTTCCTGCTCGATCTCCACGATTCCGTTGCTGTTGTCGATGCCGTAGCGGAATATCTCGGCCAACATGCCGATCGCATTGCTGATCTCGAACTCGTTGCGATCGATCGCTATCCAGTTGATCATGTCCAGCGTGTTGTAGAGGAAATGCGGATTGACCTGAGCCTCCAGGGCCGCGATCTCGGCGTTCCGCTGCTTTGTCGAGGCGGTCTGCACTTCCTCGAGCAGAGCGCCGAGCTTCGCGATCATGATGTTGAAGTTCGCAGCGATCCCGTCGATCTCCAGCGGCATCTCCTTGTCGCTCACGATCCTGGCTGACAGATCACCGGCCGCCGCCGCATTCATGGCGGCCACGACGACGCCGATCGATCGCGTGAGTCGCCCTGTTGTAAGGAAGATGATCGCGAAGAGCACCGCGACCGAGGACAGGATCACAATGATCGTGATCCGCTGCTGGCTCGATACTTCCTGATACATCACGCTCTGATTCCGCGCCGCGATAATGTTCCAGCCTGATTTCGCATCCTGCAGCTCGTAGAGTGAAAGCCTCTTGGAGCCCGGGCCGCCGCCGCCTGATACCATGCGTTTGATCGCATCCCTGCGCGGCAGCGAACCGGCGGGAAGATCGAGCCGCGTCCCGACAAGGGACTTGTCGGGATGCGAGACGACCGTCCCGTCACGAGCGAGGATGAAGACTGACTCTTCCACCGTGCCGCCGGAGGCGGGATCCAGCCGCTCATCGCAAATCTCGCTGAGCATCCTCTCGTCGATCGAGAGGATGACAACGCCGTTCTTTGTCCTGATGTCCTTGTAGTCGATCAGGCGATGCGCCAGATGAAAGAGGTAGTATTTCGTCGGCGTAGAGAAGAGGGCGAGCTGCGTGGGAAACACGCGCGTCTCGTTCCCCTCGATCACCGACTTGTAGAGCCGGGACGGCTGGCCTCCTGCGGTGTCGAGCCAGGAGGTCTTGGTGTTGTAGCCAGTCAGCAGATCATCGAACACCATCCTTCCGCTGCTGGTTACGACGACAATCGACTGCACATACGGCATGGCGTAGGCGTAGGAATGCAGCGCCCGGCGCAGCTGGCCCGAATAGAACTCCTCGTTCTCGCCGTCGTTCACCTTGTTGACCAGGTCGATGATGCGATCATCGGTGTACATCTGATGGAGGAGATCCTCGTAAAAGTCCAGTTTCATCCTGATTGTCTTGCGAGTCTGCAGGAGATTGACATTCTCGAGCGCGTCGATCTTCTTCTGGAGCTTGTCCGCCGTGTTGTAGTAGGACACGATCTGGATAACGATCACCGGCATGATCGATAGAATGCAGAAAGAAACGATCAGCCGATATCTGAAGCTTCGCTTGGCCGACATAAAGCGAAGCAGAGAACGGATCTGCATAGTGCACGCAGTATGCCATTTCTCGGGTGGAACGCAAGGGAAAGAGGCAGGTGGCGGATGGTCAATTTGTGTCAATAAGGGAAAGGTCCTGCACGGGGGTGATAGCCTTCCGGGCTGTGGGTCTTCTGATAAAGCCGCGCCGTCGCTTCGCCCCCCGCCGTGCTATAATTCCGCCATGGGACTTGCCTCACAAAGTGCGCGGGCCGCCAGGACCAAGGCTCCGGTCCGGCTTGCTCTCGCATTCGGTCTTTCCTGCTGCCTGGCAGCCTGCGGCCCCTGGAAGGGCCCGTCTCCCGCGACCAGCCTGCCCCGGAAAATCCAGGTCATGGCGTCAGACGGCTGGATCTACGACGTCATGGGAGAAAACGCAAAGCTGTTCGAGAAGGAGTCCGGCATCAAGGTCTCCTTCACGATCTACGCGCCGCACGTGTACTTCCGGGCGCTCCAGACGATGCTCGCATCCGGGGAAGCCGCCGACATCTTTCTCATGCAATCCACGCAGTGGTACCTGGGCAGCGAGATCGACCCGGAGAAGTCGTGCATCGACCTGACCTCGGAAGAATGGACGAAACGCCTGAAGCCGGAGTGGCTTCCCGCTGTCTCGTACAAGGGCCGGGTCTACGGGCTGATCGTGTGGGACGACACCCTGGGCTGGGTCTACACATACAACGACAGGATCTTCCGGCGGCTGGGCCTTTCGGCGCCGCGGACGTACGAGGAGTTCATGGCGGTCTGCGAGCGGATCAAGCGCGCCGGCATCGTGCCTATCTACGAGCCCGGGGCAAGCCGCTGGCATACCTCCCTCACGTTCTTCGAGATGGGCTCCACGTTCGAGCAGCGCGACCCCGGTCTTTACGAGCGGCTCAATACCAACCGGCTGAAGTTCGCCGACTACGAGCCGTTCCGTCGGGCACTCGGCCAGATCCTGTCCGCCGCCAACCGCGGGTTCTTCGGCAGCGACTTCATGGCCAACACGATCGAAGGGTCGAAGACGGCGCTGATCTCGGGGGCCGCGGCGATGACGTTGAACAAGATCGGCTTCGCGCGAAGCGTGCTGAAGGCCAACCCGGATTCCGGTGCCCAGAACTGGGGGATGTTCCCCATCCCCTGGCTGGACAACCGCACGGTAAGCATTGAGCGCTCTGCCCCGACCTGGTTTGGCAACGCGAAAAGCCGGGACCGCGCGGCGGTACTGGAGTTCTTCCGATTCCTGACCCGGGAAGACAACCTCTACCGCTACGCCGCGGGCCAGCCTGAAGGCACGAGCCTGTCCTTCCCGACCCGTCCGGTTCCCCTTCTGCCTAACGAGCAGACCTTCCTGGGCTCAGCGCCGCTTGGCGGGGAGCCGTTCCAGGGCGGGGTCAAGTTTATCATGGCGCAATGGATGGAGGTCGAAGCGGATTTTGAATCCATGCTGGCCGGCGCGCTGACCCCGGAGCGGTTTCTCTCCGGCGTGGACGCGCGGCGTACCAATATCGCCACGGCCGACCGTGACCCCGCGTGGCTGCGGGCTACGGCCGGGCCATCGAGTCCCTGAACGTGGAAGGGTTCTTGCCCGTTTCCTTCTTGAACAGCCGGGAGAAATACAGGGCATCCTCGTAGCCCACTGCGACGGCCACCTGTTTGATCTCCATTTGCGGATGCCCCACGAGCAGGCGCTTGGCCTTCTCGATGCGGAGACGGATCAGGTCCTGCGTGGGGGTGCCTCCCTTGATCCGACGGTACAGCCGCAGGAGGTAGGCGGCCTTGCAGCCGAAGGCGGCCGCGAGGCGCTCGAGGGAGTATGGCTGGCGGTAGTTCTCCTTGAGATACAGCTCAACGGCGTTCGCCAGTTCCTCCTCCCGCGATCCGATCCGGTCCAGCCCGAACTCGGCGTCGATCGCTCCGGCGCGCGCTTCTATTCGGATGCGAATCCTGCGCAGAGTTTCCTGGAAGGCCTGCAAATCGACAGGCTTCAGCAGGTACTCGTCCACGCCCAGCTCGATGGCCCGCTTGGCGTATTCGAACTCGCTGTAGCCGGAGACGATGAGGATCCGCAGGTCGGGGTTCGTGCGGCGCAGGCGCTGGATCAGCTCCAGCCCCCCGACCACCGGCATCTTGATGTCTGTAATCAGCAGGTCGGGCAAGTAGCGCTCCGCCAGCTCAACCGCTTCTTCGCCGTCCGCCGCCGTGCCGGCGCATTCCAGTGCGGGGTCCAGCTCCGTGGTCTTGCGCGCCAGGTACTCCCTCATTCGCTCTTCGTCCTCGGCGACGACAAAGGTGAGCTTCCTCTCAGCCATGGAACAAGGCCCCCATCGCGATGCGTGCGCCGCCGTCGGGACGGTTGGTGATCTCGAATACCGCCTCGTCCCCGAAAGCGAGCCGCAGTCTTTCGCAGGAATTGACGATTCCCATCCCCGAGATCGACATCGGGGACAGGCCTCCCGCCCTTTGCCGTCGGGCGGCGAGCCGCTCGGAGATGCGGGCCATGGTTTCCGCCGCGAACCCCGGCCCGTTGTCGAGAACTTCCAGGCACCAATGTCCGTCAGCACTGTTTCCGCGAATTTCGATGCACCAGGGAGGACGCGCGGTGGTTCCGTACTTGAAGCAGTTCTCGATAAACGGCTGGAGAATGAGGCGGGGCACAACGATCTGCCTCATCTCGGGACTGACGTCGATCACGTACTCGAGGCTGTCGCCGAATCTTGCCCTCATGCCGGCGAGGTAGCTTTCTGCGTATTCGATCTCCGTCCCCAGCGTCGCCGTCGTTGCCTCCGTGGAAGAGACATAGCGGAGCATCCGGGCGAGGTTCATGATCAGATCCTGGATGGCCTCCGGGGACCCCTCTTCAGCCATGATGCCGATGGTCTGCAGCATGTTGTGGATGAAGTGCGGGTTCAGCTGTGACTGCAGCGCCACGAGCTGGGCCTCCTTCTCGTGCGCGCGAAGTGACACGGCTTCCTGGATGGATTCGTTGAGCTTCCGCCGCATGTCCCGGAAGGCCAGGCGCAGCTCGTCGATCTCTCCAAGATCGGACTTGTGGGTCCCGGCACCTATCTCGTCCAGGTTTTCCAGGCCCAGCGTCTCGATCTCGGTGTGCAGCGCCTTGAGGGGCACTGTCACGCGGCGGGCGATGAAATAGGAGGCTGCCAGGGAGCAGGTGATGGCGATCAGGGCCAGGAGCGCGATCCGCACCGCGTATTGAAGGACGCTCGCCGCAAGGCCGCCGGTCGGCTCACCGATCAAAAGCGTCCACCCCGTGTCCCTCGAGGTGGCAATCGCAAAGATCTGAGGCTCGCGCTTCCCCGGGAGGACGCCGGTCACGATCGGACGCGCAGCCGCCTGGACGGCCAGCTGGCGGAATGGCGCGGGGTCGGCGGGGGAGCCATCATAGGGGTAAAGCTGGTTCCAGGCGTCGTCGAAGAGAAAGAACGAGCCGGAAGCGCCATTGAGAAGATCCAGCTCGCTGAACAGCGCGTCGCAGTACTGCTCCACCTCGATGATCCCCTGCGTGGACAAGAGTGCGTCCTGGAACGTCCTCACCAGGGAGACATAGCGCTTGTCCTTGACGATGATCGACGTCTGCTCCAGGAGCGGATCCATGTGCGGCGGCAGGATCACGCGGTCTCCGCCGGCTCCCATCACCGCCGCGTACCAGGGTTCGCCCTTTACGTCCCTCTCGATGAGGCGGCTGTAGTAGCCGGCGCCGATCATTTCGCCCCGAAGATCGAACACGTTGGCCTGGGGAGCGGAGCGGTTGGGGCCGAGAATCGTCTCGCTGATCTCGATCAGCGCCTCCGTGTTCTCCAGCCGCGCGATCCTCTGCTCCGCCGAGACCGGGTTGCGGGGAAGGGCCAGGTGCCGCGCGAACAGGCCCTGGAACACCCGGGAATAGATGAGCGTCAGGCTCAGCCGATTCATCTCGGCCACCTGGGCGTCCACGTTCGTCATCACTGAACGCGAAAGCGTGTTCAGCGCTTCCGCGAACCGGTCCCGGGCAACCCCGGAGGCGTAGTCGTACACCACCAGGGAGAAGGCGATGAGCACGCATACCAGGAGCAGCGAGACGGCGAGGAAGACGGATCCGCGGACCGTGCGGCGACGCGACACGGGGGTAGGATAGCACAGAATTTATTCCATGTTCCCGCGCAATCCAGTCCATTTACGCGCCCGGGGGCTCACCAGATACTGCTGGTGATTCATACGATAGAAGGAGGTATTCATGATCAAACGATCGGCTCTATTTTTCATTTTGGCGGCGACCATTGCGGCGCTCGCCTTGGTGAGTTGCGCCCGCGGACCGGTCACGCTCACCGTCTGGGACTTCAAGTTCGGGCCAAGCGACGCCCAAAAGCCCATGCAGGAGATCGACGCGCTGTTCCAGAAGGGGAACCCCGGCGTCACGATCAACCATGTCGCCCAGCCCGGCGAGCCCCAGTACTACCAGATCATCCAGGCCGCTGCAGCCGCCAACCAGGGACCGGATGTCGCCATGTTCCACCCCGGAGCCCGGGAGTACGGGTTTGGCGACATCCTCGTCGACCTGACACCGTATATCCAGGATATCAAGAGCCAATTCACCGCCGCGAGCATCGCAATGGTCTCCATGGACGGCAAGGTCGGCGCGCCTATCAAGGTCCTGCCGATGACCATGCAGGGGTTCGGTATCTACTACAACAAGGACTACTTCAAGAAGGCCGGCCTGGATCCCGAGCAGGCCCCCAAGACCGAGGCGCAGTTCCTGGCGGCCTGTGAGAAGCTGAAGGCGGCCGGGATCGTTCCCATCGCCGTCGGCCAGACCTATACAATCGACTTCCTCCTTCGCTGCCTGGTTGCGAACGCCTTCGGGCCGAACGTTGCGGGCCTCAAGGACGGATCCGTGACATACGCAGACCCGCTGTTCAAGGAGAGCGTCGAGTTCATCAAGACGCTTGTGAAGAAGGGGTACCTGGAAAAGGATGGCTTCTCTCGGCCCTATTTCATGGACGGGATAAACAAGTTCGCCGCCGGGACCGGTGGCATGTTCGTCGGCCTCCTGTCGGACGTCGGCAACTGGAAGGCGTTCTCCGACAAGCTCGGAGCAAACAACATCGGGTATTTCCCCACCATCAACTTCCCCGACAGCAAGTACCAGGACCAGCAGGTGGCCCAGGGCGCGGGGATCGGCTATGGCGTCATGAAATGGTCGAAGAACCAGAAGCTGGCCGCCGCTTACGCGAAGTTCTACACGACGGGTGATGGGGCGCGCATCTACGCCGGCGCCACCGGGGCACTGTCGCCCAATACGGCCGTGAGCGGCTTCGAGGCCAACTATCCTGCGCTCAAGACCATCCAGCAGTACCTCAAGGGCGCACTGGCCCTGGACTACCTCCCGATGTTCTACAACGGGTACGAGGATGACGCGAACCGGCTCTGCGACCAGGTGTTCGTCACCGGTCAGCTTACGACAGACAAGTTCATCACCGAGTACCAGAAGCTCATCACGAAGAAATAGAGTTCTCTTTCGGAGGACGGGGCGTCGTGCCCCGTCCTCTCTACTCTACCCCACGGAGCACCCGCCATGCGTCATCGAGGGCTCGAACAAGACGGCATTGCCCCTTACCTTTTCCTGGCTCCGCTTCTGGTGCTCCTTGCCGCGTTCATCCTCTATCCCGTCATCATGAACCTGGTCGCAAGCTTCACCGAGTGGAAGGGGTACGGGGCGATGAAATGGATCGGCGTGTCCAACTACCGCGCCATGGTGAGCGACCAGGCGTTCTGGACGTCGATCTGGAATACCGGCATCCTGGTATGCTACATCCCGTTGAGCACGGTGATAACTGTTTTCGTGGCCGCGATCCTGCGTGAGGGCATTCGGGGCTGGAAGGCCTACCGTGCCATCCTCTACATCCCGAACCTGCTGGGGCCGGTCATCATTGGCGTGGTCTTCTCGATCTACCTCCGTGATGACGGGTCGCTGAACCTCCTGATCAGGTGGGCCGGAGGGACCACCGTGCGCTTTCTCACCTCCCCCTCCATTGCCATCAACTCGATCGGCATCGTCCAGGTGGTCTGGGTCCATCTCGGGTTCGGTCTCATCTACTTCCTGGCCGCAATGAACGGCATCGACCAGGGAGTCTACGAGGCCGCGCTGATCGACGGCGCGGGCTTCTTCCAGACGTTGTGGCGCGTGACGGTGCCGAGCGTGCGCTTCGCCATCGAGTTCTGGGTGGTATTCAATTTCATCGAGGTGTTCGCCCGGATGTTCAGCTACATCTACACGCTCACCCGGGGCGGCCCCGGATATGGCACGTTCACGCTGGAATATGGCATTTTTTCCCAGGGATTCGAGAAATTCCATGTCGGGTACTCCAGCGCATGGTCCGCGGTCCTGTTCATCTTCTGTGCCGTCATTTCGGTGATGCAGATCCGCCTGATGCAGACGAGGAAATCATGAAGAAAGCATCCGCGATCAACGCGGGCACCCGGCTGCTCGTCCAGCTGTTCCTGCTGGCGCTGGTCATCGCCTCGATCTTTCCCCTGTACAACGTCATCGTCGCCAGCCTCAAGTCCGGGGATGCGTTCGCGGTGAACCCTTTCTTCCCGCCGAAGTCCCCCGTGCTTGAGAACTTCGTGTACGCCGCCGTTACCGGCCGTCTCCTGCACTACGCGGTCAACAGCCTCATTCTTGTGCCCAGCGGCCTTGTGCTGTACCTCGCGGTGTGCGTCTCCGCGGGCTATGCGTTCGGGAAGATGCGGTTCCGCCTGAAGCGGTCCCTGTTCCTCCTGGTGCTCTTCCTCACGATCTTCCCGCAGCTTCTCCTGGCAACCCAGGTCTTCAAGCTGATCTCCCTGCTGCACCTCACCAATACCGGCCCGGGCGTCATCCTGACCTGGGTGGCGTACTTCTCTCCGTTCGGGACCTACATCATGACCACCTATTTCACCGACATGCCCTACGAGCTCGTGGAGGCGGCACGAATGGACGGCGCCTCTGCGTTGCGGATCATGGTGCGGGTAATGACGCCGCTCGCCATGCCCATGATCGCAACTATCGCCATCATCGGCTTCCAGTCCATGTGGAACGAATTGCCGTTCTCGCTGCTGATCCTTCAGGACCAGGGCTCACGGACCCTCACGCTTGGCATCGCCATGATGAGAGGGGAGTACGGCATTGGGGTGCCGACACTGAGCGCGGCCCTCGTCATCGCCATGGCGGTGCCCCTGGTTATGTTCCTTATTTTCCAGCGCCGCATTACGCTCGGGGCTACGGCCGGCGCAATCAAGGGGTGATTCCATGATGCAGCACAACCGGTTCCGCGAGGACATGCTCGACCTGGAAGACCCGGCCGCGTCGGGGGACGTTGTCTATGTAGCTGCCCCGGCCATTTCGGCGCGGGTGGAAGCCGATACGGCTATTCTCACTCTTCCCCTGATCGCCCGAAGGCCTTCTTCGTTCGAGGCCGATTCGACCGTCGCTCCTCTCGTAGTGGAGCTTCGCCTGCAGTCTTTTGGCGGTTGCATGGTGAGGGCCTGCGTGGATCTCGGCATTCCGGGGACGATTGCGCCGCAGGAGGACCTCGACTCCAGCCTGATGATCGAGCGTGATCGCACACTTCATACCGAGCAGCTCGTCGTCCTGCGGGGCGTCGAGGTCGGCGAATATGTCATAAAGGACGCGTCCGGCAGGGTGGTGCTGCGGACGCTGGCGCCCCAGCCCCCTTCGCACCCATGGAGCCGCCAGCTTCCGGATCCGGATCCTGTCTTCGATGCGATTGTCTGCCCGGACGGCGCGGCGGAAGTTCCGTTGATGGCCCATGACACGTTTTTTCCCGCCCACCGGGAATCCATTGGCCTCGGGTGCGTTCTGCGCGGTGACAGCACGCGTCTTTCCCTGTTCTCCCTGCACGCCCGCCCGGGAGAGCGCTTCCTGGGGACCGGCGAGCGATTCTCCCGCTTCGGTCTGGGCGGCTCGACGATCGTGCTGGAAAACACTGATGCCCTGGGAGTGTCCTCTCGGCGGGCATACAAGAACGTTCCGTTCTACGTGTCCAGCGCCGGCTACGGCCTGTTCGTCCATACCTCATACCGGACGCGGCTGTCGATTGCCGATATTTCCTCCCGGGCCGTCCAGGGCGCCGTGGAGTCGTCTACCCTGGACCTGTTCTTCATTGGCGGCGGCTCGGTGCAGTCGATCGTGCGAAATTACCGGCGCATGACGGGCGTTCCGCGCACGCCCCCGCTGTGGAGCTACGGCGCGTGGATGGCACGCATGACGTACTTCTCGGCGAAGGAAGCGCTCGAGGTGGCCAGGGGAATGCGCGCGGGCGGCTTCCCGTGCGATGTGATCCATCTCGACACCGGGTGGTTCAGGACCGACTGGAGGTGCGAGTGGGAGTTCAGCCCGGAGCGGTTTCCAGATCCCGAGGGTTTTTTCCGTGAAATGAAAAGTCTCGGGTTTCGGGTCAGCCTCTGGCAATTGCCGCTGGTGACGGAAGGAACCAGCCTCTATTCCCTGGCTCGCGAGAAGGGGTATATCGCGCCGGGAACCATGCCTCCGCTCGAATCGAAATTCGATGATGCCCGAGGCTGCACCATCGACTTCACCAACCCTCAGGCAGTGGAGTGGTACAAGGGCCTGCTGCGGAAACTGTTGAGGAAGGGGGCCGCGGCGATCAAGACGGACTTCGGAGAGAACATCGACATGCAGGCCTCGTACCACGGCATGAGCGCCGCGCGGCTTCGCAACATCTACTGCCTGCTCTATCACAAGGCAGCGTTCGAGGTGACAAGGGAGATTTACCCGGATGGCATCATCTGGGCCCGGTCGGGATGGGCGGGAAGCCAGCGCTACCCGGTCCCCTGGGGCGGGGACGCGGCATGCACGTGGGACGGGCTGGCCGCCACAATCCGCGGGGGACTTCAGATCGGGCTGTCAGGTTTCGCTTTCTGGAGCCACGACGTTCCGGGATTCCACTCTCTTCCCAGTTTCATGAACGACCGTCCTTCCAACGAGTTGTTCGTCCGCTGGACCCAGGTCGGCGTGTTCACCTCCCACCTCCGCTTCCACGGATCTTCCGCCCGCGAGCCATGGGAGTACCCTTCCGTGGCAGGACTGGTGCGGGAATGGCTCAAGCTGCGCTACGCGCTGATTCCCTATTTCCTTCGAGAAGCCGAGCAGGCCGTCTCCAGCGGTCTGCCGATCTTTCGCTCGCTGGTCTTTCATCACGAAGAGGATCCGATCGTTTGGACAATTGAGGACGAGTTCTATTGCGGCGGGACGTTCCTCGTGGCTCCAATCCTGAGCTCGTCCAGCGCGCGAAGCGTCTACCTCCCCGCGGGCGAATGGACAGACTTCTGGACTGGCGAACGGGTCCGGGGCCCGGTTGCTCTACCCCGCATGGAGCAGCCCCTCTCACGCGTGCCGCTCTTTGTCCGCTCCGGCGCGGTCATCCCGTACTACCCGGAGCCCGTCGCCTGTACGGATGAAATGGACCTCTCGCGATGCGCCACGCTCGTCTTTGATGACAGTTACCGTGGCTTCCGTTTCTCCGACCTCGGCTCGAACATCGAGCTGTAACGGGCGCCCCGAATGCCACGGATTACCGTGGCGGCGTCGTCCCGGCTATGGCCCTTCCGTGACGGGAAACAGCAGCTTCTGGTTCTCCGGCTGGAACATGTTGAGCCGCGAGATGTCGACCGAGCCGGTGTTGACGAATCGGGCGGGTTTCCGGCCCTGGATGAGCTCCCGCGCCGTCGTGACTCCAAGATATCCCATGTTGAACGGCTTTTGCACCACGGTGTCGCGGATAATGCCCCGTTCCACAAAGCGAAGCACCAGAAGCGAATTGTCGAAGCCGATGAGTGCGATCGAACCGGCTTTTCCGGATTCATCCAATGCGCGGGCTGCTCCGCGGGCCGTGGGATCGTTCAACGCCACGATTCCCCGCAACCGCGGCGTTTCCGCGATCAGGCGGGCTGCCTGGGAATAGGCGAGCTCGGCGTCCGCGTTGCTGTACAGCGTATCGAGGATCCTGACCTTTCCGTCCAGGTAGTCCCGGGTCCCTGACTCGCGGTCAATGGCGGTCGAGCTGCCCTTTACGTAGCTCATGACGGCGACCAGGTCGCCTTCCTTCACGTAGCGCATCAGCGCTGCCGCGCATTTCTGGCCGCCTTCGTAGCTGTCCGTGCCGATCCGAACATCGGCATCGTCGGAATTGACGAAGGAGTCGATGCAGACGAGCGGGATGCCCTGGCGCTTGACCTCCTGAGCCACGGGCACGAGCTGATTGAAGTCCGCCGCGGCCAGGACGATCGCATCCGGCTTCTCCCGCATGGCTTGGCGCACGATGTCGATCTGCCCCTGGACATCGCTCTCGTACGCCGGGCCGCGGATCTGCACGTTCATGCCCAGGTCCTCGCCGGCGGAGACGACTCCGTCCCGCACGTTTCCCCAGAAGGGCGTCGTGCGATAGTCGATGGTCTTGAAGATGACGATCACGCGGCGCGCCGTGGCGGAGACGGGGTTCAGAAGCCGGGCGCCGCGGTACAGGACGGTGAGGGACGCGGCGGCAAGGACCGCCGCCGCGAGCAGGAACAGGACGGACCGGCTCCTCATGCGACGCCCCTCATGGTGCGACCCTCACGTGGCGCTCCCTGAAATCACCGGGATGCGGACCGTTGCCACGGTGCCTGCCCCCGGTGTGCTCTCGAAGCTCACGCCGTACTCCAGTCCGAAATAGACGTGTATGCGTTCCTGGACGTTCCGCACCCCGACGCCGTTGCTCGGACGGGGCTCGATCAAGCCGTCTCGGAGCGCCGAAAGCTGATCGGGTGCCATCCCCACGCCGTTGTCGCTGATGCGGATCACCATCGACTCCCCGGCGCGCTCGCCCGTGATCCGGATGAGCCCGGGCCCCTCGATATTCTTGATCCCGTGGTAGATGGCGTTCTCCACCAGGGGCTGGAGGAGAAGCTTGAGAATCTGGGACTCGTGCAGGTCCGTCGCGAAGGCGATCTCGTAGGAGAGCTTGTCCTTGTAGCGCTGCTTCTGGATCTCCAGGTATGTCTGCATGTACTCGATCTCCGTGCGGACGCTGATGGTCTCCTCTCCGCGGCTGATCCCTATGCGGAAGAATCGGGCCAGGGAGGAGGTCATGTCGATGGCCCGCTCTGTTTCCCCGAGCTCGATCATCCAGATGATCGAGTCCAGCGTGTTGTAGAGGAAATGGGGATTGATCTGCGCCTGGAGGGAGCGCAGCTCCAGCTTCCGCTTGAGCTCCTGCTCGCGGCGGTTCTGCTCGATGAGGTCGCGCACCTTCTTTACCGCAATGTCGCAGTCCCGGGCGAGCTGGTACACCTCGTTGCGCGCGCTGACGGTGATGTCGATGTCGAAGTTACCGCTCTCCACGGCCTGCATCGAGTGCCGCAGGCTCTCGATCGGCTTGGAGATGTTGGACGAGATGGCCACCCCGGCGGCGATCGCTCCCACCAGGACGAGCAGTGAGAGCATGAGGAACACGTACTCCGCCTGCCGGCTGGCGCGGAACAGCTCGTCCATGTAGGAAACGGCCACGACGTCCCAGCCGGTGTCTTTCGAGCTCACCACCGTGTAGAGGATCGCCCGGCCGTCCACCACGGCGTTGAGATTCCCGCTGTGCAGAGACATGATCTCCGCGATCCGCTCCGTCTTGAGGTTCCCGTAGATGAGCTGCTGCCGGGGGTGATACACGATGTCCCCGGCCCGGCTGAGGATGAACACGTACCCGGAGGTTCCGAGCTGGACGTCCTTGCACAGGCGCGCGATGATCTCGTAGTTGAGGTCCACCTGGATGAGCCCGGGGCTCTCCTCGCCGGGCCCGACGGGCAGTGCGCGAACGAGGGAGATCACCCAGGGATAGCGATAGTCCACGAGGTTTTCCACGTGGGCGGAGGACACTGACGGCCGGTCCGGGACGACCCCCGCCTCAAGCTCGCGAAAGCGCTCGCGGAGATTCACCGTCGGGTTCAGCGCGCCGCCGGTCGTGGCCGCGATGGCGCGCCCGTCCCGGGTGATGACGAACACGGAATCGATGTCCCGACGGACGGCCCGGAGGGACTCGAACGTGGCTTCGATCTTTCCCCGAAGCTGCGGAGAATCCGCATGGGGGCGCGACATGAACTGGCGCACGTCGGCGTTGTTAATGGCCATCAAGGCGATGTCGTCCATGTAGCGGATGTAGTTCTCGATGATGCGGTTCAACTGGCTTACCAGCTGCATCGTCGTTTGCTCCGCGTTCTGGATGAGGATCTTGTGCAGGTAGTAGTACGACAGCGTGCCGAGCAGGACCAGGGCGAGAACGATGAGCATGGCAAAGGCGCGGATCAGGGTGTCCTGGATGCGGCGGATCTTCATGCCGGCGATGTCTTTCCTCTCCGCTGGGTGCGGAACTCAGTCGGGGTGACCCCGATGTGCCGCTTGAACGTGGTGCTGAAATACTGCGCATCGGGGTACCCCGTGGCCTCGGCGATCTCGTAGGTCATCAGGTCCGAGGTTGTCAGAAGCTCCTTGGCACGCTCCATGCGGTAGTCGATGAGGTAGTCTACCACGCTTCGCTCCAGGTGGCGCTTGACCAGCTTGGAGAGATAGCTCGCGCTGATGGAGAGACTGGCGGCGATGGTCTGCACGGAGAGCGCCCGCTCCCCGTAGTGCCGGGCCACGTAGTCCTTGAAATCGCGGACCTTCCATTCCGGGGCGGGAAGGTTGCGGCCGTCGAGGATCGAGCCGGCGTAGGCAGTGAGCCGGACAAGGAGCCCCTGCACCTCCTCAGCCGTGCGGAGGCGCTGGACGGCGAGGTCGATGTCCAGGTGGAGGTCCTCGGCCACGGCGGCCGAGGAGACGCCAAGGTCCCGCAGCGCGTCCAGGACAGAGGCAAACAGCGCCTCGATCTCGTGCCGGACCCGCTGCGGAGAGATGCCGGCCTCCCTCAGGAGCGTCGCGAAGGCCGCTGCCTGGACCTCTGCGTCCGCGGATTCTCCGGCCACCGCGGCGCGGCACGTGCGCTCTCTCTGCTCGGCAAGCCCCTCGAGGGTCTGCGGGTCGTCCTCCCGCGCCATGCCGTAGCGAAAGACCCCTCCCGGCGGAGCAACCAGCCGGTAGGAAAGCGCGGCGGAGGCTTCCGCGAAGCTCCGGTCCGCTTCCCGCCACGAGCCGCACGGCCGGCCCATGGCGACAATCGCGGCCGAGCCCGACGATGGAGACGGGCCGGCCGGAGCGGCCGCCCTGAGCGCTATCGCTGAAGCCAGCCGGTCGCAGGAAGGGGCATCGCGCTCCAGCACGAGGACGGCTTCCCGTCCCTCGGCCGGGGAAAAGCAGAGCACGCGGCGGGCGGAGCCTGCCACCTCGGCTGCGGCTGCCGCCAGCCGGGTCGCGACGTCCGGCTCCCCCGCGCCGCCGGGATCTGCCTCGGCGATCACGACGGTGCCGACAAGCCCCTGGGGAAAGAAGCCGAAGATCTCGTGAAACCGGTCGTCGGTGAGCTTGCCGGCCGAGCCGCTCACGAGGTCGAGGAGCGTCCGCGTCCGGAGCAGGCTCACCGCGGCCTCGGCGCGTTGTTCGAGAGATTTCGTCTCCTCCCGGGAGCGCTGGAGGAAATCCAGCCGGACCTTCAGCCTCCCGAGCAGACCGGTAAGATCACGCGAGGTGACCGGTTTGAGCACGTATTCGAAGACGTTGCTCTTGATTGCTTTCTGGGCGTATTCGAACTCGTCGTAGCCCGAGAGGATCACAATGACGATGTCGGGGTGGTGCTCCGCCGCATACGCGGCAACGCTCAGCCCGTCCACTCGGGGCATGGCGATGTCCGTCATGACCACGTCGGGATGCAGCGCCTCTATCGCCTCGATGGCCTGCTCCCCGTTCTCGCACGGCTCGAGGAACTCGAAATCGAGGCTGGTCCAGTCGATCTTGCGACGGAAACCACGGCGGACGATCTCTTCGTCGTCCACCATCAGGAACCTGTACATCTGCTGCGCGCCGTTCATTGCCGCGCCCATGATAGCCTGATGCGGGCCGGCCTGCCAGTTGGAGAAAGAGCGACCGCCCCTACCAGAGGAGGACAAGGACGGTCGCAGAGAATAGGACTGTTCAAGCCCGCGCCGCGCACGGCGCGGCATCCGCGACATCAGCTGACGGTCATAGACGCGTCATGTCCGACAGACTCTTAATACAGGACGTTCTTGGCCGCGGGAGTGTCGATGTTGTCCTTGGTCACGATGATGAAACCGGTATCGACCTTCGCCGGGACCTGCTTCTTGGCGAATGCGGCGTCATACGCCGTCTTGACCCCGAGAAAGCCCATGTTGTAGGAGCTCTGCACGGCGATGGCCTGCAGCGTCCCGTCCTTGACGAAGTTCTGCAGGGCCGCATTTCCGTCGAAGCCGATGGCCACGATCTTTCCGCTGAGCCCTGCCTGCGCGATGGCGCGTCCCATTCCTACTGCCGTGGGCTCGTTGGCGCCGAAGATGCCGACGAGGTCGGGGTTGGAAGCGAGCACGTTCGTGGTCTGGTTGAGCGCGGTCGGCATGTCCGCGTTGGAGTACTGGGTGGTCACAACCTGGAGGTGCGAGTTCTTCGCAATGTAGTCCTTGAAGCCGCCCACGCGGCCGATCTCGGAACCGACGCCCGCGACGTACGACATGACGGCGATCTTGCCGGTGTCTCCTCCGGTGGCGGCCTTGACCCTGGCGATCAGCTCCTTGGCGCAGGCGCGGCCCGCCGCGTCGTTGTCCGTGGCGAGGAAGGACACGTAGTTGCTCGTCGGCCCGGTCAGCAGCGAGTCGATGACGACGACCGGGATGCCGGCGTCCTTGGCTTTCTTCACCGCGGGGACGAGGGCGGTGACATCCGACGGAGCAAGGACGATGGCCTTGACGCCGCGGTCAATCGCGCTCTCGACGATGTTGATCTCTTCCGCCACGTTGCTCTCGGACTGGGGTCCGAGGAACGTTACGGACAGCTTCGGGGTCTTCGCCTTCAGCTCTTTCTGTGCGTCGAAGCACCCGGTCTGGACGTTCTGCCAGAAGCTGGAGTTGCCCGTCTTCACGATCACCGCGATTTCCTGCGCGGACGCGAACCCGGCGATGAACGCAAGGGCCACGAGAATGAACAGAAGCTTCTTCATACCGACCTCCTTGAACCATTTCCACGGTCCATGCGGACCGCGTTTTTCTTTACTGCGTGCCCGCGATGTTTCTCATTTGTTTCGCAGCTGATCGAACGCCACTGCGCCAAGCACGACCAGGCCGATCACGATCTGCTGCATGAAATAGTTCGTGCCCTGCATGGTGAGACCCACGGTGAGGATCCCGATGATGAAGGACCCGATCACCGTTCCTCCCACCGTTCCCACGCCTCCCATGAGGCTCGTGCCCCCGATGACGGCGGAGGCAATGGCGTTCAGCTCGTACCCGATTGCACTGTTGGGCTGGGAGGTGACCATGCGGGAGGCCAGGATCACACCGACCAGGCCGGCGAGGGTGGCGCAGATGATGTAGTTGATGATCTTGATCCTGCTGACCTTGATGCCGGAAAGACGGGCCGCCTCCTCATTGGATCCCACCGCGTACGTGTACCTGCCGACCCGGGTTCGGCGGAGCACAAAATGGAAGAGCACGGCAACGAGGATCATGATAATCACGGGGTAGGAAATCCCGGGGAACTGGTTGCCGGTCCGAAAGATCGTGTTGTTTCCCAGCGCGCCGAAGGCATCGGGCGCCGGCCGGGCGTTGGCGTTCGTGATCGTCAGGGCCACCCCCCGCACCACGAATGTCATGCCCAGCGTGGCAATGAAGGGCGGGAGCTTCAGCCGGGTGATGAGCAGGCCGTTTGCCAGGCCGCATACCATGCCGACCGCCAGGCCGACGAGCCAGCTGATCCAGATGGGGACCCCCGCGATGGCGGCCATGACCGCCACGGTGCCGGTAAGGGCAACGACCGACCCGATGGAGAGGTCAATGCCGGCGGTGATGATGGTGAATGTCACGCCGATGCCCATGAGAGTCGTCGTGCTGGTCTGCAGGGCGAGACTCAGGATGTTGCGCATGGTGAAAAAGTTCTTCGCCGTAATCGAAAACACGGCGAACAGCACGACCACTGCGCCGAACGTGAGGAACCTGTCCAATGCCATCCGGGATCGCCCCGGAGCGGCGGCCAGGTCGTGGCCCGGCAGGTCCTTGCGTGGTGCGTGGGTGTCGCTCATGGTTGTGTTCTCTCTTCCGCTGCGCGCGGCAAGCCGTGGGAAGGCTTCCCGGCCGCTCCCCCCAGGCCCGCCGCAAAGTTCAGGATTTCCTCTTGTGTCGTATTCTTCGTCACCAGCGTGGCTTCGAGGCTGCCCTCGTGCAGCACGATGACGCGATCGGTCATTCCCAGGATCTCGGGGAGCTCGGAAGAGATCATGATGATCCCCACCCCTTCCCTCGCCAGCCGCTCGATCAGCTCGTAGATGGCGAACTTGGTGCCGACGTCGATGCCGCGGGTGGGCTCGTCGAAGATGAGGATCTTCGAGTCGCAAAAAAGCCATTTGGCCACCACGACCTTCTGCTGGTTCCCGCCGGAGAGATTGTTGACCACCTGGACCAGGCTGGGGGTGCGGATGGCCAGCTCTTCCACGTAGCGCTGGCACGCATTCAGCTCGCGGCGGCGCGAGATCACGCCCAGGCGGCTGGACACGCCGCCCGTGTTGGCCAGGGTGACGTTTTCCGCCAGCTGCATCCGCACGGCAAGCCCCTCCTGCTTGCGGTTCTCCGAGAGGTAGGCGATGCCGGCCTTGATGGATTCGGAGGGTGAGAGAGCGGACAGCTTCTTTCCGTTCATGATCACCGTCCCCGAATCGATGGGGTCCGCACCGAAGATTGCCCGTGCCAGCTCGGAGCGGCCCGCGCCCATGAGCCCGGCAAAGCCGAGGATCTCGCCGCGGTACAGGTCGAACGAGATGTCGTGCAGGACGCCACGGCGCACGATGTTGCGGACTTCGAGGATTTTCTCCCCGGTCGGAACGTTGTGCCGAGTGGGGAACTTCTGCTCCAGGGTCCGGCCCACCATCCGGTTGACGATGGTGTCCATCGTGATCGAGGCATAATCGTCCGTGCTGACGGAGCGACCATCACGGAAGATGGAGATGCGGTCCACGATGTGCTTCAGCTCTTCCAGTCGATGGGAGATGTAGATGATCGCGACCCCCCGGTCACGAAGCGTGTGGATGACGGTGAACAGCTCGTCGATCTCCGATTCGGTCAGTGCGCTGGTCGGCTCGTCCATGATCAGCACCTCGGAATCGAACGAGAGGGACTTCGCGATTTCCACCATCTGCTGCTTTGCGATCGGGAGCCGGTTCAGCGTGATGGTCGGATCGATCCGGAGGTTCAGCCGGCCCAGGACGGCAACCGCCTCTTCATTCATCTTCTTCTCGTTCAGGGTCGAAAAGCGCGTCAGCGGTTCCCTGCCGATGAAGATATTGGCGGCAACCGACAGGTGGGGGATGAGGTTGAGCTCCTGGTAGATGATCCCGATACCGGCGTCCCGTGCCTGGGTGGAATCGTGGAACCGCACTTCGCGGCCCTTGAAGCGGATGACGCCTTCGTCAGGCTGGTGCACGCCGCAGAGGATCTTCATGAGCGTAGATTTGCCGGCCCCGTTCTCCCCCACAAGTGCGTGGACCTCACCCTTGCGGAGGTTGAACGACACCTGGTCGAGCGCCTTCACGCCGGGGAAGCTCTTGGATACGCCTTCGACTTCAAGGATGACGTTGTGCATATGCGGGGACCTGCTCACCGCCCATGTAGGCACGGCCCCGCTGCGAACACAATCGAGAATGCGGCACAAAAAGTTGGATTTCCGGCACTCGCGCGCGGAGCCACGGACCGGCCCTGTTGCGCGCAGATCGCCAGCCTCATGAACCGAACGCCTCCGACTCACCTTGGGCTGCTGGCCTTGACAAGGGGTAGGCAGCGGGTACTATCACTCCATGGGACAAGCAAGGACGCCCTCGGGTATTTATACCTCGACGTTCCAAATCAACAACGGCAAACTTGCCCAATCGATGCGAATGAGCCTTCCGGCCGCGCTGGTCCGCTCCCTTGGACTGGTGAAAGGAATGACCGCCTATATCAAGGCACATGCAGACGGAACCTTCACGGTCTACCCGAACAAGCCCCCCTCCGATACTCGAGGGTAGCGCTGTGGTTAATCCAAGAATGCTTGCCCTGGCAAGACGTAACGTCTGGTGGCTTTCCCCTGAAAAGGCCTTGGAATATCCGCAGCGGGTCATCGCCAGAATCATGGACATGGGCACATTTGAAGATATTCACGAGCTTGTGGAGATTGTTGGCGAGGATGCCCTGCGGCAGACGCTGAAGAACGCTGAGGCCGGCCAGTTTCGACCACGGTCCTGGTCGTACTGGCAATACCTACTCAACGGGCTTGCCGATGATACTCTGCCGCTCATGCCAGTGCGAAAGGTGTCATGAGTTCGTTCAAGCCACATTTGGAGGTTCTGCCCGAAGCACAGAGAGAAATCTGGCCCACTGTTGCTTGGACAACCACCAATCGATTCGTGTTGTACGGAGGAACTGCCATCGCACTGCGCTGCGGCCATCGCGCGTCAATCGATTTCGATTTCTTCACCGACCAGCAACTGAATCAGGCGAATATCCTTCAGGAGCTGCGTAAATCTGCAGTGGCTTTCCGTGTCGTTCAAGACGAGAAGAACTCTCTTACGGTGGTTACGGAGCCCGGCAACGTCAGGCTGTCATTCTTCGGCGGCCTTGGGATGGGGCGGGTAGGCGTGCCAGCGTTGACGGAAGACGGGGTCGTATTGGTTGCATCATTGCTTGATCTCTTGGGCACAAAACTCAAGGTGATCATGCAGCGAGCTGAATCAAAGGACTACTCAGATATTGCCCAATTGTTGAGCGCCGGAGCGAGTCTGATCCGAGGGCTTGGAGCGGCCCGGTCATTGTACGGGCCGGCATTCGCTCCGG
>Ga0265316_10001587_pt1 | contig 24284 bp, 24 predicted proteins | sample 4522metaG_FD_202092 | JGI IMG/M metagenome (GOLD analysis project Ga0265316, IMG submission 202092) | Rhizosphere microbial communities from Carex aquatilis grown in University of Washington, Seatle, WA, United States - 4-5-22 metaG | ecosystem: Host-associated > Plants > Roots > Rhizosphere >... | reverse complement strand
CCACCCCGCTCACCTCCGCGAATTCTCCCACCTAGTGACCTCGGCGATCTCCGGGGATCCTTCTCCCAACCGTGGATGCCCTCAAGGGGCCCTCGACACCTAGATCGGCCACATAAATGTAAACTACATCGACCTACACACCCAAACTATCCCTATACCCAAGGGAAAACAAGCCCACTTTTGTGGGAGTGCCGTCATGGGCATAAGCGTTTCCCGGGCCGCGCTTTCGGGGCCCCTGTCAGTCACCACTCGGGGCTGGCCGGGTCAGCGTAGTCGACCTCGGCGAGGTCGGGCGTGCCCACAAGCTCGGCTTGCTGCTGGTTGCGCGGAAAGCACCAGCAGAAGTTCTCGGCAACGAGGCGATACTTGTTGCTAGCAAAACACAAAATGCGGGACGCTCTCGGAGCTTTGGTGCGGGGATTGAGGGCCGTGAACCGAGTTAGCTATCGTCAAGCGAAATGATGCCGGCCCCATGATCCTGGGTCGCGAATACCGGGGGTAGGTCGGCGGATGGAAAATTTTGGGGCTAAAGTTCAAGCGGCCTGCGCAGCTTGAACCCGGAGACGCGAACGCCTCCATCATTAGATCAGGTACTCGCACACCGGCGCTGGAATGAACACCCGCCGCACATGCCGTTGCGAATCGGGAAGAACACCCCGGCATCGACAGCACGCAGCACGCCGACCACGGTCGCCAGGAAATCCTGCTCGTCTCGCTCCGTTCTGTCCGTATTTTCCACGATCATTTTCGGCTTCTTGGTTTTGGTCAAAACTTGCAGCCGTAGCCCTACCTCGCCCAGCCCCAACTTTCTCGCGACCAGCTTGTAGGCCGAGAGCTGGATGTCGCATTTGATTTGGGCTCTGCTCCATTTCTTTGCCGCCGTTTTATGTTCGCCGACGACGTGCTTGTTCTCTTCGCGCACGACCAAATCCAGTGCCCCCACGAGTCGTTCTTCCAATATCTCGCCGCTGACTGGGTCATTGATGTCGATGGCGAATGGCGCCTCGACGCCCACGACGTTGGGCGGGTCCTCGTAGACGGTTTCGTAGAAGACCTTCAGCAGCGCCTCGCCCTGTGCCTCGATGCCCTCGCCATCCTTGATGGGCAACTTGTTCTTGCGAAAGCCCACCAAGGTCCCGTAAAACGCGGCCTTGCAGACGTCCTGCTCGGGGCTGTCTCCGGTTGCCATGACCGAGCGGTAGTACGCCGCCAGACCCTCATGGACGGCACTGCCCAGCACCAGGTTCGCAGGGATGAACTCGGGCTCTGCGCCCAGGACGTACCTGAACTGGTACTGCCTTGGACAGCGCAGGTAGGTCTTCACCTGGCTGACCGAGACGTGCAGGCCCTCACGCAGTTCACTCAGGTTTGCCATGCCTCTACCCCGCCCATGCGTGTTTGCCGTTCGTGCCGTTGCCGTTGGTAGGCTTGTTGCCATCCAGGTCGGTGATGACCTCGCTCGCCTGGCGCTTCGTCAAGTACTCGACCTCGACGCCGTAGTCCTTCTTGATCTGACGGCGCACGTTGGCAGGGTCCAGGTTCTGCTTGCGTGCGATTGCCTTGATGGCGTTCAGCTGCGCCGATGTGAGCCTCTCCCGAGGTGGCAGTGGGCTTGGTGGCAGAGAATGTGGACCATCCTGGTGGTGGTTCCCGTTGGCGGGAGCTGGGCTGCTGATGACACCGGCACCGTCGTCTTGTTCCGTTGCGTACAGCTCGCTCCCGATGCCGAGCAACCGGCATGCCCGCTTCAGCGCGTCCGCCTCGGCCATCTTGATGTCGTCGGCAAGCGACAAAACGGTCTTGTTGTCCTCGCCTCGGGTGATGGCTGCGCCACCGATGCCAGTCTTGATGAGGCCGGCAGCAGTGAGCTTCACTTCAACCAAGATTTGATCTCCGATGACTTCCCGGCGGGTCAATTCGAACGACCAGTCGTGGTCGAATGCCTCGTGCAGCCTGTCCACGTAGTGCTGGATCGGCACATAGCCGAGCTGCTTGCCGTCGTGACCCTCCCGGTGCTTGATGAGTTCCTGCCCGAATGGGCGTTTCAGAATCTGTACGATTTCACTCTTCATGTTCCGCTCCTTGGTTTGTTGTTCTCGAAAACGACAAAGCCCCTCCCGGCGGTGAAACCGAAAGGGGCTCGTCTACTGTTGATTGGCGACGTTCAGCGTGTCAGTGCGCGGAGCAGAATCTTGCCCGCGACAAAGAGAACCTCGCCAATCACTGCTACCCACCGAATCACGCTCTTCTTGTTTGCCATGTCCGGCTTCCCTCCTTTCTTCACGTGCGCTCGGCAAATAGCGCGTCGGCCGCACCGTCCTCGACGCAATTGAGGTCCGTCACGGCCTCGATGACGTCGCACCATGGTTCGAGGCTGTGGCGTTCAACCCCGATACCGATGCCCAGAACGGTCACCCCCAGATTGCTGGCCTGACCCTTCAACTCGACGGCACGCTCGGCTGGCGATGCCCCGTCTGTGACCAGCACCAGGTCAGCTTCGTGTAGCGGCCCTGGGTTGCGATCAATGATGTCCAGCCCCCTGGCCATGGCCGTGTCGATGTCCGTGCCGCCGGTGCACTGCAGACCCAGTGCGTCCCCGTTCAGATTTTCCCCAGGCTTGACCACCGCCTCGAATAAGATCTGGTCCGTGAATGCGACGACAGCAAACGTCCTGTGCTCGGTGTGGGCCAGAACCATGAGAGCCAGTGCGACTGCGGTCGACCAGGTGTCTTTTTCGCCCTCCATCGACCCCGACCTGTCCAGCAGCAGCACCAGCGGACCCTTGCCCAGCCGCTCTTTGCCGGTCAGTGCATATTGCATCGCCTTGCGCTCGAGCAGGTCCCGAAGCGCCAGCGTGTGCAATCTCGGGTGCCGCAGTTTGACCAGTTCCACAGGCAGCAATCGGCCAAGGTCGTTGCCCAGCTCGACATCGGTTATCTCTTCCGCCCCATGCTTGACCTTGGTCCGTCGCTTCTGCTGTGCGATGCGGGTGAACCTGCCGGCCAGTTGGGCTATGCGTTTCAGCCGTGGGTCTGAACGCAGCCGCCGTGCCAGGCCGACTCTTCTGTCATCCACCGCCACCTTGCTTCCACCGCTCGCCCCTCCTCCAAACATCACCTGCTGCAGGCCGGCTGCTGCATCCCGGTACTCCTCCACCGCAGCCGACGCGGCCTCGGCTCCCGCCCGTACCAGCTTGCGCACGGTCTCTTCCTGCGGCTGGCTTGCGTTCTGCTCGTCGATTGTGGGCTTGAGTTGCTCCATCAGCTCCTCGACGCCCAAGGCCGAGGCATCGGCATCGCCACGGGTGTCATCGGCCAATCGGTTGAACGCTGGCAGTTGCTCACAGGCGGTGTGGATGGCGCTGGCCCATCCGGCCCACTTGCTGTCCTGGTCTTTGTCGGCCAGAACCTCGGCCTCACCCGCGTACAGTTTCTCGAACAGCTCGTCCTCAAGACGCCGGAGAGGGGAATCATTGGGTGATGCCATCTCCAGCCCACGTGCCTCCCGGTGGAGAAAACAGGGCCAGCGACCGACGTCAAATACGATCCTCTTCATGGTGCGCTCCCGATGCCCAGCCCAACACTGACGGTCCTGCCCAACTCGCCATGCAGGGCACTGATTTCTGCCGACACGTCAGCGATGACGGTCTTGGCCCTGCGGCCTGCGCCTTTGGCCAGTGTGTTCAGCTTGCGTGTCTGGGCCTGGAACTGCTCGAGCGCATTGGCGGCCTCAGCCAGGTACACCTTCCTGTCGCCGCCCTTGAGCCCCGCGACTTTGCCGGTCAGCTCGCGTGCAGCATCCAGGATTTCCTGGGCCTGGGCACTGGTCGGGTCAGCGATGCGACCGACAATGCGTGCGACTTTCGAGCGGTCCTTTGGGTCGCGCCACAAAGCATCTGCCAGGATGTGCAGGTCTTCCGGTGCTGCTGTCTTCTCGCCAGCCAGATAGGCCGTGGCCTGGATCAATTTGATGAGTTTCTTCCAGCGCCGGTCGCTGGCCACGATGCCATCGGTCCTGCAGGCATCACGGATGGCGATGATGGCGTCGTAGGTGGCGTCGGGGACTTTCACCTGCTGGGCTGCCCACTGCGCCTGCTGCAGGGCGGTCAGGTCGAGCTGTGTTTGGATCGCAGGCTGGGCACCGGTGACGACAGCTCGGAACGACGACTCGCGGACCATGTAGTTGAGCTGAAATCGGATCAAGAATCGGTCGAACAGGGCTTCCAGTTCCTGGCCCTCCGGCAACTCGTTCGATGCCGCGAACAATGTCACCAGCGGACAAGTGACCGGCTGGCCGCCGTTGTGAAACACGCGCTCGTTGGCGATGGTCAGCAGCGTGTTCAGGATGGCCGAGCTGGCCTTGAAGATTTCGTCGACAAAGCCGACCTCGGCCTCGGGCAGCTTGCCGGTGGTAAGCCGGATGAACTGGTCCTGCTCCAGCGCCTTGAGCGACACCGGCCCGAAGAGCTCCTCGGGAACGGTGAAACGGCTGAGCAAGGTCTCGAAGTACTTTGCGCCGAATGCCTGAGCGATGGCGCGGGCAAGAGCAGACTTGCCAGTGCCGGGAGGACCGAGGAGCAATACGTGCTCGCCGGCAATGACAGATGCGAGGCAGCCGTCAATGACGTTGCCGCGCTCGATGAAGATGCTGTTCAGCTCGTTGCGAAGATTGGTCAGATTCTGGTTCATTTTGATCTCTCCTTGAATGCGCGAAGGGGCAGCCCCGGTTTCTTGGCCGGAACTGCCCCTCCTGGGTTACGTGATGGGCCTTGCTGGCCCTGTTCTGTGTTCAGGCCGCCCTTTTGCTGTCGAGCAGGCCGTGCACCTGCCGTTCCATCGCTGTCAGGTTTTCTGCCAGGCCCTCGACCTGGGCTTGCAACACCGTCTGGTACAGGTTGGCCTTGCGGCGCAGGTCATCGAAGTGCTCCAGCCTGCGCATGAGGGTCGATGCACGGTCGGGTGGTGTCTGGAGAAACTGCTGCATCTCGGTCTGCAGCGCGGTCAGCTCTTCTTCGATGCTGGCCTTTGCAGCCTGAGCCAGAGCGGCCTGGCCTTCTTTGGTCGCGGTGATGGGAACCAAGTACATCTTCGACTGGCCCAGCCTTTCGATCACACCTTGCAACCGCCGGAGAGCTGCGGCGTAGGGAGCCGGCACCCAGTACACACCACCCATGTGCCGCAAGGTCACGGCTGCGAAAGAATCCAGCGTTCTGGTGATGGTCCGACGAATGTCGTCGGTGGTGTGCAGGGTCTTCAGCTCGCCGAACCTTGCGAACAGTTTCTGGACCAGGCTGTTGCCGGGTTGATCGGATTGAAGAGTGTCACTCTGCCGGTCCAGGGCGATGCGGGCTTCCTGGTGATACAGGAGTCCGCCGGTGCCATCGCGCTCTTCACCCACGATGCCGATGACGATTTCCTGCTCGTTCTCCATGGCGACGCGGAATAGGCGGTCAGGGTGACCAACCTGTGTTTCCTTTGCCGCCGTTTTGAATGCTTTTTCAGCCGTCGGCTCCTCGGGTAGCAGCTCGGTGGGCAGGCCACCCTGGACCCAGAGTTTCACCAGGTCGGGACGGTTGACGGATGCGGCTGCGAGTTCCCACCACAACAGGTCGCCAAGAGGCTGGCCACCGTGGTTCGTGTTGCGTCTGATAAGATCCAATTCGGTCTGCATGGTTCTCCTTTCGGTTGGGTTGATTGCGTCCGCCGGGCACACCTGTGGCCTTGGTGCCGGCGGCTGCTACAGGTCGAGCCGACCTACTTGGCTGGCTTGACGGTGAATGCGCCTTCGGCCAGGGCGCGGTTGCAGCGACGACACATGACGCTCACGTTGTCGATGAACGTCTCGCCACTCTCGTAGCCAGCATCACCAAGGACGATGCCGGCCACGGCATCCATGGCATCGTCGCTGGCCCGTGGCAGGCGTGCTGTTCTGGACTCGTCCACGAAACCCCACACGCGCAGAGCTTTGTCAGCCCTCAAGCGTCCACCACAGCCGGGACAGAGGGCAGGCAGCTTGACCTTGCGGGTGGTGACAACAACATCAGTCACCGTGACCGTGGGCATGGCTGCCTTCCCTTCTCCCAGTCCGGGCCGGACATGACATCAAACATGCCGGCGTCTACCCAGACCATCTTGAACCGGCACTTGTAGTCGTCCGGCGCGAAGGTGGGAGGGTCAGTTGGAACAAGTTCAGCGAGAGCAGGTTCAAGTTCCCAGCCCCGAGCCTTGAGGGTCTGCTCTTCTTCCTCGCTCAGCAATCCCACGACGTAGGCCATCACCTCACCTTCCTTCCCGGCTTCGATGCCTTTCTGGGCCTGACAATGACCTCCAGACCGTCCCACCTGATGCGCTGTTGTTGTTGAGCTGCCAGCGCCTCGCACATTTTGATCCCGACACCGCCGGTGCGGAAAATGCCGTCGGCGGTGACGATGAAGTCCTCACCCGAGAATTCGTCTGGCCGCATCTTGCTGCACGTATAGGCCACGCTGAACCGGACAATCTCCCTGGGCCGGAATTTGGAGAGAAAGGCGTGGACAAGAACGGCAGCCGTCCAGGGATTCCCGCTCTCGGGTGCATAGACCCAGAGACACCTTGCTCGTGGGTCCCTCGACGTCAGGTCGGGCAGCACATGATCGAAATCGGGCCAGTACTCGAATGTCGATTCAAGACCACGTGATGTGTGCAGCATCTCCAGCAGGAAAGGCCGTTGCTGTTCGTCCTCGAAATCGTACGCCAGCACCTCCTCGAGCCATGCAACCTCTTTCTTCGTAGCGTTCTTGATCAGGAAACTGAACTTCGTGAAGTTGTCAGCCATGGTGGCCTCCCTTTGTGCCGTCGTTCTGCCCGTGTGGCCTGGCAATGCGAGCAACCTGGTCGATGGTGTCTGGCGACCAGACGGCATCCATGTCGCCGCCGGGCCAGAGGACATCACGAATGGCGGCCAGCTCGGGACTGACCGTAAGTGATGCGGTCCCTGGGATTGCGATACCGAAGACCTGAGCCCATGCTGCTTCGAGCAGCAGCATGACCACGCGATTGCGTGGTAGCTCGGTGGTGAGCGTGAGCTGATTGATCTCGCTGAGTAACCGGCGGGCAGCGGGATGGTTCAGGATGCGCTCGGCAGCGCAATCTTGGCGGGCAGCAAGAAGGCCATGTTCAAAGCCGGCATCGAAGAATAGGTTCTCGCGGGTGGACTGGTAGAACCCACGTGCGTCCGCGTAGGCAATGAACGGCTTTGGATCGCGTACAGACTGGCGCAGCTCCTCGGACAGCTTGGACAGCCGGCGCTTGAACCGGATGATCACAGGCAGGTCGTTGATGACGACGTCGGCTGGGTGCTCCTTGCCGTCGATGCGTGTTTGCTCGTAATGGTCCGGGAACGGGCTACTTGTTCCACGGCCCGATCTTGTTGAAGGCATGGGGATTCCTTTCTCGCGGGGTGGGCACCATCGAGGCACACGTATCCCCAAGAACGGGGTGGCCAGCGACGGGCAGGGCCACCCGCGTAAGGTTTTCCCTGCATAGTTCTTATAGCCGAGTCGGGGCCGAATTTGCCGGGGCTTCGGGGCCAGAACCGGGGCCGTGGTTCAGGCCATCACCGTCAGACAAATAGACGCTGGTGACTACGTTGCAGGCGCATTGACCCACGGATAGGGTAGTGAGCGACCGGGCAGAATCCGGCAGTCCTATGCCGGAAGGTGTACGGACAGCACACTGGCGTCGCTTGATGGTCAACCACCGACAACGCCTGCGCCGCCACCAATACCCCGTCCCAATGGGATGGCCCTGCACCCTTCCATGAACAACTTACGTCCGTCCAACGCTCAATAGAGCGCTTCGATTCGCCCATGGACAATCACCCGACGCTAACCTGTCCGTTCATCAGCATCGGAAGCAGCCAGTCGCGAAGCGCAGCGAGTTGTAGGGATTCTTCGTGTGCTTTCACCATCCGCTCAACAATCGGATTCGCCGCCGCCTCGAAAGCCTCAGCGACATCACCATTGGGAATAGCAATCTGACTCTGTTCAAGGTGCTCGCTTGTGATATGGCCCATCGTGGTCTTGCGCAAATCGGCCATCATTCGAAAGTGGCCCAAGTAATCCAAGAGCACGAAATAGCAGAAGGCTCTCGGATGGGTGTGTGACGTTACTTTGAAAATATGCTGATTCAACACACCGCACCCTCCCGTCCAAATCATGACCTCCAAAGAAGCCGACCATGAAAACAGCAGATCGCCGTTCTTGATTATGGCTTTGGCAGGGACCTTGGTCGTTACGATGTCTGAATCCCTGGTGAACCCTGCATGCATCTCTCTGATCTTGATAACTCTCAGCGTTGCGTCATCAACTGGCGGGTACTTCTGACATGCAATGCCGTTCGTAAACACCGCAACGTCAAGCAAACTCCCAGCTCTCCAGCCCTCAGGAATCTCGCGTTTCAGGGCCTCGTTGTAGACCATGTTGCAGCCGGAAGCTCGGTAGGGCTTACCTGCAAGGCGGGGTTTCCCAATAGCTGCGGCTCGGGCTGCGCTGATGGGAAAATCGAACTGCACGAACCAGTAGTCATATAACAGCTTTGCCATCCCCTCCAATTCCTTACTGATACGAGTGCTCAGCTCGATCTTTCGGTCTAACGCCTCAAGCAGACTAACGATTCCCCGCTGTCTATTCTTTGCGAACATCGGGATCTTGGCGTCGCCAAGAACACCCTGATTCAGATTATTTATGTTTGTTCCGGCAGATGAGGAGATCGAGGCTCTGAACGTAGCTGTCTTTGCGTAATACGCGCAAAACTTCGGATCTAGTCTGTCGTCGAAGATCCTCGCCCGGATGCAGAATCCAGAAAAGAGGGCCTTTACCTCTCGGTCAACATAGAGGCTCCTGCCTACAAGGGCCTTGTTTCCATTCGACCTCACGAACACAATGTCGCCCTCTTTGAGGTAATCATCGGGTTTGGCGATCCCTGCGGGATTTATCTCATCCAGAGCATCGTAATCCGGAGTGAAACGGTTTCCAAAATCCGGGATGCCAACGAGGAGGCAACCATTACCATGGCTGTCCTTGGAGAAGTTTAGGCCGTTTCGGAAACTGGCCACTTCACCGAGTTTGAGATAGCTAGCTGGTCTTGCCATACTCAAGTGACGCCATTTGACGTCTAATTGCAGTCTCAAGGTGCCGTGACTCTCGATACAACGCTTCTAACCTGTCGGAAAACTCATCCACCTTTGCGCCGAACTCTCTTCTTGAGAGATCAACGTATTCGGTCTTGGCCTCAAAATACTGCCCCGCACTGAACGAATAGCCCTTTGCGGCAATCTGGTCGTATGAGACCACAATTGACAGCTTCTCAACCGTGCGCTTCTCGTTGAAGGTCCCAATTATCAAACGCTCATCCTCGTGGCTGAGAAGCGTCTTCTGATTCTTGCCCTCTCTCACCTTTTCGCCCAAGTTGGAGGCATCAATGAGAACGATCTCATTCTGATTTGTCGTATCAATAAATAGGATCGACACGTTCGTTCCAGTGGTCGCAAAGATGTTGCTGGGCATCGAGATTACACCACCCAGCATCTTGTTATCCACGAGGTACTTGCGGATATTGCTTTCAATGCCAGTTTGGGCTGTAATAAAGCCAGTTGGAACAACTACTGCAGCACGGCCGCTCTTGTCCAACGAATGGATAATATGCTGCAGGAAAAGCAGGTAGATTGCCATCTTGTCCTTGCTCTTATTCAGCACGTTGGGTATCCCGGCAAAGAATCGCCGCCGATTTGCCTTGGTGTCGAGTTGGTCGCGGAAGTCGGAGAAGTCGAGTTTGAAAGGCGGGTTCGAGACGATGTAGTCAAACTTGCGTAGCCCGGCCCCGCTGTCCTCCTTGTGATAGGGTTCGAGAATCGTGTTCCCTTGGATGACGTTGGGGATGGAGTGGACGAGGTTATTGAGGATCAGATTGAGCCTGAGAAGGCTTGAGGATTTTTGTGAAATGTCTTGAGTGTAGATGGTGCAGCGGTCCTCGCCGATGGCGTGGGCGAGATTCATCAAGAGCGTTCCAGAACCCGCGGCCGGATCGTAGCAGCTGACATTCTTGACCTTCCGCGGCACTAGGCAAGCGGCCATTATCTTCGCCACGGCGTGGGGTGTGTAGTACTCGGCGTACTTGCCGCCGCCATCCTTGTTGTAGTCCTTGATGAGGTACTCGAAGAGGGTCGCATAGAAGTCGAACTTCTCTGCAAAGATGTGCTCGAAACTGAAGGGAATTAGCTTGTTGATGATGGCCTTGGCAAAGGCATCGCGCTGGGAGGCAACATACTGCGTAACAGAATCAAAGAGGACAATTCTTTGGCCGTCGTTGGTCTTGACCGAGAAGATGTCCGCGTTCAGCTTGGCAATATCGAGCAGGGTGGCATCGAAGGTCACGGCAAAGCTATCGTCGTTTTGCTTGGCCCACAGGGTAGAGAGAAAGTGCTCCGGCTTGAGCCGGGCGGTGTCGGCACCGAGCTGCATGAGGATGAGTTCATATGCGCTCCTCGACTTCCGCCGCAAAGCGTCCTCCCACGATTTGGCCTTGGCAAGATCGGGCTCAATGCGCTTCACCTCGTGAGCGAACTTGTCGTTGAGGAACTTGTAGAGGAAGACTTGGGTGATAATCTTGAACTCGTTTCCGTCATTTCCCAGGCCGTAGTTCGCACAAACGCCTTTGAGGTCGTCGATAAGAGTGGTGGCCTTGGCTTTGAATTCTTGAGATGTCATGCTGCTTGTTGCCCGTGAAACTCAGCAAGATACTCCTTCATCACAAGACTATTGATGAACTGAGTGTTCTCTGCGGTAAGTTTGAGGTGGTGCTTGTTCTTGAGCTGCTCGATGATCATGCGTGTCATTTCCGTCTTGGCGAAGGCCTCATTGGTGAGGATGCGTGCGTTCTGAGAAATGCGGGCGTCAGCCTCGGACTTGAAAGCGCTGAGTGCTTCGAAGAGTTTCCGCTCGTTGTCGGTGGGCTCGCCTTTCTCAAGGAGCCTCTTGTGCAGCCGGGCGTATTTCTCGTCATTGGCATACTTGGCGCGGAGGAGCTGGTTTTTGCGCTCGAGTTCGCGGGCGCGGCTGTGGATGCCTCTGAGTATCGCGATGTTCTCCACCATTTCAGCCTGAGTGATCTCCGAAAGGTTCTTCTTCTTGAAGAGACGTTCAAGTTCCTCCTTCAGGGTTACGAAAGCGGGGTCGCTAGGGTCGAAATTCCCACCGAGTCCTTCCCTAGTAAGGCGGAGGTTTTCACGCAGCTCATCGGCGATGAGCATCTCCGCCTCGGACACTTTTCTGAAAGTAAAGAGCACGTCCTCTAGGGCGATGTTCAGGACATTGATGCTGTCATCAGAGCTCTCTAGCGCCTCGCGCTGGTTGAGCAGAAGGAGGTGATTGGATGCCTCGGTGGAGAGCTGGTGGAGGTTTCGGAAGTCGAGCCTGGCGAGAAGTTCGTATTGGCCGAAAGAGCGGATGTGGTTGTACAGGTTCTTGGCGTCATTGAGCGCCTTGACGAGCTTGCGCATTTCAGCGCGGTCAAGAATTTCTGTAATCTGCTGGGAGAAGACCTCGGCGTTGGCGGTGTCGAAATGGAAAAGGGCATCCTTGATCGTCTCAATGTCGGCGGTGATCTCGGCCTCGGTCTTGAAGAGGTCGGAATAGTTCTTCAGCTCATCGCCAAGTTCGCTCTGGAGTTCGTCGAAATACTCTCTATTGGTCTTTTCGAACTCGGATTCGATATTGACAAAGTCAACAACGTAGCCATAACGACAGCCTTTGTAGGGGCGGTTAACCCGCGTGAGCGCCTGAAGAAGGTTGTGCGCTTTGATGATGCGGCCAAGGTAAAGCTTCTTTAGTCGCGCCGCATCGAATCCCGTGAGGAGCATGTTGAAGACAAACAGGATGTCGGTCTTTCCTTCCTTGAAGGCCTCAACCTGTTCCTTGCGTTCGCTCTTGGTGCCTACATCGTGGAGAATGAGGGCGCAGGTCGTAACAGTGCGGCTGGGGACAGCGTGGAGCGAGGGCGTCTCTGTTACTCCCAGGGTGGATTCAGGGGGCTCTACGCGGAGCATTGGCCTGTTGGCGTATTTCTCCTCGAAGATCCGCGCCATTTCCTTCGCCTGCTCTGAGGAGTCGCAAATCACCATCGCTCCGGTGGTGTGGTCGTCCCGCATGACACGCGACCTTTCAAGGTCTTCAATGATGTAGTCGAGCATGGGCTCAACGAACTTCGGATGAGAATAGACCAGCGTGCTGTTCTTCATGTCCTTGAGCACCTTGATCTTTTCGAGGGTCTCCTGAAGCTGAAGCTTGTACTTGGTCTCGATTGCCTCGCGGATTAGCCGCAGCGTATAGCCGTCGGCGATAGAACGGTTGTAGTAGTATTTGTGGATGTAATCGCCAAAGATGACCTTGGAGCCATAGGTCTGCCGTTCAGTTGACTTTCCGTCTTCATCTTTCGTGCCTGCGAGCGGCGAATTGAGCAAGGGCGTTCCGGTCAGGCCGATCTTGATCGCATCACGGTCCGACTGGTTGAGATTGGCAAGGAAGCTGCCCTGGGGGTTGTAGCTGCGGTGGACTTCGTCGAGGAAATATACACGTTGAAGACCGAGAGCGTAATCGGTGCTGCTAATGACATCGGGATCGTCCTTGAAGCGCTGAATGTTGACCACGGTGATCTCGGGCTTTCCTGAGTCATTGTGGACGGCGAGGTTCGATTTGATGTCTTGAGCGAATTCTTCGCGTGAACTAATGTGATGGACATCCAGGCCGCGACTACGGAATTCCCGGCTGGCCTGATTCAGAAGGTCAATGCGGTCAACGATGAAGTAGAACTTCGCAATTACGCCCTTTTTCTGAAAGTAGTTGGTGAGGAAGTGGACGTTGTAGAAGGCGAGCGCGGTCTTTCCACTTCCTTGGGTGTGCCAGATGATGCCCTTGCGAATCCCTTCGTCAAGCTTGCGCTTGATCGCCTTCGTCGCGAATATCTGCGGGTATCGCATGACGTGCTTTTCAAGTCGGGTCTCGGTGCGGACGTATGCGAGCCCAAAGCGAAGCAGGAAGGCGAGACGTTCACGGGAGAAGAGGGAGGTGCTGAGACGGTTGGTGGGGCTTTCTGGTCTTTTGTTGGTCGCGAACTCAGAGGAGTGCTTTATGCTGGTCAGGTTGTTGTCGGTGAGAACGAAGTCTTCTGTTTGGTTGTCTTCGGGCTGGAGCAACGCTGCAAGATTCAGTACCTCTTCCTCGCGAAAGTAGTTGAAGAGGGGCGTGTCGTAGGAGGTGGAAGTGTAGAACGCCCCCTCAAGCGGTTCGGGGGAATCATCGTCGTATTCCATGTTGTTCGAGAACACCATGAGTTGCGTGATGTTGATGAACCGTTTGAATTTGGGATTCCGAAACCTGGTGACGATACGGTTGCGCTCGGCGAGTATGCCGTCGCGGTTGTTCGGCTTCTTCACCTCAATGAAGACGAGAGGAAGTCCGTTGATGAGGAGGGTGATATCTGGGCGAAATTCCTCGTCATCCTTCTTGCAGGTGAACTCGGTGACCACGTGGAATGAATTCCGATTGAAGTCCTCAAAGTCGATGATCTTCAGACCTGAGGTCTGCGTAATCTCTTCGTAAAACTGCTTTCCGAGGTCTTCATTGTCGAGGAGTAGGTCTAGCTGGCCCAGAGAGTTTTCGATCTCGACCGGCGAGGCAGAGGGATTGAGAGCAGAAACGCTCTTGCGGAAGATTGAGGGAACGATGTTGCTCGATTCGTCCCAATTGAGGCCCTTCAAAGAGAGATAGGTGTATCCCAGCCGGGTGAGGTGGAGGATGGCGGGGATCTTAACCCTTGAGTCTTCGTTGAACTTCATAGGACGGAGTTAGAGAAGCTGTGGATCAGGGAAGCAGTGACGACGCGGTCGAAGTCGGCCATGCCCAGGGGCGCGAGGTGGTGGCGGGGGACGAACAGCCCCAGATGCATCGTGGCGATATCACCAAGTCGCGCCTTCTTCTCGGTACTGCGTTTGTCGCTCATCGTGCGTCCTTTCCCTACCTCTTGAAGCCAGACAGCTTGATCAGTGTGCATCCGCGTGCTCCAAAAGTGAACATCGTTCTTGACGGCACGCGAAGCCACTAGCATGACGGGGGCACTGACACGGAGTTCTGCGCGTACAGAAGTCCACGGCAGGTTCAGCACCGCCCGGAACATCATCGGCGTGCCCTCGGCCTTCAGGCCCAGACCGCCCAGCCCTATGGTGTTCGAGGAAGGCCAGATGAAGGCCGTCCCAGCCACCATCGCCGCCGTCATCACCGCGTTCACTGAAATACCTGTCCGTGTCGCAGCCATGGAGCGAGCCGTGACCGAACTCACCGCGAAGATCGAAGCCCTTCGAGCAGCTTCGCCCCAGCTACTGTTTCGGCTACCGGAAGCGGCAGCCATCTTCAAGGTGAGCGTGGCAACCATGCGCAGATGGGTGAAGAGGGGGCAGGTGCCTGTGGTGAAGGTGGAGAATACGCTGCGCGTTGACCTATCCCGAGTCCGAGGCGTCGATGCGGATGACATCGCCAGGATGGCAAGAGAGGCGCGTGCGCAAACCTGTAGGCAGCGATGAACTCGGGCGGAAGTCCCGTTGCCAAGAGGATCAACGCAGCCAACGTCGCTACTGATGCGCGATTCCTGGAAACCCAAGGGCGTGTAGACATCGGCTGACACGATTGTTCCTCGGTGGAAACTCATCAGGTCGCGCATAGCCAACCAACTCGCCGAGAATGTTGACGCCGATATGGGGGAGTTTCCATCTGGCGTCCGTGGCTGCATTCCAGATCCGCTCCGCGCAGTCAGGGCATTCCTTGTCACCCCAAATCACGTACGTGAGGACGTCTTGAACACGAAGACCTGCCTCCGTTTTTTTCTCCATGAGGAACTGCGCGAAGATCTTGGAGCGCTCCTCCTTCGTGTGCTGCTCACCTTCTGCGAGACCCAGATCTTGGTTCGTGATTTGGCGGGCGTGTTCGCGTGCAGCATGCGCGAGCCAGACTACTTGTTCCATGTGGGCAAGAGAGAGTCTTCCAATCTGGGAACGATCCAGCAACTTACGAATCGTCGCCGGAGCCTCGTTCACCCAGAACTCCCACTGGTTCTTGGGCTCGGCATGCGTCCAGAGGTGGAAGACGCCGTCAACAGCTGTCTTGGGATCGCGCTGGTTTTGGCGGTGCAGTTTTTCCACCTCTTCCGCAGAACGTCTCGTGCCTCTGACGTACTCCGTGAACCAGTATTCGGTCGCTTGGTCCCAGGCGATTGCAGCGGGCACGTTTCTGGAAACCCACTTCGGCCACGGTCGCTGTGCGCACTCGGCCGTCAGCTTTCTGAGTAGATCGAGACAGCCGTGCCATTCCTCTAGGAAGGCGCGTCTTCCTTCACCTCCCGCTGCCCGAGCCGTGTTGTTCAATGGTGAGGCCGTGCCGGGAATGAAGCTCAGGAGACGATCTGTCTCCTTTGAAATCGCTTCGCGTGCGCGGTCCAGCCCGAAGGACGCTCGCTTCAGGTGCTCGTACGCAGCCAGGACCTCCTGCGAAGCAGGAGCTGATCGAGCCTCGATTACCTGGAACATCGCCTCGAGTTGGTCGTCATAGCCGAGGCGCTTGAGGTCGCTCGCATCGAACCAAACGCCGCACTCTAGATTGCTGTACCAGCCACCATCGGTAAGGTTCGCCGAGCCTATGTAGGCTCCGACGCCCTCGAACCAGAAGATCTTGGGGTGGTAGTACGCACGGGTGAGGAACAGCCGCCAGGTTACAGGGCCCTCGGAAAAGCGTCGGATGGCGGCCGGGCTTGGGAACACCCCGTCAGCCAGCGCGTACAAGGAGACAGGGACTTCCCGTGCCTTCGGAAGAGCCAGTATCTCATCGACTTTCGTCACGTAGGCGACGGCCAGCCGAATGCCCTCCAATCTGTCGGTAGCTGCGAGCCGCAGGATGTCAGCAAAGTAGGTCCCGTTCAGGGCGTTGCCGATGAGCTTCACGATGTTCTCCAACCTTCCGCCAAGGCTGTACCGCATTATCAGGGCGGGCGTATGATTTGGCCAGCGGGAGGTTCGCATGGCCACAAGTCGCAAGACGTTCGTCTACCCACGAGGGCAGTACCAGAAAATCACGTCATCTGGACAGGCCGAGGAGGAGCGCTTGAGAAGTTCGTCCACCGGACCTGCGGCGGTCTTGGCAAGCCCAAGCTGGCCGCTGCCGTAGCGACATGAGCGAACCATGCCACATGCTGGGCAGTCGGCCGCAAACGTCGAGCGCATCAAGAGGGCGTATGCGTTCCTGACCGAGCGTGAGCGGAACGCGGCTTTCTTCACGAAGGAGGAACTAGTCGCTGCCACAGGATGGAGAGGTGGCACGGTCACTACCTACCTGACCAAAAAGTGGGCGAAGCTCGTGAAGCGCGAGGGACGTGTCCTCCGCGCCGTCGGGGTCTCCGGCTACACGATGGACGAGTTCCTCTGCCTCATGTCCCAGCGTGACGAGATCAGCGCCGATCCTCGGAAGCCGCACCTGAAGCCGGAGGTCGAGTCCCTTCTTCTCAAGGCGAGGCAGTCGGCGCTGCTGGCCCTCCAGATCTACAACAACCCGACCACGGTGTTTCGCACCGAGGGTTTCTCCGTGATGATGGTCATCGCTTGGACGGCGCTCTTCCACGCGATCTTCGAGAAGCGTGGGCATCCGTACTGCTACATCGACCAAGCGACCGGGAAATCAGTAGTGGTTGATGGGGACCTCAAGGCGTGGGAGCTGGGCGAGTGCCTGAAGCGTTTCTACGAGGGCACAGCCTCGCCGGTCGCCAGCAACTTAGATTTCTTCATCCTCCTGCGGAACAAGATCGAGCACCGGTTTGTGCCCGAGATTGACCCCACCGTGGCGGGCGAGTGCCAGGCACTGGTGCTCAACTTCGACGACCTATTGGTGGCCGAGTTCGGCACCTACTTCGCCATCCGCGAATCGCTCGCCATGCCGTTACAGACCGCGCACGTCCGGAACGATGCGACGGCGGCGGTGCTCAAAAAGCTGCAGGCCCGTCACTTCAACGACGTGAACGCCTTCGTCACGGGCTTTCGCACCAAGCTGCCGCCCGAAATTTCCGGAGACCAGAGGTTCCGGTTCAACGTGCTCCTCGTGCCGAAACCCGCAAACCATCAGGGGGCCGACCTCGCCATCGAGTTCGTGAAGGTCACGTCCGAAAATGAGGCCCAGGTGCAAGCGTTGACCAGAAGCATCGTGGCGATTCGAGACCGGCCAGTGGCCAATGCTGGATACTTGAGAGCCAGCGACGTCACCAGCCGGGTCGCCGTTCGCCTGGGCAAGGCGTTCAACATGGCCCATCACACCCGCGCCTGGAAACGGTACCGGGCTCGTCCGCCGGTCAAGCAGGATGGCAAGGTACCCACGGAGGGACACAACCCGACGTACTGCATCCCCGACGCCCTCCACGACGACTACGCCTACACCCCGGCCTGGGTGGAGTTCCTGCTGAAGAAGCTCGCTGATCCGAAGGAATACGAGGCGCTGACGAGACGCAAGACCGCAGCGCCAACCGCGCACGCGAAATAGAATCGAAAAAAACCAAGGCCCAACCCCAGTTAGCTATCAACTCCACGACTGCCAAAGAGGGGCACCCAGTATCGCGTGTGTATGGGGTGGAGACTCCGGTGGGTGCGCCTGTTTCCTGTTGTCCCCGCAGACCTGGCACCGGGGCTTGTGCGTGAAGGGCGAGATTGGTTGCACGTTCTCGTTCGCAGGTTTGTCGCCGGGCTTGTTGGGTTGCCCATGGTGCCTTCTGCGCCTACGCCTTCTTCATCCCCAGCGCGATCTTCACGGCCTCGGCCACGCCCTTCTCCGCTGCGGTCTGCTTCACCTTTGCCCTGTCCGCGCCTGTGAGCGATTTCAAGGCACCCAAGTACTGCCCTTGAAGTTTCCGCGCCCGTTTGACCTTCGGAGTAGCCTTCTTCACCTTCTTTGCCACCGTCGGCTTGGCCCCTGTCGCCTGGGTGACATTGCCTTCCCGCCGCTCCTCCCGGTACTTCTTGATCTTGGACTTGGCCACGTTCTTGTGGTCCTTGCAGACCATCCCGAAGATTGGTGCTGCCACGTTCTTGCATCCGGGCACTGGACATAGTTGCCTTGGCGGCTTCTTCCTTTCCGCCGTCCTTTTCACCGCCACAGGTGCCACATGCGCTGCAGCCTGCTTTGGTGGCCTTCCAGGTCCGCGCTTTTGTGGAACGCCAAAGGCACCAGCAAGGGCGGCCTGGATTCGTTGAGCCACGGCTGCTTCCACGGTGGCGACGAGCTGCTGGGTGAAGGTTTCGATCTGAGCGGTGATGTTCGGTTCGGTGTTGGACATTTGTTCTCCTGGGTGTTTCTTTCCCGGCCATCGTATGGGGCAAACGGAAGGTGGGCAACCAGATCGAGATCGAGATGGCGGGGAATGATGTGGTCTCCGGTCGCGCCCATGCCACCCCATCACCGGGCTGGTCCTGTCGAGCGTACTTTCAGATTTCCACCACGAGCCGGTCCAGGAACTCGGGATTGGGCTCCTCGCCCATGTATCCGAACGGATTGCACAGCACCGAGGTCTCTCCGATCTGAGTGCGCATGGATGCGTGTGAGTGCCCGTGCAGCCAGAGCCGTGGCCGGCGTTCAAGTATCAGCTCCGTGATGTCGCACACGAAGAATGGGTTGAGCGGGTTCCCCACGAACCTTGGGGCGACACAGCGCTGTGACGGCAGGTGGTGAGTCACGACGATGTCGCCGGGGCGCAACTGCTGGTCGAAGAAGGCGACCGCCCTGGCGCTCTCCTCGTACACCCAGGACTCGAAGTCCTCAATGACGGAGAAATCGGTCAGCGCATGCTTGAGTCCTTCATCGACGGTGGAGCGCGGGAACCACAGCGGTGCCCCCAGGAAGTTGAACCCGAGGAGTTCGGTGCTCGAGCTGTCGAGCCAGACAAGATTGGGGTTCTCGGCCTGCGCCCGCCGGGTGAGGTCGAGCACGCAGCTGCGGTTCGTGTTGTAAAATTCGTGGTTGCCATGAACGTACACGACGGAGGCGTCACGGAATCTCCGGCACAGCAGCGCGAGTGCTGCGGGGATGCCATCCGCAACGTCGATATCGCCGGCAAGCACCAGCACGTCGACACCAGATGGGTCGAGCGACTCAACGAAGGAGCGCCCGTGGTCCCGGTGAAACTCGAAGTGCAGGTCGGAGAGGAGTTGGAGGCGCATACGGGTCCGTCCCAGGGTAGCATGCGCCTCTCACGAGCTTTCAGAATGACCGCCCCAGCAGACCCTCTCCGCCAGGACACGCCAGATGATGATGCCCTTGCCCGTCTGGCCGCCGTCCAGCACTTCCTGGGCACGGGTGAGTACGACCCCAAGTTTCCCGCCTGGTCAGGGAACGTCATAGAGCGGGAGACCAAGGCGACGGCAGACATGCTGCAGGCCCTGGTGGCGGACGTGAAGAAGCTGTCTGGAAAAATTCACACTCCTTCTTTTCCCGCCGACCTCGTTGCGTTCACGCGCAAGAAGGTGGAGCCCATGGTGCGTGGTCTCTTCCGGCGGGACGAGCAAGAAACCGTGCTGGCGGTGTTGGAAAAGTCACTGGTCTTTCTCACCGCCGCGAACATCGAGCAGGTGCTGCTCGGGTGCACGTGGCCCCACAGCGCATGGGACCTGGCGAACCTGTATCTCGGCAGCATGGGTGCGGCCCTACTTGGGCCAGACGCTCCCAAGATCGTAGGACTGAGCGAGGAAACCACGTGCTACGTGTCGCTGGCCTACTTCCACGAAGGAGACGCCTTTGACGACTTCGTCGTCCACGAGGCTGCGCACATCTTCCACAACTGCAAGCGGCGCACGATAGGGCTGCCGGAAACAAGAAAGCGGGAATGGCTGCTGGATATCCAGTACCGGAGGCGCGAGACCTTTGCTTACGCCTGCGAGGCGTACGCACGCATCCTGGAACGCGCACCCAAGCTACAAGATCGTCTGGGGCTGGCCATCGAGTACGCAAGCAAGATGCGGGTGTCAGGTGAGCGTGTGGACCCGGTCGAGGTGAACAGCATCTTGGCTGATGCGTGCGCGGCCAGAAACGGGTGGAAGGTCATCCTGGGCAGGTGCGGACCGGAGAAGAGCAAGACCATTTCCACGCCGGCACAGATCGAATGATGGGCAGCCATCCAGTTAGCTATCTCGCCACGAATTGCTGCCGGCCCCGTGAACCTGGGTCACGCATGCCAGGGGGTGGACACGTTGACCATGATCATCCCCAGGCCCACTGTGCTAGGCGAGACGGATTGTGTCGGCGGCTTGTTCACATCCGGGCATCCTCAGAAATCTGAGACGTGGCTGTCACGCGGTTCATGGAAAACGCCAACGATTGCCTCAGCGGGCCTGACATCATGAGGACTTGGCAAGCCTGCAAAGGCTGAAGGAGGGTGGCATCATAGTTGCTGTTGTTGACAAGGCAGCCGCGTTTGGGTGATCGGCGGCGCGAAGCACACGTCTCGAACCCCAACATGGAAGAGAAAGACATACGAGAGCGCATCCACACCTTTCTGGTAGCCAGACTACGCATCATCCTGGCTGCGGGCTTGCTGGTGACGTGTTCGTGCGATGGGAGCGGAATGCGGGCAAACGCCCACGACGCAGGCGTTACGAGCGGAAGTGGCGGCGCCACCAGAACCGGTGGCAACAGAAGCCCGGATGCGGGGGTCAGCAGCTCAGGCGGAGCTACGAGCACGGGTGGCACCCAAGGTTCGACCAGCATCCACACCCTTGGCGCCAGCCAGTGTCGCGAGGATGGGGATTGTGACGTACAGGAGCAGTCCACCTGCGTCCCGCCCGGTGGACCGGCCCCGTGTGCTGCTGCCTGCCCCCCTACAGAATGCGCCTCAGACAGCGATTGCCAGGCGGACGGGCCGTCCTTCATCTGCGAGGGGGCGTGGCAGTGCGGTGAATGCGCGGCTGGCGTCAAGATTTGCATTCCAGGATGTGTGGATGCGTCCGGCTGTAACGCCGGTGAAGTGTGCACGGCCCATCGTTGCGTTCCGGCCTCCTGTCAAAGCGACGTGGATTGCCCGACCGACTTCGCGTGCGCGGGTGGAAGCTGTGGCCGCAAGACATGTACGACGGATGCCAATTGCAGCGGCTACTGCGTAGAAGGATTGTGCTATTCCGCGCCCGGCACCTGCTATGGAGCCGTGGCTTGAAGGAGCGTGGCATAGTGGTTGCCGTTGGCGCGGCAGTCGCAGATGTTTGATCGATATCGCAAGGCGCAAGCATAGGAGCCGACCATGAAAGAGAAGGACATCCGAGAGCGCATCCAAAACTTCCTCAGGGACACGGTCAGGCACGTGGTGGTGCCAGCTTCGATGGGGATCGGGCTTGCGTTAGTGGGGTGCAGCGATTCGGGGATGGACTCCATACCGGACGGCTCGGCGGACGCATCATCTGTCGTCACGAGCACCTTGACGGATACCAGGACGTCGGCCGGCACGGGAACCGGTACTGGAGCGGGAACCGGCACTGGAACGGGAGCCGGTACAGGAAAGGGCACGGGCACTGGACCGGGAACCGGCACTGGACCGGGTGGAGTGACGCCGGTCTATTCGGCGGTGATTCCTGATGCTGGGACAACCGGGACCGGCATATCTACGAGCGTCGCGAAGTATATGGCGATGATGCCGGACGCGGGAACCAGTGGCACGGCGACCAACACGCTCACCGTGCCGCCCTACATGCCGGTGCCAGATGCGGGGACAGACGGCCCGAAGACGGGCACAGCCGTGGGAACTGGCTACATGTACATGGCGCCCATGCCAGTGGACGCAGGGACAAGCGGCCCGAAGACCTTCACGGCCACGTCCACGCTCACTATGTACATGGCGCCCATGCCGGTGGACGCGGGAAAGGCCGATGCCGGAAAGAAGGAAGCCGGCGGTGCGGTGGCTCTCTATATGGCAGTGATGCCGGACGCCGGGCCCGTGGAACCACCATCTCACGACGCGGGTCGTGGCATTGTGGCCCTCTATGCGGCGCCAGTGCCAACCAACAAATAGTCAGATAGAATTCGCGACCTTGCTCTCGGTGGGATAGCCCAAGAAGTTGGTGACTCCTGCCAAGTTCGCACGTTGCCTGGTTCAGTTCCCCGCCGTTCCCCCGCAACACTTCTTGTACTTCTTCCCCGATCCGCACGGGCACGGCTCATTCCTGCCAACCTTGGGCGTGCTGCGCCTTGGCTCGATGGGGACTGTGTCCTGTCCGTGGGCTTCGCGTCCTGCCCGGAAATAGCGATAGGCATTCACGAGGCCAGCCGTCATGAGCGCAATGACCTCTTCGCGCTTCTCAGGGCTGATCGGCCCCGGTCGCATCTTCGGGTCTTCGTCATGCTCGTGGGCGAGCATCATCATCGGAATCAAGCACCCGCCGTTCTCTTGGTCATTCACAAGCTTCGACCAACCATCAAACCGCATCTTCATGCCTCGCATGAAGCCGTTGGCCCAGTCGTTGGCACTTGCGAGTTCGTGCTCGTCTTCCAGCAGGAGCGGCAAGTGGACGTCGCCTTTGAACAGCGTATCAGCGATGGTGTTCCAGTGCCGCATCATCAGCCCGAAGAACTCGTTGGCCTCGTCGCGACTGGCGAATCCGGAGCCGTTCGACATGTCGCCGCCGAAGACCTCCGGTAGGTACTCGCTCGGCATCACGGTCTCCGGGCCCACGACCAGAGCTGCGAAGAACCCATCCAGTTGCTCCAGGTTCATCACTTTGTCACCCCCTCGGCTTTCGAGAAGGTCTCCGAGGCGGTCCAACTCGGCGTCGTTCAAGGGCTTGCTGGCGGTCAGATGTTTCATGGGCATTCCGGCTGCTCTCCGTGACCATCTACCACACGATCTGACCACGGTTCGCCTTGACACCCGTCGAACCCGGCAGAAGAGTGGCGCGGAAGAAATGGAGGCAACGATGCGTTGGTACCACTACGTGGCGTACTTCTTTGGAGGTGCCTTTCTCGCGAACACACTGCCCCATCTGGGCAATGGGATCTCAGGACACCCCTTCCAGAGTCCGTTTGCATCTCCGCCAGGGGAAGGTTTGTCCTCCTCGACGGTCAACGTGCTGTGGGGCCTGTTCAACCTGGCCGTCGGCTACTTGCTCGTCTGTCGCGTGGGCAAATTCGATCTGCGCAAGACCCGCCATGTGCTCGCGCTCGGGGCTGGCGTCGTGATCATGTCTGTCATGCTTGCCCATGCGTTCGGTCGGTTCCACGGCGGGCTGTGACCGATCTTGCGACGAATGTCCCTTCGTTCCGTCCGCCAGCCTGGCTGCGGACGGCATTGATTGGCCGTAGACCCAAACGAACGCTAGCGCGAATTGTGGTGCTGGTGGCTGCCGTCCTTCTCGCTCGCGCCTACGTGGTGCTGCCCATCCATGTGAGAGGGGCCAGCATGCTCCCCACCTACCAGGACGGGGGCGTCAACGTGGTGAACCGTCTCGCCTACGCCCGGTCCGAACCGAAACGCGGCGATGTCGTGGCCATCCGGCTGGCCGGACAAAGCGTGATGTACCTGAAGCGGGTGGTCGGTCTACCTGGCGATACCGTTGCATTTCACAAGGGACATCTGCTCATCAACGGCGAGGTCGTCGAAGAACCCTACCTGAATCCCGGCTGTGACTGGGAGATACCGCCAGAAACGCTCGCGCCGGACCTCTACTATGTTGTCGGGGATAACCGTTCGATGCCGGAAAAGTTGCACGAGAAGGGCAAGACTCAAAGACAGCGAATCGTCGGAAGGGTTCTCTGGTGAAGAAGCCCATTCGCCTCATTCTCGCCGCTGCTCTGGTCGGCCTTGCAATCTGGGGCTGGCGCGTGTGGTTTCCCAGTCCTCAAAACGCCATCCGCTCGCGCCTGCTCAATCTGGCCCGCACAGTTTCCGTCGAGCCCGGCGAAGGAGCCATTCCCAGGGGCCTCAAAGCTCAAAGCCTCGGGGACTACTTCACTGCCGACGTGGTGATCAACCTGGAAGTCCGTGGCTTTGATACACGCGAGTTGCAAGGGCGCGACGAGCTGATGCAGGCGGTGATGGGAGCCATGCAGCACGTGCGCGGGCTCAAGGTCGAGTTTCTGGACATCAACGTCACTCTTGATGCCGGCAACCAGACTGCGGTGGCCAACCTGACGGGCAAAGCCACCGTTGAGGGTGAAGGCGATTTCCAGGTGCAGGAATTCAACTTCAAGTTGA